>JYMV01013099.1_pt1 | contig 15327 bp, 13 predicted proteins | sample 338911 | NCBI WGS metagenome assembly JYMV01 (sample SAMN03354496, study PRJNA234377) | hydrothermal vent metagenome | biome: Deep sea; feature: Hydrothermal plumes at the Eastern Lau Spreading Center, Western Pacific Ocean; material: Seawater | place: Tonga | collected 2009 | depth 2000 m m
ATGAAGGGTCGGTGCCTGCCGATTACGAGGTCTATTTTTCTATTTCCGAAAGCACGGAACACCGTTGCCCGATAATGACCATCACCCACCACGGTGGGGTTGATATCGAAGAACTGGATGACGATAAAATAAAAGTTGTGCCGTTTGATGCCTTGACCGGACTGAAAGCGTTTCATGTCTCCAATGCGTTGATGGAGCTGGGCGCACCCACAGCTTTGATAAGTCCATTGGTTCAAAATCTCCCTAAGCTTTGGGACCTTTATAATAACTATGGCATGTTGATGCTGGAGCTCAACCCCATCCGCATGCAACCGGGCAAAGGCGGACGCCTGGCACCGATAGCCTGCGATTTTAAATGCGCCTTTGATCTTGATGATCCGGCCTGGAAACGTTTGCACCTTCCGGCGCATCTGTTCGCTTCCGACTACTCTGAGTTTGAGCAGGAGATCAACCAGCTTCGCACCTATCAGGGGCAGAGTGACGTATTCGTTATGAATGATAAGGGCACCATCACCGCGCCAACTTTCGGCGGCGGTGCCAACGCCATGGTTACGGAACTTCTGGGCGAAGAGGCGACCATCTCTTCCGACTTTGGCGGTAACCCCCCTTACGTAAAAATGAACGAAATTTCCAAGATCAGTTTCAAATACTGGCTGCCGCAATCCAATGTTCTGTTCATCATCGGCGGCAAGGCCAATAACACCGATATTTATGAAACGTTCCGCGCCATGGGTGATGGATTGCGTGAGTTCTTCCAGACTCACGGGCCGATCCCCCTGTTTGTTGTGGTTGGCCGAGGCGGACCCAATGTCATTCGCGGGATGAACTATCTACGCGATATTCTTGATTCATTAGGAATCCCCTACCGTTTCTTCGGGCACGACAGTGCCATGTCCGAAGTCATCAACTACGCTCTGGCGATCAACGAGTGGATGAAAAATGGCGGTAAGGACGAAATTAAAGCGAAACTCAAAATATAACCACTCGCCGTGGGGCCAACTGGCAAAAGCTTTCATTTGCTGGCAAAGAGTTGTCTCGGCTGAGCAGGCTATGCCCAATTACCAGCGGCGGTTTGCTGCTGAAATATTAATTTTGGAGGTTTGAATGCATAAGCAAGGTGTGGGAGATTTCCCCTTTTACTGTGGCATTAACTCCTTGTCTGAACTGGCAGTCAAAGAAGACAGGGTAGTGGTCTTGAATATTCTGGGCAAAGAAAGCTCAGGAGTTACCCCCATCAGCAACGATTATTCCGGTGGCAATATTGTGTTCGGCACTGGGCCGGGTAAATCTGGTAAATCTCTGGCAACCAAGTCGGGGAAAATTCCTGTTTACAACTCTATTAGGGAAGGCCTTGATGCGGGTCATAAATTCAACACTGTTGTGGTCTATTTACCCCCCTCTGGCGTGAAGGATGGAATCGCCGAAGCGGTGCGCGAAAATCCGGACCTGGAGAAAGCCATCATTCTGACTGAGAAAGTGTCGGTCAAAGATTCCCGTATTATGCGTGCTATTTGTCAGGCCAACGGTGTTGACCTGTTTGGCGGCAACTGCCTGGGGCTTGCGGATGCCTGGAATCACATCCGTCTCGGCGGTGCGCTGGGGGGCAATGCACCAGAAGAATCCCTGGTCAAGGGAACGGTGGCCCTGTTCTCCAACTCCGGAAATTTTACTACCACCATTGCGGTTTATTTGACCACGGCAGGGTGGGGCACCACCACTTCCGTTTCCAGTGGTAAGGACGTTTATATTCAATATGGGGCGAAAGAGTTCCTGCATGCCTTTGATAATGACGATCGCTCAAAAGTGGCGGTCATGTACAGTGAACCGGGTGGATATTATGAATACGGTCTCAAATCCGATAAACCTATCGTTGCCTGTGTGGTGGGTCGCTGGAAAGCAAGATTGACTAAAGCCTGTGGTCATGCCGGGTCACTGGCTGGTTCCGGAGACGATGCCCTTGCCAAGGAACAGTGGTTCATGGACTATTTTGGCGTGGATGGTATCTACACCCCGCAAAAACCGATTTTATCGAAAAAAGGCGCACTGGTAACTAATATCGCCCATATCCCGGAAGCAGTGACCAAGGTTATGGAGCTTAACGGACAAAAGCCTGACTTTGAACCAAGAGGAAACCTGTCCCTGAAAAGCTGGTTTGGTAATAATCAGGGACTGTCGTTACCACCTGAACTGGATGTTCCAGTTGTTGAAGCGGCATCTCCTTACAACGAGCAGATTGAGGCTTTGAATAAAATGGTTGGGGTCCAGCATCGTCGGGAGACACTCAAGGATGCCAGCGGCGCTTCCATGATGGACCCGAAAACCCAGGTTTCCAAAATCCATAACACTTCGATTCTTGATGCTTCCCTGAAAACTTTTGAAGCTAATCTGGTGTTCGCATTGACCCGGGTTTATACCTGTGAATATGGCGAAAAGATTGCCAACATCGTACTGAATATGTATGTCAATCAGCACGGTCAGCCGACCTTGGCCGCCGCGGAAGCGGCACGTGAAAACGGCAACTCCCCGAACACTGTGGTGTCTTCGGCAGTCGCGATCTGCGGTAAAAAAATGGTTCAAAAAGCCATGGACGCTTCTAAAGCGTTACTGGAATTGTTCCAGTTCAGCAAGATGAACGATGCGCGTGAAAAATTCGATTATGCCGAGCAGTTGAAATCAGCTGATAAGTATAAAGACGCGCTCCTTGCAGACGGCGAAGACCCCTGTGCAGAAAAACTGGCCGCATGTCTCAATAAAGCCGGTCACTCCGTTTTTATCCAGTTTGTGCAGGATTATGCAAAAGTCAATGGCGGCAAACTTTCTACCGATGCGTTGTTCGCCGCTGTGTGGACCACTTTGGGTTGGGCCGCATTGAGAGGCAAAAAGATTTCCACTGGTACATTGACACGTCTGCCCTGGTATTCGCGTATTTACAGCACTATCGTTGGCGTTTCTGCCCCGGCGGACCGGCACGGCGAAGACAGTATTGCAGGTGTTAAGCTGGAAGAGTTGATTCCCAACTACGGTTTCACTAAAACGGCGTTTGTTACACTTCTGGGTCGCCAGCCTTCCGAATCGGAACTCTATGAGTTCCAGGTTTTGCTCGGGCTCATCATCACCAATGGACCGGGTACCATCTCGGCCCAGGGTTGCAAAGGGGCGGTCAGTGCAGACGGACCGGAGCAACCACAACGGGTTCAGATTAACAAAGCCTTTATCGGGTTTCTTACCCATACCGGGTTTGCCCATGGCGGGAACGGTTATGAAGCCGCGGCTTTCCTGCTGGAAAATTTTAAAGACAAAGGTCTTAAAAGTGCCGCCGATGCCAAGCATGGATTTGATCTTGATGCCATGGCACTGGAAGTAGCGAACAACTACGCCGACTATAAAAAGAAACAGAAAGCCATTGGCAATCTCGATTACGCAAAACTACCTTGTATCAATCACCCGATATTTAAGGGGAAAGATGTTAACTACGACCCTCGGGAAGTTTTTGTGCAGGATCTTTTTAAGAAGAAAGGTATCCATAACGTTTTTCTCGATTTCTACCACAGCCTGGTCGAGGCGCTGTTCAAAGCCAAGGTCAGTAAAAATGTTTACTGCGTGAATATTGATGCAGTCATCGCCGTTATCCTGCTCAAGATCGTCTGGGCCGACTTCAATGACGGAAAGATAAAAGAAGAGGATATCGAGTCAGCCAGTTTCGCGACCTTCCTGTTCGGCAGGATGATCGGTTGCGCCGCGGAAATTGATGACCACACCTCACGCGGAAAAAATATGGATACCCGCACCCCCGCCAGTAAATGTGTTTACGTAGGCTAACTGGCGAGCCGCCGGTGGCGAAGGGCATAACTTTTTAAGCTAGCAGGAAGTATCGGCGGCAAGTGTTTGTTTTATTCCTAGTCCGATAGTTCAAAAAGCCTTTACCCTGAGTTGGGTAAAGGCTTTTTGCTTTTCGAATCAGGTTTTGGTAAAACCCCACTGCTTAGAAGGTACGGATTCGGAACCTTGCTCAGTTTTGAAGGGAGTAGTATGAATAGCGAAAAAAATAAAAGAAGTTCACCGCGCTCATCGATAGATACTGCGGTATTTGTGCATATCATGGATGAATGGATCGAGTGTAAAACCATTGATCTGTCACCGGAAGCGGTATCCGTGGAAATGGCGTATCCCCTGGTCCCGGGAAGCCTGGTAGCCCTAGACCTCCGTCAGAGTGAGGGAATGAAAAAGCATGAAATACTAACCGAAATTCTGCGTTGCGATACTCTGGAGACCAATCCTGTTACCCATCGTTCCATAATGAAATATATCGAGCCCAGCGAAGATTTTCTAAGAGATGCAAAATCTTTGATTCAAAGCAAATCCCCTGAATAACCCTGAGAGGTGCGGTATGGGAAAAGATCAAAGAAGTTTTTCACGTTCATTGGTGGATCTGACCGTTAAAATCCGGATCGGAAACCAATGGGCAGATTGCAAGGTTGCGGTGGCTTTGGCCGAACGGTGGATTCGCATAGACAGCGCGTTCAAACATTGCCTCGTCAAATCCAGCTTGGATAAATGCGAGAAGCGTTTCTTTACCGATGAAATCCTCAGTTTCCCTAAACCCCGATAACCCCAATCGATAATATCCGGAGGCGTTCTGTGCAGGCACAGGCAGGGGTGTTGAATCCCCCGAAACGACATACATTGATTCAGGTTTACAACTTTGACGACCTGCCGCTGGTCACCATGAACGTGGCGAGAATAGGAGCCCAGACTCCCGGCATGGCCTCGGAAATTGCTGGCAAGGAAAAGCATTATGCCGTGATTGGGTTCGGCCCCATGACCTGGATATGGCTCACGCCCGACAAACCGGTGCCCGGCGGATTTAGAGCTTTTGATGAAACCGAAATAGAAGGGCAAGACGTTGCCGAAACTGAAGGCGACATCCTGCTCTATTTTTCTTCCGACCATGCCGAACTGAACCAGAAAATAGCCAGTCAGGTGCGTGACCTGTTTGGCAAAGATGGAGAACTTGTTGAAGAATTTTCTGCAGAGGGCTTTGCGCAAACGAACGCCAGTGAAAAAACCGCAAAAAATATTTTAATAGATAGCTCCACTAATCTTGATACCGAGCAGGGCAGTTTTGTTTTCACCCAGCGGTTTCAGGGTGAGAAAGAAATCCTTTCAACACAATATCAAACCAGTTTTTCCTGCGCGGGCGATCGTTATACCATGACCTTCAGCAATGACCCGGCCCAGTTGGAAGAGCATGGGGACTCTGTCTCCCGCCCCCCTGTTTCCCGCGGACTGTTTTTCATCCCCTCTCTTAATCTCCTGACCAGCCTGAGAATGGGCGGCATCCGCATGGGCTCTCTCGCCATCAACGCAAAATGGAAGCAGTAAACTGCTAGGCAACTTGCGGCGGACGGTGCTCCCGGGCCGCAAAACAAAAAATAAATCCTCCTGATGGATCAATGGGTCGAAGTTGTTGTTTCAAAATGTCTTAGAGGCGATTTTATAACGCATTGTCTACCTGTAACGGGTAAGTGCAGATGCAAAAGGAGCCATAGAAATGGATTAAATAAAAGGGTGAACTTAATTAGAAAAGCTATGTCATTGTAAAATATATGGAATTCGAGTTGATTTAATTATCAGAAAATGTAACAATAATGAATCTATAAAAAACTTTGAGCAGGGTGAGCATCCCTTACCTGGTTGAACTTTCTTAAGGCTTCCCTGCCAAATAGGAAAGGTCGACCAACCATGGTTTTAGGCATTTTTTAAAAAATTAGGTTCTGAAAAAAATAACCCGGATCAAAACGGGTTATCTTCGGAAAAATCCGGAGTTATAGATCTGGAATATAATAAAAAGCCTCCCTTTTACTTTTCCCCCTTCATCCCCAAAAACATAATCGGCCGGGACGCAGATATAAACGAAATAGTCCAGAAAAAGAATCAAACACGATTTTTAGTCATTGGCGACCAGCAATTTAAAGGAATCGGAAAAACCGCATTCTCTTTATGCATTGCAGAGAAGTTTGCCTCTCAATATTCCGAAGGACAGGTTTATATCGATCTGAAACCAAATGGCAGAAAGCCACTTTCTGCAACAGAAGCCATGGCGCAAGTCATTTGGCATTTCAAGATTCAGTGCAATATTGAGGATAATGAAGAAAAATTAAGAAAAGTTTATTTAAAGGTTCTTTATGGGAAAAAATTTATTTTTCTGCTGGATGGTGTGACCCAACCCATTGAAGTATTAAAACTGCTTCCCCCAAAACACTGCCTGATGATTGTTGTATCCCAGGAAAGAATCAGCCTTTCTGGATTCTACCGAAAATCAATGAAGCCATTGGATCCACAGTCCGCTCAAAAGTTGCTCATGGCCCGCGCTCCGAAAATCAAGGAAAAGGCAAAAGAAATTGCTGAACTTTGTGAATTCATTCCCATGACGCTCTGTCTTGCCGGGGGTTTGCTGGCCACATCAAAATCTTTTTCAGAACAATCACTTTGCGAAAAGTTGCAGCAATGGGCAGAGGGTAACCTGTTGATGGAACTGATCGATCAAAGCTACAAGGATCTGGAAGACGAGACAGCAAAAATCCTTAGAAAACTATATATTTTCCTCGATACCTTTGACGCCAAAGCACAGGACTTTATTTGCCAGGACCAATACAATGAGCAACTGACCAAACTGGTAGAAAGACAGTTGGTAATGTTCAATGAAAAGAGCGGATGTTATAGTTTGCACCCGACAATTCAGAAATTTTTGCGAGATAAAATTACAGAACCTGAAAGGTTGGATGCTGAAAAACGCCATGCCACCCACTTCATGATAAGACTGCAGGGTCTTCAAAGTGAATTGACAGAAAAGAAACCTTCTTCCATCCGTAGCAGTGTCAACGCCTTTGATTCAGGATTGTCTGCCACCAAATATTTGAAGGACAACAAAGCGGAGTTGCGCCAATTGATAAACCTCAGCGAAGCAACTTTTGAGAGCAGGAATTATTCGAAAGCAAAGGGACTTCATGAGGATTCCCTGGAAATGGCTTTGGAGATTGGTGAAGATTCAAGTGCGACCATGCTCCTGGATAAACCTGCTTTTTTTCAAACGGCTTTAAACAAACATCGAGGAGCCATTGAATATCATGAGCAAGCCCTGGAAATCTTCGAGAAAAACGAGGATAAAGAAGGCCAGATTATTACCTTAATAAAAATAGCTGCAACTAATGAAACAATGGGCGCCACAAGCAACTCAATTGATTTCCTCAAGCAAGCCCTGGTTTTGGCTGAGCAAACAGGTGCCAATCATGAACAGAGAAAACTTTTCAGCGACATCGGCAAAGCTTTTTTCAAAGTAGGGGATTACAAGCAAGCCAGGGAATTTCATGAAAAAGCACTGGTCATTGATAAAAAGTTGCATGATCCGTATGGAGAAGCCTGCGACCTTTGGGGAATCAGTCTGTCTCTGGAGAGACGGGGCAGTATCGGAGAGGCAATTAAAAAGGGAGAGTCCGCTTTAAAGATTTTTAAAGTTCAAAAAAAGAAGGAAGCCAGACTGGTTCAGGAAAAAGTAAAGTCCTGGAAAAATGCAGCCCTTAGCAAAACCCCTGCAGTTGGAAAATCCTCTTAAATGTAAAAACGGAGATTTTATCGTATAGGTGGAATCCGTTCCTCCCCTCGGCTTTACGCGATTATTTTTTCTTACCTCCCGCAATCTTCTTGCCAGCCCGAGAATGGGCGGTATCCGAATGGGGTATCACGCTAGCGCTGGTTAAACGTTTCGGACGAGCTGTTCGTTCATGCTTTCGAGTCGTTTTATCAGGATCTGGATCAAGTTGTCTTTTAATTTGGTGGGAATCTCTGGTTGAGGACGTCTATGTTTTTGGTGTCGATCCTCAGCGCGATGACGTCCCCGTCGGCGATAACGCTGGTGGTTCGTTTCCGTTTGGCAACGTAGGCAATCTCTCCGAATATTGCTCCGGCCTTGAGTTTGGTGATGGTCACTTGTCTAGGATTATTTTTGACAATAGCCACCACCCCTTTTAGCAGTACGAAAAAAGAATAATCGGTCTCCCCCTCCTTAATGATTACATCGGCAGGGAAGTATTTTTAGATCTGGCTTTCCAGCGTACTGAGAAAACGTTTTTCTTCCTCGGTAAACCCGGCAAAGAAAGAAAGTTGGTCAATCAGTTCAAATGCTTGTTCTTCGTTCATATTAGCGGGTCCATAGGTGAAAGGTCAGGGTTTATTGTATCGGAAATCAGATGTTTAAGCAAAAGGACCGAGCGTTTGCCGCAAATTACCCGCGGCGGTGCGCCGCCCAGCGGAGTTTGGGATTGCGTGCGGCCTGGGCTTCATCGGGGCGCGTCACTTTCGCGAGGTGTGGGGAAGAGTGGAAACTCTCGGCATCTTCTTTGCCTTTTTTGGCGATGGACTGCATAGCTTCGACGAAGTTATCCAGCGTCTCTTTCGATTCTGTTTCGGTAGGTTCGATCATCAACGCCCCTTTGACAATCAGCGGAAAATAAACCGTTGGCGGATGAAAGCCGTGGTCGATGAGCGCTTTGGCAAAATCCATCGTGGTAATGCCTTGCCCTTTATCGTTGAAAACGCATTCGTGCAGGCTGGGCCCGGTATAGGGCAGGTGGAACGTGTCCTTCAACTTTGCGCGAATATAATTGGCGTTCAGCACAGCCGATTGCGCCACTTCTCTAATACCTTCGGGCCCGAGAGTGCGGATGTAGGCATAGGCTCGCAGGAGCATGCCAAAATTGCCGTTGAATGATTTCAGCCGGCCCACACTTTGTGGCCGGTCTGCATTGAGCCGATACTTCGAGCCGGATTTTTCCACCACGGGAGCGGGTAGGTAGGGTTCGAGAATATCTTTAATACATACGGGGCCGGCACCGGGTCCGCCGCCGCCATGCGGGGTGGAAAAAGTTTTGTGCAGGTTGATATGAAGCACATCGATTCCCATGTCGCCCATTTTTGTGATGCCCATGACGGCGTTGAGATTGGCGCCATCGCAGTAAACCAGCCCACCTTTTTTGTGCACGATATCGGTGATTTTTAAAATATCTTTCTCGAACATTCCTAATGTATTGGGATTGGTCAGCATGATGGCAGCAGTATCTTCATCCATCGCCGCTTCGAGCTTGGCAACATCGATCAGCCCTTCAGCGTTGGACGGGATCTGAACGGTCTTGTATCCACACAGCGTGGCACTGGCCGGATTGGTGCCGTGCGCGGAGTCGGGCAGTAATACTTTTTTCCGGGCATTGCCCTGGGCAGAAAGAAAGGCTTTGATCATCAGCATGCCGGCAAACTCGCCTTGTGCTCCGGCGGCGGGTTGCAGGCTGACGTGATCCATACCGCTGATGGTTTTAAGGCATTCCTGTAATTCATACAGCAACTGCAGGCTTCCCTGCGAGTCTGCGTCCGGTGTCATGGGATGATGCTGGGCGAAGCCAGGTAACCTTGCCATCGTCTCATTGATTTTCGGATTGTATTTCATGGTGCAGGACCCCAATGGATAAAAATTGGTATCAATGTTGAAGTTCCATTGTGAAAGCCGAGTAAAATGGCGCACCACATCGAGTTCTGTCAGTTCGGGAAGATGATCAATCGCAGCGCGGATTTCTCCGGGCGGGAGCAGTGTCTCAATTTCCACTTCCGGCACATCGCAGGAAGGCAGGGAGTAGGCTTTTCGGCCCGGCGAACCCATTTCAAAAATGCTGGGTTCTTCGGAGATCAATCCCGGAATTCCCGGTGTGTGTGTGGCTTCTGCGTCACTCATAATTTTTCCTTATAAATGGAGCTCCCCCTAATATTTCAAGCAGGGTGTTGAGCACTGTGTCGGGCGATAGCGAGTCTTCGTCCCGTTCTTCCAGGACCACACTGTCACAATTCAAGGGTCCCCAGCGTTTGATTTCCCCATGTTTAAAGATCACGCAAACCGGTTTATCGACTGCCGATGCAAGGTGCATGATGCCGGTGTGGTTGCAAAGTAGAACATCGCATTCCTGTATCAAAAGCGCAAGTTCTTTTGCGCTGAGCAGGGGAAGAAGTTTTGGCGGGGGTTGCATGTTGGTGATGGCGGTTTTAAGTTCGGCTTCTTCTCCCGGCCCGTTGACCAACCAAACTTGTGCCTTGTCCGATTCCAACAGGCGCTCAATCACTGCCTGGAACTTCTCCCACCGCCAGCCCCATTTTGCGATACGGGTGCCAGACTTGACCAGCACCACAGGCTGGTCCTGCGTGGGGCGGTATTGTTGCATGAGGTCGGCAATTTTTCGCGTTTCATCGGGATTAAAATAAAGCCGGGGCTGGCTCTGGATATTCTCAATACCCAGAGTCCGCAGGAGGGCCAGGTTGTTTTCAGTTTCGTGGCGGGGTGGGCCTTCCAGCGGTATCCGGATGTTATGGGCCCAGGCATTTTCCGGGTGGTCGTATCCGATGCGTATCTTTGCTCCGGAGCAAAGGGTGAAAAAGGTGGCGGTGGCGCTGAATTTTTTGTTGAGTGTCAGTGCCAGGTCAAACTGTTCGTCTCTCAGTTGGCGAAAAGCGTTTAAAGGTTGTTTGGGATCGAAAGCAAACACCCAACTTATATTCGGGTTATCTGCCAAAAGCCCTGCCTGACTCTTGTCCACCAGGACACTGATATGCAAATGCGGGAAGGCTTTTTTAAGGGTTTCGTAAACCGGGGTGGAGAGCACTACATCACCCAGCCGGTCGGGGCGTATGACTAAAACTTTATGAATGCCGGTAAAATCCAAAGGCAAGCCGGGTGGCTTGGGGGCCCTTCCTGCGCACGCTCCGATCAGGCGCCATAACATTTGTTTGGCTTTTTTTTCTATGCTGCGCAGGACTGGGTTTGCCATGGATTGAGTGCAGGTCAGAAGAATTATCTTTAGGACTGCAACGGCAGTGCTTCATCAATGAGCATGATGGGGATGTCCCCTTTTATCGGGTATTTCAAAGCGCAGGGTTTGCAAACCAGTCCATCTTCGTTTTCACTCAATTCAAGATCTCCCTTGCATTTGGGGCAGACCAGAATTTCCAGTAGTTCCTTATCGATTCCCATAATTCTTCTCCTAAATATGTTGATTCCTCTTCACAGCCTGGAACACTTCATCCACGGTAACTTGTTGCATGCATTCTTTGGTTCCCAGCGGGCAGGTTTTTTTCCAGCAAAAACTACATGCGAGTACTTTGTAGATTGCTTCATGATTCACGCCATAGGCGCCGTTACGCACCGGGTCGGTGGGGCCAAAGATGGAAACCGTGGGAATGCCCAACGCCGCCGCCAGGTGAAGCGGGCCTGAGTCACAGCTTACCAGCAGTGCCATCCGTTTGTACAGGGCAATAGATTCCAGGATTGAAGTGGGTGGGGCGATCCAGTTTTTTTGTTTCATATGGGCAGAGATTTGCTGGGCTTTGAATTTTTCTCCCGGCCCCCAGGTCAGCAATATGGAGCATCCCAATTCTTCAGAAATGCGGTCGGCCAATTCGGCGAAGCGGACTTCTTCCCATTGTTTGCTTTCGAACCCTGCACTGGGGTTGATTCCTATAATTGGGCGGCGGGCCAGGTCCGGGTTCCGGCTAAAAAAATGGGCAACTTTTTCATCCATTTCACCAGGAACCTGGAGAGGGAAAAGTTTTGTTTCCTCAACCTCGCCCAACGCAGTTCGCAAAAGCGTGAGGGTCATGTCTACCACATGGAGTCCCTTTGCCATGTAGGGAGCTTTCTGGTTGGTGAACAGGGCGTTGATTTTTTCCTTGCAGTTTTTTTGATGGAATCCGATACGGGTTGGTGCACCGCTCAACCTGGCGATAATGCCGCTTTTGAGAAGACCGTGCAGGTCGAGCACGAGATCAAAGTTTTGCCGACGTAAGGTTTTGATGGTGTGCAGAATTTCAAAAAGCGATTTGCTGTTCCAGTTTTTGCGCCACACTTTGGTACGTAGGGGAATGACCTCATCGACATCGGGGTTGCCAAGCAAGAGATCCTGATAACGCTCTTCCACCATCCAGGCGATATAAGAATCGGGTAGGGACTTTCTGATGGTGGCGGCAACGGGAAGGGTGTGAACCACATCTCCCAAAGCGCTGAATTTAAGGATTAGTATTTTGCGTGTTTTCATGGGGTCATGGCTCCCCATCAGGATTTGGTGAGTTTCAAAAGTCGGGAATAAATGTGGCGGTAACACAGGTAGCCTATCAAACTGCCGTAGATTGCTCCGCCCAAAACATCGGACGGGTAGTGCACCTTAAGGTACACTCTTGAATAGCAGACCAGCAGGGCCAAGGCTAAAGCCAGCAAAGTGGTATTACGAAAACAAAGGCTTATGAGAGTTGCGGCGGCAAAAGTATTGCTGGCATGGTTTGAGGGAAAAGCAAAACTATTTGAGCATCTTATAACCATTTCCAGATCTGGCAACACATGGCAGGGCCTGAGGCGGGTGATCCCCTCTTTAAGAATATAATGACTACTGGCATCATTAATGGCGATGGTCGCGACTGCGGTCAGAAGAAAAAGCAAACCATTGAGCCTGTAGGTAACAAGTATAGCTACTGCGCAGGCAATGCCTAACTGGTAAAAGTTATGCTTCATGGTCACAAACACCATGAACGCCTGCATTATTGGGGATTGAAAATGCTGGTTGATCCAGTAGAATAGCGAAACATCAAGATCGTATAAGATGGGCGGTTCCTTTTAGCGGGAGTTGTAGATACATTTGAATTTTATGGAGTTTGATGGTTTGAGTCAAACGATTTATTCCCTTGGCCTCCTTGTCAGAGGGGAATTGATCGTCCCTCTGATAAGGGGGATTGAGGGGGTTGCTTGAAGGTGGTTAATGACTAAATCTTGTGACAACGCGGTGATCCTGTTTGCCCGGGACCCGGTTCTGGGCCAGGTGAAGACTCGACTGTCCCCTTTTTTGGATAACGCAACCATTCTCGAACTTTATACCTGCTTTCTCCACGACAGCCTCGACAAGATCCGGCAAGTGGAAAACGCAGACCTATTTGTAGGAGTTGCTCCCTCGAACCAGTCCGGCTTTTTTACCGGAACGTCGGGTACTGATATCCGCCTTTTTGTTCAGGAGGGAAAGGACCTGGGAGATAAAATGCGCCGGGCTCTTCAGGACCGGTTTGCGGAAGGGTATGATAAAGCCGTTATCATTGGTTCGGATAGCCCTTCGCTCCCTGTTACTTATATTGAGCGGGCTCTGGGTTCCGACAAAGACCTGGTTTTGGGGCCGAGCACCGATGGGGGCTATTACCTGATCGGAATGCGGGGAAAAGTGGTTGAGGTTTTCGATGGGGTGAGCTGGGGGACACAGAAGGTCTTGCGGGAAACGTGCGCACACTTGGAACAAGATGGGGCAGAACTGGAGCTTTTGCCGGTTTGGTATGATATCGACAATCCGGAAGATTTAAGATTTTTCCAAACCCATTTACAACTCATTGAACAGGCCGGACTCGGAAAATCCGGTGAGACAGGAAAGTTACTAAATAAAATTTTAGGAGATCACTAACAGGCTGCCATGTGCGCATCCTTCGATTAAGTTGGACGGTATTTATATATGAAACTTTGCAAATTTACAGATTCGGATTATCAAGCGGTGATCGAGGCGTTGGAGAATCGTTCCAATATGGATTTGTTTACCCATGATGACACCGTCCGCAAGATATTGCAGGACGTGCAGGAAAGAGGGGATACCGCCTTGCTGGAGTACACGCACCGCTTTGACCGCACTGACCTTTCGCTGGAGCAGATGCGGGTTACGCCAGCTGAAATTCGACTGGCTTATGAGGGCGTGAGCAAAAAAGAACTCGCGGCACTGAAGGAAGCGGAAGAACGGATTCGCCGTTTTCACGAGCGCCAGAAGCAGGAGTCCTGGTCTTATGGGGAAGAAGGGGTAACTTTGGGCCAGATGGTGAGGCCGCTTACTACGGCGGGGATCTATGTTCCGGGTGGGAAAGCATCCTACCCTTCTTCGGTGCTGATGAACGCGGTTCCGGCAAAAGTGGCGGGGGTGGAACGCGTGGTCATGTGCTCGCCGTTTCCCGATGGGCAAACGCGTCCGCATGTTCTGGTTGCAGCGGATATTGCAGGGGTCACGGAAATCTATAAGGTTGGGGGCGCGCAGGCTATCGGGGCCATGGCTTTCGGTACCGCTACTGTTCCTCGGGTGGACAAGATAGTTGGACCCGGCAATATTTATGTGGCGTTGGCCAAACGTCTCGTGTTTGGCATTGTGGATATCGATATGATAGCCGGTCCCAGTGAAATCCTGATAGTCGCCGATCACAGCGCCAACCCGGCCTATGTGGCGGCAGACCTGCTATCGCAGGCAGAGCATGATGAAGAAGCGGTACCGATTCTGGTGACCCCGGAGGAAGGACTGGCCCGAGAGGTGATGACCGAACTGGAAAAACAGAAAAACAGCCTGAGCCGCCAATCTATTATGGAAGCTTCTTTAAACTCCCAGTGCCGACTGCTGGTGACAGAGTCCCTTGAGGCGGCAGTGGATCTGGCCAATCGGCTGGCTCCTGAGCACTTGGAATTGGCAGTGGAAGATCCAGACTATTGGGCGGAAAAGATACAGAACGCGGGGGCAGTATTTTTAGGGCATTACACGCCGGAAGCAGTCGGAGACTACTTGGCCGGCCCTAATCATGTATTACCTACCAGTGGCACGGCCCGGTTTTCATCCCCATTAGGGGTGTATGATTTTATCAAACGGACCAGCCTGATTTCCTATTCCCGGACCGCTTTGGAAAAATGTGGTGAAATCGTAATATCATTGGCCGAAATGGAGGATTTGGGAGCCCATGCGAATGCGGTAAAACTGCGGATTGGCGGGCCGGGAAAAAAATCTTGAAAACATTATATTTTCAGGGGCCGGGGGCTCGATTTTGACTTGACACTCAGGAAATGCTATGTTGTAATCACCATCATTTTGGGCACCTATGCGCCAAAAAGCTGGCTCGGAATTAGGGCCGGAAAGTCAATAGAAATTGCAAGTTACGTTTTTTTTGCGGGTAAGGCCTCACTCGGGTGAGAGGGAAATCCCTCGTGCTGGCGTTGTCGCCGGTTGTGAGAGGTTTGAGTTTTTTTGAAAAATTTATCTGAGATTCGATTCAGTTTAAAGAAAGTTAGATTGATATATACATAAATTAGGTTCCTTTTTAAAGTTTTGTATTACTAGCTACGGATCCTGATCAGATCCAAAAGGAGGTTAAGCCATGTTGGGGAAAAACAAACGTAGCATAACGGCGTTTTCATTGGGACTGCTACTGGCTATGGCCATTTATCTGGTTCCGGGCATGACCAGC
>JYMV01027684.1_pt1 | contig 15327 bp, 19 predicted proteins | sample 338911 | NCBI WGS metagenome assembly JYMV01 (sample SAMN03354496, study PRJNA234377) | hydrothermal vent metagenome | biome: Deep sea; feature: Hydrothermal plumes at the Eastern Lau Spreading Center, Western Pacific Ocean; material: Seawater | place: Tonga | collected 2009 | depth 2000 m m
GAACTACCATTTTAGCTAAACTAAATCACAAGGATGTGAATAAGGATATATGATGAAATTAGATTTAGAACACCCGACAGGTCAGTTTATATGCTTAATAATGGTGATGGCTATTTGTGCTCTATCTGTTGTTTTGAGCTTGTGTATTTCGGGTGATATACACAAGCTTAATTGTAGTGTTAATTGTGTTCAAAAAAAAGATGGTGCTTAATATCTTTCATCTTCGGAACCATCAGATAGTAAGTAGTCTATTTTATCTTGTGGTATAACACCCACAGAAACCAAATATGTTAACCCTTCCTTTACCTGGTTAAAATCAAGCCTAACTCTAGGCGATGCTCTAAGCCCTTCATATATGTCGAGCACTACATCATTTGTTCTTGCTAAAGTCCTTATTGATATCCTCTCTGATTGTAAGAATCTTTCTAAGAATGCGCTCTGTGTTATAACTCTAATCGCCGGTTGTTCTATTTTTATAACTGTCATTTTATTAAATCCTTATGTATTGGCTTTTGCCAAACTTTACTATAGCCGTCTCGCTACCAGCAAACAATCCAGCATTAAACGACATTAATTCACCAGAACCACCAACATGTACACAATCATTTCCATTTGAATCAATACCGCTTATTTCTTGAGTTGCTACAGTACTTTTAACTGCCCAATCTATAGCGTTTCCACTTAAAGCGGTATTACCTGAAAAGCCGCATGATATTAATGTGTTGTTTACGTTTGCCACTGTTTGTATTTCTAACGCTCCATAACCTGACGTTCTTACTGTCCATGTTATTCCGTCTGGTGATGTTGAAAGCTTTCCATCTTCACCAACAATGACAAAAAGACTAAAAGCGAAAGCTGAACCGTTAATTTCACTTGTACTAAATCCTGAAGTCCGTAATGTCCAAGTTATCCCGTCAGGTGACGTTGAAAGGACACCAGTGTCACCGCCAATAACGTATGTTGAATTACCAAACGCAACTGTATTTAACCTTGACGTACCAAAGCCTGAAGATCTTTGCGTCCAAGAAATCCCATTTATAGATGTTGCGATCTTACCTGAATCTCCAACAGCAATGAATAAGTTATTAGCAAAAAAAACATACCTTATAGTTGTAGCTCCAAATCCTGAAGTCCTTAAAGTCCAGGTTATTCCGTCCGGTGATGTTGACATAGCGCCCGATACACCAACCGTCACAAACAATCCTGCACCAAACGCAACGCCAAGAAGGGAAATAGCACCCTGTTGACTAGTTCTTTGAGTCCAAGACACCCTGTCTGTGCTCGATGCAACCTTACCATTAGTTCCACAAGTAACAAATGTGCCATTTCCAAAAGCAACATCAACTATGAAGTCAGCGCCGTAACTGCTAGTTTCTAAGTTGTCATTAAATATTGACTTTACTGTGAAAAAAGACGTATCAAAAAGGCTTTCATCATCTTCAACTAGACCAGATTTAAGGTATCTTCTACCTCTTATTGTAACATCGTCAGGTTGTGATTCTTCAAGAAAAACAGCAGCACCTATTGGCACACCACCATCTATTAATGAACTTGCTTTAATTGTCATGCTAATTGAACCCTTATGTATTCATCTGTTCCACCTTCGCTAGATGGTGTAGAACTACCAGCGTAAGCGCCTTGATGAACTGTTGTATCAAACCCAGTAACAAGAATGTTACCAGCCTTTAGGTAAGTCCTACCCCTGTAAGTAAACTGAATTGCTAAACCTTTCGGCAGGTAAACAGACTGGCTTATTTCAACCCCGTCATTATTCAACAAAGAACTAGCTGATATTGTCATATCATACCTCCCACAAATTGTTATTTACAGTCAAATGCAACTCAGAAACGTCCATGTCAATATCAGAATCAAATCCTACCTTTGAAGTTATTAGATCAACGCCTGGGACAAGTATGTTTGGCTCAATGCTTGGGGACTTAGCAAAATCAAAAATCGCCCCCGCTGGTAGTGCAGTTGGTAATGGTATGGTTATTATTCCTGCACCGTTAATGTAATACCTACCACTTATCACCAATGTTAAAGGTGGCGTTATCATAACTCTACCACCCGACTGCGCACTCAAAGCCCAATCTGAGGTTACGCCCGGCTCACTTAGGGTAACGTCAGCTATTGCGTTAAGCGCTTGATAATAAAGCCCACCATGAAATACAGTCGTTGCATCAACGGCAGGATCGGGAATTGCACCAGTTAAATTAGACCATGATCCTTTGAAATTTACGCTTGTTACTGATGTTAGCGCTATGTTAGCTACTGACTCAACCGTTACAGCCGTATCATTAACAAATGTTGCAACTGTATTTGTTCCTGTTATTTGTGTGGGCTGGTAATTAACAAAATTATCTATGTTGTTGCTAAAAACTTGGCGCTTCTGTGTTCTGTTTGGTAATGGGTCTAAGAATAGTGGTATTTGTGGGGCGGTCATTATGCTAATCCTTCTACAGTTATTGTAGCCTTAGTTATTGTTGCAGATGATATGTTTTCTTGATAATCCCTGTAGTAACCGAAAACCAATGTCGGATCGTTTACTTCATCAGTAGCAACCCATGCACTGGGAATAGAAGTAATAGAAGATAACACATCAAAAACAAATGAAACATTATTGAAATCTACAGACACTTCAAAATCTACAAGTTTTGCCGTCCTTCCTGGCTTAACTACTACATTGCCGAAAGTGTCAGTTTCCTTTTTGCCAAAATCTAAAAGCTGTAATGCACCATCAATCTTTGCAACGCCTAATATTGTTTTGTTTCCTATAACGAAGTTACCGAATTTTATATTTACCCCTGTAGCTGTCAGCTTTGTTGTTGCATTTGAATAAGCAGGTAAATCAAGAAGTATGAACTCGCTTTTTATATCATCATCATCAAAGAATACACTAAGTTGACTGTTATCTATAGCCACATCGGTGTTGTAGACTTCTCCATCAATCGGATCTGTAACTGTGACGTTAACGTTAGTCACTCCGCTTATATTAAATCCAGCTATTGAGTTAGCGACAACACCGGGCTTAACCTCTACCACAAGTGTTGTTGTTTCTTCTGATCTTGTGCTGTTGATATTATCAAACATGGCAAATTTATTGGTTGGACCTACATCAACCCAGGTCGGAGGTGTTGCTGATATCCCAGTTTCTGGATCGTTGGTGGTGCTGGGTATTGCTGTAACTTCATAAACCCTATGTGTAGATGTTAATATCCTTCTAATTCCTGTAACGTAAGTTCCTGGAATGTAAACAGCCTCTCCGGTATCTGGCTCAGATATTGTTGAAGATATTAAAATATCTTCTGTAACTGCTATAGGTAATACAACCCTCATTAAGTTAGCCCTTCTATTGTTAACGTTGCGTTTGTGGTTACTTGTGAGGTTATATTATTTTGATAATTTTTATAATAACCAAACACTAAAGTAGCATCATTGGTGCTTTCAGTGCCTACCCATACGCTGGGTATTGATGTCAAAAGAGAAAGGACTTTAAAAACAAACGATATTTCAGAAAAATCAATTACCACTTCAAAATCAACCAGCTTACTTGTTCTGCCTGGGGTTACTACGGTATTGCCGAAAGAATCTGTTTCCTTTTTACCAAAATCTAAAATTTGCAATCCACTATCGAAAGTTGTAACGCCTAGTGTGACTTTATTCCCCACAATAACATTACCAAATTTTATTTCGCCGCCGTCAGCAGTTAATTTTACTGTTGCATCCGCGTAGTCAGGTAAGTCTAAAAGTGCGAATTCCCGAAGTTTTACTATAGGGTTAAAATACCACTCCCAGTAATCAATTATAGAACTGTTATCATCCATGCTAACATCTGTATTATAAACTTCCCCATCAATCGGATCGTTTACCGTTACGTTTATCAAGTTAACATTGTCAATGTTAAACCCAGCTATTGAGTCAGACTTAACCCCTAATTCAGTTTCAATAATAAGTTGTGTATCTTCTTCAGATTGAGTGCTGTTAATGCTATCAAACATTGCATACTTGTTTGTTGGACCAACATCAATCCAAGTCGGCGGCTCTACACCTATGCCAGTTACGGGATCATCGGTAGTGCTTGGGACTGCTACAACCTGATAAACTCTATGTGTAGATGTTAATATAAACACATCACCCGTGAATCTTGTCCCACCAGGATAAACCGCCTCTCCTGTATCAGGCTCCGATATCGTTGAAGATGTTAGATTTGAATCTGTAACCTGTATTGGTACGACAACTCTCATTATTACGTCACCCTTTTTATGTTTGGAATGTTTCTAATCCGCCAAGTTCGATCCGTTTAAGTGCCTCGGCAGTAGCCTTAGTATTTTTAGCTATTACCTGCTGGAATGCTGCTGATTCTATTTTCAGTGATACTATTTCATTTTTCAATTCTTTGGATTGATTACCCGACTCTTTGGGTGATGTTACCACGGGAGCCGCAGGTATTTCTTTTATTGAATTTTGCAATGATAAAATAGCTTCTGGTATCGTTAAGATTGAATTATTTATCTCAAGTGCTGCATTAAGCAACTCTAAATTACTATCAAGTATTAGATCTAATCTTTCAAACTCTTGGCTGTAAGCGTCCTCATGAAGATCAAAAACATCTTCAGCGCTAGAAATTAGCATATCTAATTTTTCTATTTCAACTGCAAAATTTAGCTCATCAAGGTTTTGTTGTGCAGTTTGGAATAAATCTATGGCATCAGATACATTAAGAACGCTATCGTCAATATTCAGCAAAGTTTTTAATTGATTCTCTAATGCTAGAATCTCATTGCTAGATGTGCTTTCAATCGATTCTATTTCTCTGTTAATTGCCGCTAGAGTAATTTCAGACTCTGTTAACTGTTTACTAGCAAGTCCAGATATTGCCGCCAATCTATTCTGATTCAAAGCTTGTTGTATTGCTAAATCCTCGGCACTTGAAAAGCTTGAAGGATCAAGAGTTGTTAGAGCGCCCACATTTAAGTTCTGTGCTTGTGTGAAATCCCCCCTCATAGCGCTTGCTAGGGCAGAAACCAGACTCGCATTACCAGACGTGCCAAGTGAACTGTTTATACTTGAAACAAGTGACTTCATAGCTGATGATGTGCTTGCTATCGCGGAGGCTTCATCGTTCAAGCTTTTTATTCTAAGTGAGGCATTTTCTCTTATGCGCTCAATCTCTTTATTAAACGAACCCCTCAAGCCGATCTCCGCATCTATTAGGTTGCTTTTACGTAATTGGTTCTCTTCATTTAAAGATTCACGTAATTGAGCTATTCTATCTAGCTCGATTTTATGCGCCTCTTTCGCTACATCGAAAATAGCTTGTACCCTTTGCTTTTCTAGGTCAATGCTATCTTCAAGGATAGAGAACGCAACTCTTGCTGAATCTTGTTGTGCCTTTAATGCTTCTGCTTGTTGGTGCTCTAAATCTTCAAGACCTTCAATGTATTCTGATAACGCCGGGTTAAGAAGTAATAATGTTGCCAATAATTCTTGGTCAGCTTCGTTTAGTGGATCAAGGCTTGCGATCAAAGCTCTAAATCCTTCAACAGTATCAACCATCGGGATACCTAAATCAGCAAAAGCATCTGTTAGCGATCCTTGCAATATATTGAATTTTTCTGCATCACTAAAGAAGTTATCAATAAATGAATTTGTGGCACTTGAAAACGCTTCTAAACCACCGGTTAAGTTTATTATCGACTGAGCCACATCTATTTGAATGATGTTTGATACTTCAGATAAATCAAATCCCATTACTTTAATTGCATCATTAAATATTGCTTGTTCTTGTGTTACCCGGGTTAATGTATCAAATAAACCTTCACCAATTTTTTGATATTCAGCGATACTTGGCACTAAGAATTCAGCTATCAAGTCAGCTTGCTTACTAAATATAGCTTGCAATTCTTGCTCTATTTCTTCACCGCTCAAACCCTCAAGACTAACCATGCCAATATTTACATTAAACTCTTTTATCGCATCCTGTAAACTTAACTCTACACTTTCGCTTATTACTGAAAAAACACCTTTAAACTTACCTGGAAGATCTAGCTCTTCAATTCTTGATCTTGTTACCGTTACAGATTCAAAGCCAAGCTGCTCAGCTGACAATATAACCACATCACTTATATTTGCGAATATAGCGCCTATTTGACTTGTGATGGAGTCATCTATTGATTGAGTCTCGGCGCTTGTTCTTTTTGATTTAGATAATCCAAAAAACCTTTTTTTAGTTGTCTCTATCGAAAAGAACGCTTTAGCTTCTATTGTTCCCTGTTCAATTATATCCCCTAACGTTTGGCTGATAAATGTAACGCCCTCATCAACGATTTTTTTAGTTGTGCTACCGAAGAAGCCACCACCCAAGATACCAGCTATTGAGAATGTTGTTTTTGAACCCAAAGAACCCTCAAACTCACCAAGCCCACCAGCAGTTATTCCGCCGGCCAGCTTTGAAATACCAAGACTTAACGAATCAATGCCAATTTTTATCCTTCGTAGCTCAGCAAGTTGATCAATATTTATATCTTCAAATCTTTCTTGAGACTTTAATAGCGAATTTGACTTGTCATCACTTCCAAATACCGTCCCCACCCCTTGTGAAGCTTGTCGTGCTTCCGTTGGATCTTTACTGCCACCTCCACCAAATGAACCACCAAGCAAACTTGTCATTACGCCTATCATTATTGCACCAGCACCAAGGCCGATAGGGAAGGGTGCTGCAAATGCCGATGTTATAGCCGTTAATGCGTTAGCTCCTTGCTTTGTCGTTTCGTTAGCTACGTGAACGCCTGTCTCTGCCGTACTAGCTGCCATTTTTTGGAATGATAAAGCTATTTCAGCAATGGTTATTATTTTTGTTAAAGCCGCGAACGCTTTTGATGCTGCCGTTTTTTCTTCAAACAGGGACGCACCAGCAGATGATAGGTTTTTCATGCCTCTTAATTCTGCACCGATACGATCTAGGTTAACTTTTTGCTGCAATTTATCCAAAGCAACTTGATCAGCACCTTCAACCTTTCTATTTTTATCTATAATTACTTGTAACTTATCAAGCGATTTAATTTCCCCCATGTAATCGCTTATAGAATCTGATATATCCCCGAAAGTATCAACTATGATTGAACCAGATCGTGACCATGCGCCGCCAAAATTATCAACTTGATTGGTTAGGTCTTTCATATCATCTTTAAAAGATTCTTGTAATTTTAAATCTTTCGTTAATTTTTGGTTAGCTTCAACAATTGCAAGCATTGCTTCTATTAGTTCTGGTGCGGCTTTTGCTGCGATCAAGTTTGATTTTACTATGTACAACTCAAAGGCATCAGCGCCCAAAGCAAGTTCTTTTGATTGAAGTTTTATAGCCTCAACCTGCTCAAGTATCGCGTTTTTGCTTTCTAGTATGTTCTCTTTTTGCGTGTCGCTGTCTCTTATGTCATCCCTTAACTTTTGATTAGCCTTTATTATCGCCTCTATTGACATGACCATCTCAGGAGAAGAGCCCCTTGATATCGCTAGTTGTTTGGCTGAATAAATCTCGTATTCATCAGATGTCAATCTTAGCTGTATTGTTTGGTTTGCTAAGGATATTACCTGACTTTCAAAAGAATCTTTTAACTTTATTTGTTGCGCAGTTAGCTTGTCAAATCCTGAAGTTATATTTTCAACTTGTGTTAGTTTAGGCATGTTTGCATTAAATGCCTTACCTACAGACTCAAGTATTTCTTCTTGTTTTTTTAGCTGTATGTTTGTTTTTTCAATCTCTGCATTTACGCGCCCAATTGCAGCAGAACCCTCAAGGCTCTTTTTGACTTTTAAAAGCTTCTCTTCAAGCTCGAATCTTTTTTGCTCTAACTCAATAGCTTTTTCTTGTGCTTTTATGCTTACAGATCCCAACCTGGCGGCGCTAAAATCTTTATATTTTTTGGTTAAATCACTGATTGTTTTTGAACTAGCCTCGTTTTCTTCTCTAAGCTTTTTACTTGCATCAACAGACCTGTTAAATGTTGCAGTTGCAATTCCTACTGCTGTTATGATCAAACCTAACGGGCCAAGAAGTAATCTTGATGCCAAAGTAAGCGCCGCTGTAACTGATGTCGCAGTTACCACAGAAGAAGCGTAACCTATAAGCGCAGGTAATAGCCCAAAAGAAACAACCGAAACCATGGCTTCACCGGCATCAACAAATGCCCCTATGTTTTTTGATGCACTTTCTAAGAACTCACCTAGAGAATTTATAGTGTCGTTTAGAGCTCTAGATTCACCGATAAATTTAATTGTGTTGTTTGTTGCTATTTGAAAACTCTGCCCAAATGTTTTCTCTGTTTGATCTGCTAATTTTTGCGCTGTTGAACTGTACGCATCTAAAGCATCAATCATTATTTTAGCGGTTATTCCACCAGTGGCAGCAAACGCCCGTAACTCACCTTGAGTTTTTTTGAGTGAATTTTTTAACGCATCCATTATCCTTGGTGCGCCATCAGCTACAGAATTGAACTCGTCACCGCGAAGAACACCAGCCGCAAAACCTTGTGTTAATTGTTTTATTGCACCTGAAACTTCCGAAATTGGCTTTCCTCCAGACACAAATAAATTGTTTAATGTTTTTACTATTTCTGCCTGCTTACCTGATGCAAGATTTAATTCTTTGGTGGATCTTGTTATCTCAGTATAAAGGTTTACGGTATTGCTAAGGCTTGACCTTGTGTCTTGTGCTATCTCAAATAATTGGTTTTGGACTCTTAATAGCTCAGAAGAAGACCCGGTAACTTGCTTAATCTGACTGTTTACGTTTTTCCATTCGTCTGCGTAGCTTGTTATATTCGATAGTGCGTTAGCAGAGGTTAGCGCCAATAGCGATACTCCAACTATACCGATTGCTTTGTTAAGAGACATAAACGAGGTATTCATTCCTGTCACTGACTTGTTTATCGATGCCTCTGTTTTCCTTCCTTTATCGGCATAGCTACCCATTGCACGTTTGCCTGACGTTAAGCCTGACGTATTAACCATAAAACCAAGTTGTGCTATATCTGCCATTACCAGCCCGTCAATAGTGTAAGGAAAAGTTTACTGTTCTCATTCTAACATTTATTTGTATTTCTATAAAGTTTGAATTTTAAACATAAAAAACGAGCAATTAAGCCCGTTTTGTTTACGATAAAAAACTAACTAAAGAATCCCACTTGTCATCAACTCTTTTTCGTATCACTTCTATATCTTCCATATCATCGTAATCATCACGATACGGTGGTATGCAATTGGGATCTTTAGCCGCTTCCAAAAACCCGCAATAGCTTTCACTCATTAAAAATAACTGTTCACACTCCCAGCCGTTAAGTTGGTAGCCTGACTTGTTGGCAAATGATTCTATTTCCCCCCAATTTAAAGGTAAAGCACCATAACCGCTTTTTAAGTGAAATCCAATAGAACGAAAGCAATTTACAATGTACTCATCTGCATCTGGTAAACACTTTGCCGGGTTATCATCCTGCAAAGTATCAAACCTAGAGATTTTGTTTTTATCTTTATCGTCACGTTTTGTAACGGTATGAAGCCAAGCGAGTTGCTTGGCGTATGTGCCAAGCTCTTTACTTAGCTCTAGGTAAAATTTGAGCGCTCTGCCACAAATGAATCTACTTGCTCATACAACCAAGGGTATTTTATGTAAAGTCTAAGCATTTCAGAAAAGCTGTGCTCTATATACTTATCATCTTCAATGATCAAACAGCCTGTTGTGCACTTTGCGAATATTTCTGCTGTTTCACGCTTCATTGCATCAACATCAATTTTTTTATTTCTTTTGCCTTGTGCACGCTCTAACCTTCGGTTTGATAATTTTCTGAACTGGTCTGAATCCACACCCAAAAGATTTACAAACCAAGTTTTGATGTTTTTCTTGTCCGCGCACTTCTCACCTTCATCCGTCAGTGGATCGCCTTTTTGAGACACTAACTCACCGGTTTTTTTGTCATAACAATCATGCGGCACTGTCAACTCTAAAACGCTTCCTTCGTTTGCTTTTTCCACTACATTAAAATCATTTAAACTAGCCATAATTCCACCTAAATTATACACCCTAAAAAGTTCAAGGCCAGGCGACAGGGTGAAAGCCGCTTTTCGGATCATGTGTCCTAGGCGAAACAATGCTAACATGTGTAAACATTAATGTACAATTTTCAAAAAGGCATGGTTATGAGGTTTTTAATACTGGCAATGGTTTTTGTTTCGCTTGGTTCTCACTCTAATAATTTAGAGGTGTGCGAATTATCAGGAAATAAAGCTAAAAAAATAATGGAGTTTAGACAGTCAACTAACGATATAGAATTGGCAATTAAAAATTACAAGAGCGATATGCTAATTGTTCTAGATGCGTTCGGTGAAGATCATGTTGATGTTTTAAACCAATTGAGCGTTATGGTTTATGCTGATAAATGGTCTTATGATGATGAAGCTAGAAAGTATAGCGAGATGGAATCTAAGCGGGATAATATAATTAATAAATTCAAAATTAAATATTTGATGAAATGTTTAAAAAAATAAAGCCTCATCAATAGAGGCTTTATTAATCATTTGCTGGTTAAGCGTATTCTAGCAACGTAGCTTCCATTGCATCACCACCCGTCACAGTGATCGAAGTTGCGCCTTTTAAAAAGCCTTTAATTGTATCAAGCTTTAATAGTACTATTTCACCGATTCCTATTGATGGCATAGGATGCCCCGCCGAAACGTCCTCATCACCATTTAACCCCTGCTTAGGGAATACTGAAGTTCCAACACCCAAAATAAGAGGAGTTAAAGCGCCACCTGAAACGTTGTTAAGCATGAGCGTTTGATTGATACTTTCACCCTCACGATAAACTAACGTGTCCGATGCTCCTAGCGTTAAAGCCGCAACAAGCTTCTGTCCCGACCCTGCCATTGATCTTACTGTTATTTCTGCCATTATTATTCCCCTACGCTGTAACGCCATCGCTTTGTGGTAAAAAGGTCATTGTAATTGTTTCATGACCACCATTCGGAAAGCTCTTACTAAAACCAGAAACTTGAGTACTGAAGTAAATAATACCCCCGCCCTGCCTTACAAGCCTAACACTGTAACAAGTATCAACATCGTTGGCAGCTTCTACGGCTAATTGTCCAACATCACCATCAATTAAACCAGCGGTGAATGTGATAGGCGATCTAGTGTACGAAGTTTTCTTTTGAACACTTGCGCGACTTCCACCCGGTCCTGTATATGGAACGTAAGTATCAGTTTCCCAGTTCTTTGTTAACTCGCCAATATCTGTAATCTCAGCCACGACATCATAAACCACTGCCGCAAAACCTGGAACATCAATTGTTGACGCTAAGGGTCCGAATGATATCGTGATCCCGTTAGTTGTATCTGCACCTGCACCTGACATATTAAACTCCTAAAAAATTAACGTTAATTTTCACCCTAACGTAATAATAACACCATTTGTCTATTTCACTAAATTTTAGTTAATTACAAAATATAATCCGTGATTATTTACGTAAAAATTAGTGTATTACGCTATATTTTATACTTATTGCGTACATTAAGTGTGTTTGGTTGTAGTTCAGCGCTGTAACAGAACTTTCCATCATTCTAACCATTTGACCATTTACTGTAAGCTCTGTGCCTCTAACAAATCCAAGCGTAAAAGTATCAACGATATCTAGTGCGCGTAAGTTTGATTTATTTCTAGGTACATTTACAGTTAGTTGATAAATGCCTATTTGAAAATCGTTTGAGCCATCTTCCATGCCTATTTTATTGTCATCTCCGAATAGCGTGTGTTCAGTTGTGTACTCTTCTGTTGATGATGGCTTGTACTCTCTCCCGTCAACAATAAGATTGTAACTATTTGCATTCGCTATTGCTTGCGCATTATTTCTAAGGGCCGATGCTAGGTCTGCTTTCTTAATCATTTGGTTAATCCTTTTATCATTTTACTGACAACTAACTGCCAATCAGCAACAGATACCCTTACCATCCCACTAGGCGCTTGATCTGAATGTCCAAACTCTAACGGTAGCGAATAAGGCAAGTTGTTAGTAAAACCCAAAGTATCACCTATCTGTAAAGATTTCGTTACAGGGAGTAATGCACCCTCGCTTTCTTCGTTTATCCAGGTGAACCAATTACCTCTAAACCTGCCAGTATCAACAGGTGATCTTTTTATAACGCGATTTCCAATAACAATCGAAGCTGCGCGAGGTACTTTGGCAATTCTATCTACAACGTTAGCTTCTATCTTTGCCCATTGATCAGCCATCAAACACCCCTGATAAATAACTGTAAAGAAACGTTTACACCCTCTAGTGATGTTATATCACTTATTTCAACAATCCTATGCGTTACTCCGTTAATAGTCGTAAACATTCCTATTTCAACGGTGTTGGTTGTGTTGTGCTGAAAGAACACGTACCAATCGCCCTGCTGAATATTTCCGCCATTAACTTCAAATGTTGTAACAGGTAATCTTAATGTGATAATTCCAACGGTTGTTATTTCAGGTGTACCGGTAGAAAAAGTACCATCGTCTTGACGCTCACCAGCAGGTATAGCAGGAACGAAAACAGAACCAATGCCGCCGAATTCTTCAATTAGTTCTTTAGCATCATTTCTTGCATCTGGATAATCGAAAGCCATTAGCGCATCGTCCTTTCAAGCAAGTTGTTATTACCATTATTGTTTTTATAAGGTTTAAGATATGCGTCTGCTTTCCCTGTCTTTACATGCACAGAGCTTCCGCCGCTAAAGTATTCAGTCTCTAACGGTCCAAGCTTTTTACGCTTAACATTCGTACTTGATGAATTGATGAGTAGCTCAGAACCGTTAACTTGAATAGCTAACTCAAGAAGCCCTCTTTTTATTCCGCTCGGGATCGTGTCACTTGCAATATTAAACCCGTTGGCACAAACGCCACTTCTAGGATAAGGCAGTTCTTGATCAGCACTAACGCGACAGCCTTTTAAATTGCCCTCGCCATTAGTAAATGAGTCCATTGCCTTTATTTGTAATATATCTCTTTCATATTCTGCTTGTGGCATATGCGACAAACTCATCATCAGTGCTGAATGAATTAGCACCCGCCACAATGGTTCCATCTTCAATTATTAAGGCCATTTATCCCCCTGAATGTTTTTTTGATTAAATCAAGTATAACATTTAAAAAAATAAAAAGCCTTTATCAAAATTACGGCGTATCGTTAACAATATCCCCCGCTGTCATATTGAACATCTCAAAGTCTAACGACCCGATATTATCTTGTAAGTCAGGGAAAGTGTCACCGTCACCCATGCGCCACCAATTATCAGGAGGTGTTGTTAATGAAGAAAGATCGTGTGTAGTTCCTGAATTGTAAATAGCTGCAACATTTGCTGTTTGATCTGAACTCCAAATAGAAATTTCATCAACAAAGTCATTGTTGCGCATGTGCTTACTACCAAAAACAACTTCGCCTATCCTGAATTGCTCATCTTTAATTGATGATCCCCATCCATCGTTATTGTTGGACGTTATAAGAGTTTGACTAACCCCGTCTATCCATATGGCAAACCTACTGTAATAGTCATTTATATCGTTCCCGTCAATTCCTGTTGTGCCTCCGTCATATGTTACGATAAAGTGAACCCAATCACCCTCTACCATTGCATTATCTGGAGTCTCCAGTTTAATCCAATCATCCTCGGACCCGTACTTTAACACCAGTCTCTCTTTTGAGCTATTGCCATTCCAGTAAATCCAAACGCGACCTTCGTTATCTTTGTCTGTGCCGCCGAAAGAAATTATCGTTTGGTTTTGATCGCTGCTTGTTCCGCCTTTAAACCATCCCGAAACCGTCCAGGCATCAATCGACCCAACGCCGTTAGTTGGACGGTAAAACGGGTTACTTGTATTGGCTGTTGCATCGCAATAGTCACTATTATTAAACTTAACTGACTTGGTATTAGAGTAAGGTGGATTAGATACGGTAATAGTCAATGTCTCAGTATCAGAACCAAAGAAGTTTACCGCTGTCATTGTTGGTGTATAAACGCCATCTACAGCAATAGATCCTATCAACTTTCTGATGTTACCATCGGCAGTTACCAATCCGGCAGGTAAATTAGACCACTCATAACCAACGCCACCAGTTGCGATCATCTCGTAGTTTATACCAACGTTTTCAGTTGTATTTATTGAAAGTGAGCTGGTTATTACAGGAGCAGCAAAACCACCGCCACTAGCAAATAGAGCGTTTAAATTGTTTGTTGTATCTGTGGCATTAGCTCCGTGCTGTGAAGCTGTTTCATCTATGAATTCAGCAAATGGAATCCCTGTAAAAACCTCAATCTCTCTTGCTAAATCTTTAATACTTACAACTACATCAAGTGGATTGAGCATAAATGCTTGCAATGAATTAAGGAATTGCACGCCGTTTGAATCTTCGATAAATATCGCGTTAGCTTCTGAATCTCTGTATATTGTTACTGACATATTATCTACCTTTTGACCACTGTTAGCACTGTGCCTGCATTGACAACTTCGCCTGTAGCACTTAATTTTATTTGTATTCTTCCCGGGTTATCTCTTGTGTTCAGATCGCCCATGTATATTTTATCTACATTAAGCGCGAAACGATATGGGATGCCAGAGCCAGAATCTAAACGACCAAGGCTTTTCTCTAGTGTGTAATCAAATCCGCCTATAGCTAACTGGTATCTAAATTGTAATAGTGTATTGTTAGTGTTAGGAGTTACCACAAAGTCGTTACGTATAAATACTGTGTCACCAAGAGTTAAGTCTGAAAAATCTATTTCGTCAGTGCCTACATTATACAACTCTGTAACACCATCAGGCTTGTAAGTGTCGTTAGAGAACGCGCCAAGACCATCATTTGTTAATGTAGTCCAAGTGTCAGACGTTAAAGGTATTGGTGTTGCTGTTGTTGCTGTGTCGTTGTAATCAATAAAACCGCCTTTTGTGCTCCCTGTTGATGTTGCCGCAAGTATTTCTTCAAGTATTTCATTCCTAATAGACATTTCAATTTCTCCAATGCTATAAAATCAGATCACAATGCTGCGAGCCAATCTTTTAAAAGTTGATTTCTGTTGTTTGGATCTGTGACTGTGCCACCGACAGCTACAACAATTAGAGCTAATATTTCATTTCTTGTAGACATGATAAAACCTCAATTATTTAAACTTGAGGGATTATTAAGAGGGATTTTGAGGGAATAAAAGGTACGTACCATTATTAGGTCCCTCAACCTAACAATTTATTATACGCTTATTTTAGATTATAAAAAAGCCCCGAATAATCGAGGCTTTTAATT
>JYMV01025631.1_pt1 | contig 15323 bp, 8 predicted proteins | sample 338911 | NCBI WGS metagenome assembly JYMV01 (sample SAMN03354496, study PRJNA234377) | hydrothermal vent metagenome | biome: Deep sea; feature: Hydrothermal plumes at the Eastern Lau Spreading Center, Western Pacific Ocean; material: Seawater | place: Tonga | collected 2009 | depth 2000 m m
CTGCCTTAATCAGGCCTTAGGAACGGTTGTTGTTGAAGCGGCTGAAAAAAGCGGAGCCTTGATTACCGCCGATTTTGCTTTGGAGCAGGGAAGAGAGGTTTTTGCGGTTCCCGGAAATATCACCTCTCCCAAAAGCAAGGGGACCAACGGCCTGATTAAGGCAGGTGCAAAGCTGCTCGATGGCCCTGGGTCCATCCTTGAGGAACTGCTACCTGCATTGGGTGAAAGCTTGAAGGCTAAAGTTGAAAATGAAGAACTCAAAGTCAAACTTGATAATGATGAGGAAAAAAAGATTTTTTCACTGTTGTCTTTGGAAGGCAAGCATATAGATAATTTGATTGAAAATAGCAATTTGTCTCCCGCGCAAGTTTCGGCTACACTGTTGCAACTGGAATTGCGAGGATTGGTTCGACAATTGAGTGGGAAAATATATATTTCTAATTGCGGTGATGAATAGAACTAGTGAGGTAATATGGCAAAATCGTTATTGATCGTTGAGTCTCCTACTAAAGTCAACACACTTAAAAAAATAGTTGGCAAGGATTTTATTATTAAGGCCTCGGTGGGTCATCTCAAAGATCTGCCCAAGAAAAAGCTTGGAGTTGATGTTGATAATAACTTTGCTCCGGAGTACATCACCATCCGGGGAAAAGGAAAGATTCTCCAGGAACTGAAAAATGCCGCCAAGAAGGTTGACAAGATTTATCTTGCTCCTGACCCTGACCGGGAAGGGGAGGCGATTGCCTACCATATCGGCAATGAAGTGGCACGGTTTACCAAGGGTAAAATTTACCGGGTACTTTTTAACGAAATTACAAAAAAAGCGGTTCTGGAAGCTATTAATAACCCTACCGAGGTTAATCCTAACCGTGTGAATGCGCAACAGGCACGTAGAATTCTGGATCGACTGGTGGGATATAAAATCAGTCCCATCTTATGGAAAAAAGTTCATCGTGGGTTGAGTGCCGGACGAGTGCAATCTGTTGCTTTGCGGATCGTTTGTGAAAGAGAACGTGAGATTCTAGACTTCAAGCCTCGGGAGTATTGGTCGATCATATTGGAGCTGGAGGGCAGTCAGAAACCCCAATTTGAGGCCAAATTATTTAAAATTGATGGCAATAAAGCTGAGGTTGCCAATAAAGCTGAGGCAGACCAAATTCTCAAAGGCTTGGAAGGGGCCAAGCCCGTCCTTGAAAATATTGTCAAGAAAGAAAGAAAAAGAAATCCGAGCGCCCCATTCATCACCAGTACTCTTCAGCAGGAAGCATCTCGAAAACTTAATTTCTCTCCCAAAAAGACCATGATGTTCGCCCAACGATTGTATGAGGGAATTTCGCTGGGCAAAAAGGGAACGGTAGGCCTCATCACGTATATGCGTACTGACTCGGTAAGGTTGTCTGACCAGGCCCTCGAAGAAGTTCGGGAATTTATCCCTGAAAGATATGGCAAGGAGTTTGTTCCCAGCAAGCCAAACACCTATAAAAGTAAAAAATCAGCTCAAGAGGCACATGAGGCAATCCGGCCCACGGATGTACGATTGGAGCCGAATACAATCAAGGAGTATCTGGACAAGGATTTGTTCCGGCTTTACCAATTGATCTGGTCGCGTTTTGTTTCCTGCCAGATGGTCCCGGCGGTTTTGGATACCACTCAGTTTGATATTAAGTCAGGTAACTATTTGTTCCGCAGTAACGGCTCCGTTTTAAAATTTGCGGGTTTCATGAAAGTCTATGTTGAAAGCCAGGATGATGGGCCTAGCGATGGATCGAAATCGGAGGGCAAAGGAGAGGACCGCCTGCTTCCCCAATTGGAAAAGGGAGAAACATTAAAAGTTCAAGGAATACTTCCCGAACAACATTTTACCCAGCCCCCCGCTCGTTTTTCTGAGGCGATGTTGGTTAAGGAGCTGGAAGATAAGGGAGTTGGTCGGCCCAGTACTTATGCGGCGATCATCAGTGTGATTAAAGACAGGGACTATATTCAAAATCTGGATCGACGCATGCAACCTTCTGAACTCGGGTTTTTGATCAATGATCTTTTGGTAGAAAACTTCCCGGATATCATGACCACAGAATTTACCGCAAAAATGGAAGATCAGTTGGATGATATTGAAAAAGGAAAGCTCGATTGGGTCGAAGCCCTGCGGTCTTTTTATACTCCCTTCAAAGCCGATTTGGAAAAGGCCGAAGAAAAAATGAAGGACTTTAAAGCTCAAGTGGAAGAAACCGATGAGGTCTGTGACAAATGTGACCAGCCCATGATCATTAAATGGGGGCGTTTTGGCAAATTCATGGCCTGTTCGGGTTATCCAGATTGTAAAAACACGCGGGATCTTGGAGAAAAAGGAAGTTCAGAGGACGGGGCCAAATCCGATGAAGTTGAAGGGAATTGCGATAAATGCGAGTCGCCGTTGATTATGAAAAGGGGGCGTTTCGGTAAATTTATTGCTTGCTCCAACTATCCGGAATGCAAATTTACTAAAGCGATTGGACTTGGCATTGCCTGTCCTGAGGAAACCTGTGAGGGAGAGATTGCTCCACGCCGGTCTAAAAAGGGAAGAACATTTTATGGTTGCACGAAATATCCCGATTGCAAATTTACATCCTGGGACAAGCCGGTTGGGGAAGCCTGCCCGGAGTGCAAAAACCCGTTTTTGGTCGAGAAGTGGAAAAAAAATGAAGATCCTTCTGTGGTCTGTCCCAATTGTGGTTTCAAGAAAACCAATGTTGCGGCTTGATCGGTTGTGAAGGATTTTTTAACAATTATCGGGGCAGGGCTTGCTGGGTCTGAAGCAGCTTGGCAGGCGGCAGAACGAGGAGTGCAGGTTGTTTTGTATGAAATGCGGCCGGTGACCCGTACACCTGTTCATAAAACAGGTAATTGCGCCGAACTCGTTTGCAGTAACTCCCTGGGAAACAATCTGGCTCATTCCGCGCCGTTTATCCTTAAAGAAGAACTCCGCAGTTTAAATTCCATCGTTATTGCCTCTGGAGATAAAAACTCCGTTCCGGCCGGTTCTGCGTTAGCTGTTGACCGGGATTTATTTTCACAAGAGATTACCTCAAAGTTATCCAATCACCCCAATATAACTTTCAAGCAGGAAGAGGTTGTAGAAATTCCTCAAGAAGGACCGGTTATTATTGCCACCGGTCCTTTGACCTCACCTCGGCTGTCAGAACAAATTTCAAAATTGATTGGTCAGGAATATCTTTATTTCTATGATGCGTTGTCTCCCATAGTTGATGCAGACTCCATAGATTATGATAAAGCGTTTTTTGCCTCGCGTTATGACAAGGGAGATGCGGATTACCTGAATTGTCCCATGAATGCGGATCAGTATTATGAATTTGTCCGGGAATTGAAGGCGTCGGAAAAGGTTTCCTTCGCCTCTTTTGAAAAGGCGATTTATTTTGAGGGGTGTATGCCCATTGAAGTACTGGCCGAGAGGGGAGATCGTACTTTGGCATTTGGTCCGTTAAAGCCGGTAGGTTTGCCCGTTCCTAAAACCGGCAGGATTGCCCATGCCGTGGTGCAATTGCGTCGGGAAAATCGGGAAAGTTCTGCCTATAACCTGGTAGGCTTCCAAACCAAACTCACTTATCCAGAACAGAAAAGGGTTTTTTCGATGATTCCCGGTTTGGAAAATGCCGAGTTTTTCCGATTTGGGGCTATTCATCGAAATACTTATATCAACTCTCCAAGCCTTTTGAATAATGAATTGGAATTAAGGAGTCGTCCAGGAACTTATTTTGCCGGCCAGATCACCGGTGTAGAAGGATATGTCGAATCGTCTGCGATGGGACTTTTAGCGAGTTTGAGCGCGGTGGCGAAATTAACGGGAAGCCACTACGTTCCACCCCCTGTCGATACCGCCCTGGGTGCTTTGATAAATTATTTAACTACATCGAGGAGTAAAGGGTTCCAACCTATGAATATAAATTTTGGTCTTTTTTGGGTTCAGGAAATGCGGATTCGCGATAAAAAGCTGAGGAATCAGAAGATTGCAATAAACGCTATAGAAAAGATAAAACTATGGAGTGAAGGACATCCCATTCCCGTCCACTAGCCGAGGTTAGCGTTACGCTAGCAGTGGAGGCACTCTGCTAGAAAATTTCTAGACGATACAGACAGCCAGGACTTGTTTTAGGTCGCAATCCCCTTTGAATACTTTATAGATTCCATCCTGTTTGAGAGTTGTCATTCCTTCTTTAAGGGCTTGTTTGCGTAAATCCTCGACTAGAGCTTGTTTCATAACCATTCTTTTAACTTCGTCGGTAGCTTCAAGGCATTCATGTATCCCGGTCCGTCCTGCATAACCGGTATCATTGCAGTTTTCGCATCCCACTGGTTTTTTCAACATTAAGTCATCAGAATATTCAATGTTCAGTTTTTCAAAGCCATCCCCATATTCTTTGGCTAATGAATCAAACTCTTCCTGGGTGGGGTGGTAGTCTTCCTTGCATTTCTTGCAAAGAGTACGAACCAGCCTTTGAGCGACAATGAGGAGCAGGGCATCGGCAAAGTTAAGCGGGTTCATCCCCATATCCAGAAGCCGGGTAATGGTTTCGGGAGCGGAGTTGGTATGCAGGGTACTGAAGACCAGATGACCTGTTAGTGACGCTTCCAAACCAATAGAGCAGGTTTCCGAATCGCGCATTTCACCGACCATGATGACATCCGGGTCACCGCGTAGAAAAGATCTCATAGCACGCGCAAAGTCGAGGCCAATTTTGTTTAACATTTGAACTTGCCGAAGTCCGTCTTGGGTGATTTCCACGGGGTCCTCTGCCGTCCAAATTTTTCGTTCTGGTTTATTGATGTAACCCAGGCAGGAGTGCAGGGTTGTGGTTTTACCGGAACCTGTGGGGCCCACAACCAAAATCAATCCATAAGGTTTGGAGGATTTGTCCTTGATGAGTTCCAGGTTCCTCTCCGAGAAATTCATCTTCTCCAACGGGATGGGTTTACTCGCAGCCAAAATACGTAGAACTGCATCTTCGTTTCCCCCAACAGTCGGGCAGGTTGCGACTCTGTACTCAATTTCCTTTTTGCCGTACCTCATTTTAATTTTTCCATCCTGGGGCAAGCGCCTTTCTGCGATATCCAGCTTGGACATAATTTTGATACGGGAAATCATCGCCTGTTTGTATAAATAGGGAATTTCCTGATAAATACGGCAAGCCCCGTCCTTCCGGAACCGTACTCTCACCGGTTTTTTACCAGTCCCCGGCTCAAGGTGAATATCAGAAACCCCTTGATCGTAGGCATCTGTCAAAATTTTATTTACCAAGCGGACAATGGTGCTGTCTGTTTCGCTAATGGCGTTGACTTCATCGACCTCCTGTGAGGATTCGACAACTTCCGCGTTCTCATCTTCTAGCGCGTCCAAAAGGCTGGACATTTCTTCAGTTTGAATTTCCTCTACGCCACCAGTTATTGCTTCATCCTCTGTCATTGCCGAAAGCAGATATTCCCGAATATCGACCTTTAACCCCAGTTTTATTTTCAGCTTCTTTTTAGGGAAGATCATTTGTATATTCTGGATTCGTACTTTGTTGGCTGGATCGTCCGTCAAAATGATTACACTGGTTTCATCGTTTTGCAGGGGGACCCAATGGTTTTTTGCCAGATAAGTTTTGTTGAGCCCGGAAAAGTTGGATTGGGGAAGAACAATGGAATCGTTGAAACCCTGATAGGAAACGCTGTAATAAAGTTCAAGCGATTTGCCAAGGTCTTTTCGTTTCAGCTTTAAATTACTCAGAAGAACTGTTTCGACATCTATTCGGTTTTTGCGTGCTTTGGATATGGCTTCATTCAACTCATCCTGGGAAATGATTCCGCTTTCGACTAAATAGCCAAATTTCGTACGTTTTTCGCGGTTGAATTTTTGCTGGTTGAAAAAGGCCAGAGCAAGGCTCTGGGCCAAGTTTTTGGCGTTACTTTCATCGAAACTACTAAACCGGGCGCCATGTTTTTTGTTTACCAATTGCAGGACACCCATCAGATTTTCACCCTGAAGTAAGGGGTAAACCAGAGTAGATTTAGTGCGGAGCCCGGTTTTTTTGTCCCAGGAGCTGTCGTGCTTGAGGTCTGGATGAAATTTTTTAAGCTCTTCCGCGTCGTAAGCATTGCAAATGTTCAACGCTTTTTTTGTTAGGGCAACGCACCCGGAAATACTTTTTTTAGAGATCGGTACCCTGATTTCATTTACCTTATTACCTGATTTGATTTTAGAGTAAATTTCATTTTTAATTTCATCAACCGCGTAAATCGTGATTAATCCGGAATCAAACAGTTGCAGGATTGGCTGTTGTAGCTCAAGGAGAATCTCATCGATGGTTCCAGCCGCATGGATTGCATGCGTGGTATCCGGTATTTTAGACTCGATGTCCTCAGCTTCCAACTTTGCCATGGCATGCCCTAGACTTGTTGATAAATCCTTGGCCTGGCGGACTACACCTTCGTCAAACCTTTCTCCAGATTTGTAATTCAAGCATTCCATTACTCCCATTAATCTTTTGTTGTAAGGAAGGGCCACCACCAATGCTGATTTGGTTCTGAAATTAATTTTTTCATCCCAATTTTTATCCAGCTTTAAATCGGGATGAAATGTTTTCAATTCCTTTGCATCATAGGCATCAGTTATATTAAGCGTCTTACCCGTTGCAGCGACAAACCCTGCAAGGCTTCTAGTGGTTATGTCTATTCGAATCTCGTCAAGGCCTTCAACTTTGAAATTTCTTGTATAGATCTGCCTTTTATTCATGTCAACGGCATACACTGAAACTGCCTGACAGTTAAAAATGTTTTTAAGTTCATCTGTAAGCGAAAACAGAACCTGTCCTATTACACTTTGGCCGGATAAAATTTTATTGATAAGATGGTGTATATGGGCACTGGGTCTTCTTCCCCGCTCATCATTGCTACTATGGCTTTTATCTTCAGAAATTTCCGGCCCATTTGATTCCGCGGTGAACTCCGATAGGGGCGGATTTTTTGCAGGATGGCCTTTTGTTTTCAATTTGGAAAAAAATGGACACGTTGCCACTTCCCATTAAAATTTTTTAAGAGGTGTATTGGAATATCTTACTACCGAGGCAAAAAAATCTCAAGCTGAATCTGTAACGAAAATGTTCAAAATGCATTGAAAACATTACATTTATTTTTAAGGCGTGTCCGTTCGAGGAGGGGCTAATGAAAAAATTAGGGGTCGGCCATTAAAGTTTGAGGGCCTGCGAGTTGCTTAAGAGAAAATTACCGAATAAATAGAGATTCCCTTAAAAATTACTGGAAAAACAAATTATACGTCCAGATCCTGAACGAACACGGCTTTTTCCTTTATGAATTGGAAGCGTGATTCTGCATTTTTGCCCATTAACTGAGAAACGGTTTTACTGGCTTGCTCGGCAGAACCCAGTGTCACCCGAATCAGGGAACGGGATTTTTTACTCATGGTGGTTTCCTTCAAATCTGAGGCGGGCATCTCTCCCAATCCTTTAAAACGGCCTATTTCGTGAGAGGTGCCGTTTAAATTCTCGATAATTTTATCTTTTTCCTCTTCGGTTAAGGCATAAAACAGTTTTTTGCCTGCATCAATACGATATAAAGGAGGCTGGGCGATGAAGAGGTGGCCTTTATTGATAATTTCCGGAAGGCATCGATAGAAAAAGGTAAGAAGCAGGGTGCAAATATGGGCTCCATCAACATCTGCGTCAGTCATGATGATAATTTTTCCGTATCGGAGTTTACTGTAATCGAATTTATCTCCAATGCCAGTTCCACAAGCAGAAATGAGATTTTGAATTTCAGTATTGGCCAGAATTTTGGCCATGGTTGCGGTTTCAACATTGAGTATTTTCCCGCGAATGGGAAGGATCGCCTGGGTTTTTCGATCCCGTGCTTGTTTGCTGGAACCCCCTGCGGAGTCTCCTTCGCAAATAAAGAGTTCCGCTTGGTCCTTATCTGTTGTGGCGCAGTCGGCAAGTTTTCCTGGTAGATTGAGTCGGTGCGAAATATTGGTTTTTCGTTGAACCGCTTCATTTGCTTGGCGTGAAGCGATGCGGGCTTGGGCGGAAAGGATGATACGGTTGGCGAGGGTATTTCCCAAGGTCTGGTTTTCATTTAAATAATGTTCGAGGGTATGTTTGACCACCGCTTCTACTTGAGAGGTGATTTCCGAATTCAGTCGCCCCTTGGTTTGCCCTTGAAATTCAACATCTCCTTGAAGATAAATATTGATAATAGCAATCAGACCCTCCCGGACGTCATCGCCGGTAATTCCCGTTATGTCTTTAGGAAGCAGTTTACGCCTGTCGATATAAGCCCGAACTGCTTTGGTGATGCCGTTTCGAAATCCGGTTTCATGGGTGCCTCCGTCCACGGTCCGGATAGAATTGGCGAAGGAAAGAATCTGGGTATCGGTATTTGGGGTCCAGAGAAACGCGGCTTCCAACCGCAAAGATTTGTCTTCTTTTTCTACGTAAAAGGGCTTGTCCATCAAAGTAGTTTTCTGACCAACAATCTTTTTGATGTAGTCTTGAATCCCTCCCGGGTAGTGAAACATGTGTTTATTTTTATTTTCATTGACGATAATTTTGAGGCCTTTGTTGAGGAAGGCTTTAGATTCTGCTCGTTCCAAAATCAGCTTGGGATTGAATTCCCTTTTCGGGAAAATTTTGCCGTCAGGTTTGAAATAAACAGTGGTGCCATAAATCCGGGTGGGTTTTCCTTTTTTAAGTTTTGCAGTGGGCTTGCCTCTTGAATAAGTCTGGGTCCATTCAAATCCCTCTCGACGAGAGGTTGCAACAAGTTTTTCTGATAGGGCGCACACCACAGCCATTCCGACCCCATGAAGGCCACCGGATACTTTATAGTTGTCCTGGTTAAATTTCCCCCCTGAGTGCAGGGTAGTAAACAGGATTTCCATAGCGCTTTTTTTAGTCTTGCGATAAGGGTCTATAGGAATTCCTCGCCCATTATCCTTAATGGTGACACCATGATCATTATCCAGGGTCACCTCAATGGTGTCGCAATGCTCGTTGAGCGCTTCATCCACGCAGTTGTCCAGAATTTCCCAAAGCAAATGATGCAGGCCCGTGGAAGACGTGGAGCCGATGTACATTCCCGGACGTTTGCGAACCGGGTCAAGGCCTTCCAGGACTTGGATATCTTCAGATCTGTATTTTGACATGGTATTTATTTTATTTTAAGAATGGTTTTGCGTTTGGAAACGATAACACCTTGGCTCCCGCGGTTGCAGAGACGGACGCTTTTTACGGTGATTACCTTGTCATTTCCGGAATCAAACACGATTGTAATTTTATCTTTCAGGGTTACTAATTTAAACCCGACCACGCGGCTTTCCCCCGGTTTCATTAGGGTTACCCCTTTGCCCGATCCGGTTAGTTGGGTTATTTGCTCCGTGGCGATGACCACTGCTTTGCCTTTTTCTGTGGCCAGAAAAACATGATTGTGCGTTACCGGGGCGAAACCGATCATGCTGTCATTTTTTAAACTCATGATCTTTCTTCCCGAACGAGTGGTCTCGGCCAGATTGAATGACGGAAAGCGAAAACCAAAGCCATTGGCGCTAACAACCAGGAATTCAGTATTGTTTCCTTCCGATTTGTCGCTATTGAGAAAGTCCATCGAGGTTTGGCCCCCAGATTGTGCTGGGGAGCCTTCATCTGGAGAAGATAGGGTGAGCATGCCGATCACCTTTTCTCCATCGCTAAAATTGAACAAGCTTTGAACGGGTTCACCAAATCCGCTTCTTGTATAAGGCAGATTGTAGACCTTGGATACATAGACGATACCAAATGAGGTGAAAAGAGCGACTAGATTTCGTGTATTGGTTTGAAGGATATCGAGCAATTGATCGTTTTCCTTAAATTTAAGTGCGGAAGGATCGCTCAAGTTTTTTAATTTTCGGACCCACCCATTCTGACTGAGAATGATATGCACATCTTCATGCTCGACAAAGTCTTCCGCGTTATACTCCAGGCTTTCGATGGTTTTTATCAGGGTGCGACGTTTGTCTGAATGTTTTTTCTTGATTTCTTCGAGTTCTTCCCGTACCTCTGTCCAGATTTTTTTGGATGACGCGAGAATGGACTTGATCCTTTTTTTCTCCTTGAGCCTCTCTTTTTGCTCTTGCAGAATCTTCTCCATTTCCATGGCGACCAATCGATAGAGTGGAATTTCCAGAATCGCATTGGTCTGCTCGTCATCAAGTTTGAAATATTTCTGCAGTTTTTCGTGAGCTTCTTTGCGGGATTTAGAAGACCGTATCAACTTCAAGGCTTTGTCCAGATTGTTAAATATTGCCGCAAATCCTGCAAGGAGATGTAGACGTCTTTCAAGAAGAGACAGCTCATAATTCAACCGGCGTGAAACCACCTGTTTGCGAAATTCCAGGAAGTATTGGCAAATTTCCAAAAGGGATAAACGGTCGGGTTCCCCATTTGGTTTGAGGCAGTTGAAATTGAGTTGAAAATTATTTTCCAGATCCGTGTGCTTGAAAAGATAGCTCATCAGCTTGTTCTCATCGGCAGTACTTTTGAACTCAAGGACCACTCGAATCTTCTCATCGCTCTCATCTCGCACATCGGTCAGGGGAGGGAGCCTTTTGGCGATGATGATTTCAGCGATCTTTTCTATCATCCGGGCTTTATTGACGCTATATGGGATTTCCGTGATGATGATCTGCTTTTTGCCCCGGGGCAGGGATTCAAGTTTCCATCGTCCCCTGATTTTTACCGCACCTAAACCGGATTCATAAGCTTTCCGCAATTCCAGTTTGCTGTTGAGAATGATTCCTGCAGTGGGGAAATCGGGGCCCTTTATGTATTTCATCAGATTAGCCACCGTCTGCTTGGGAGAGTCGATCAATGAAATTAACGCGGACATGACTTCTTCCAGATTATGGCTGGGAAAAGAGCAGGCCATTCCCACCGCAATGCCAGACGAGCCGTTAACCAGTAAATTGGGAACGCGGGAAGGTAACACCACCGGTTCTTTCAGGGTGTTATCGTAGTTGGCGCGAAAATCGACAGTATCCTTTTTGAGATCGCTTAATAAATATGAAGTGATGGGTGTCAAACGACCTTCAGTATATCGGTAGGCGGCGGGGGAATCTCCGTCCAGAGAGCCAAAATTTCCTTTTCCGTCAACGAGGGGATAACGCATGGAAAAATCCTGTGCCATACGCACCATTGATTCATAGGTGGATGCATCTCCATGAGGGTGGTATTTACCGAGTACCTCACCGATGATCTTGGCCGATTTGACATGTTTGCTTGCGGCATTCATTCCCATACTTTCCATGGCAAACAGGATCCTGCGATGTATCGGTTTCAAACCATCCCGCACATCCGGAAGAGATCGGGAGACAATGGTTGAAAGTGCGTATGTCAGAAATCTTTTTTCGAGTTCGTCCTGTAAGTCGGAAGTTTTTTCCTGCCCCATTGGGAAATACCGGGTTGCGTTGAAGTTTGAGAAAAGATGAGTTGTCCAGCTTGACGTTTGTGGGTCGCAGTCTTATAAAGTTATCAAGCCAAGACTCTTTGATTCTGGCCGAGAGGTTTTCAATACCTACATGTTAATTTAGTAAGTTAGGCCCGATTTCTTTATTTTTTGTATTTATTGGCTAATCAACATATGTCCATATATAGTGGGCCTAAATTATTTGTATACAATATGCAGAATTATAAAGCAAGTAAAATCAAGGGTTAACAAAGACCTCTCCATTCAGGCCCTGAGGTTCAATTTTGGAGGCTTGAAATCTTTTTTAAAAAGATGCCATCCTATTTAGTGTCCGGCGGGAAATTTTATAGGCTTTTTCTTCCGTCTCATTATTATAGAAACACGGTAATCTTACCGATTGAGTCATTTTTTTGTATTTTAAGGAGCAATTATGTCCGATCCCAAGCTGCAAGAGAAAATAATTGATGCGCTGAAGACAGTTCAAGATCCTGACCTGCATAAAGACATCGTTAGTCTTGGGTTTGTCAAGAATCTGAATATAGAAGGGGGAAATATCAAGTTCGATGTTGAACTGACTACACCCGCCTGTCCAGTAAAAGAACAGCTACGCACGGAATGTGAAACAAAAGTCAAAGCTATTGACGGGGTTGAACAGGTTGATGTGAACATGACCGCCGTAGTTCGATCTACAGAACATTCGCAACCGGTTTTGCCCGGAGTAAAAAATATCATTGCTGTGGCGAGTGGGAAGGGTGGTGTAGGAAAATCCACCGTCAGCACCAATTTGGCCATTGCATTATCCCTAACGGGGGCCCGTGTCGGTTTGATGGATGCGGACATTTATGGTCCCAGCATACCGCAGATGATGGGTATTCCTATCTCTTCGCCAAAAGTAGGCGCAGAAAATAAATTTTTTCCGCATGAAAAATATGGATTGAAGGTGGTTTCCGCGGCCTTTTTAACTAAACAAGGTCAACCCCTTATGCTTCGTGGACCCATGCTGGGCGGCATCATTCAGCAATTTCTGCAAAACGTGGAGTGGGGTGAGTTGGATTACCTGATCATCGACCTGCCTCCGGGTACCGGCGATGTGCAGTTGACTCTGACTCAGAAAGCACCAATTTCTGGCGCGGTGGTAGTGACCACTCCTCAGGAAATCAGCCTGATTGATGCGGACAAGGGCGTAAAAATGTTTCAGCAGGTCAAAGTTCCCCTTCTTGAGAACATGAGCTATTTTGTCTGTGATGGTTGCGATAAGAAACACTATATCTTCAGTCAGGGCGGCGGAAAAACCTTGGCCGATAGATTTGACATTCCGCTTCTTGGCGAAGTGCCTATTGTCGAAGAGGTTGTGGAAGGGGGAGACTCTGGTATTCCAGTAGTCATGGCTCATTCCGAATCTCCTGCTAGTCAGGCATACAAGGATTTAGCGGGGCAGGTGGCGGCGCAACTGAGTATTAACCAGGCCAATAGCAGTGAAAAAGTCTCCGCTGATTTTGAGTTGGCCTGGAAAAGTTAACCATTGGGCGTCCAGCGTGACGCTAAACTCAACTAGCAATAGCTCTTCCTGCTGAGTAAGAGCCATCTGGGCTTGATGAGCCTTTGCCCAATTGCTTACCTTAAGAAGGGGCTTCAATGAACCCCTCTTTTTAAAGAGGGGCTGGAGAGATTTACATTATCCAAGATAAAAAGGAAGTAACAATCATGACTGCCCCTGCACCAAAGAGTATCAAACAGGTTAACGAGTTGACTCTAGGAATTACTTGGAGCGATGGACACGACTCGATTTATTCTGTGAAAAATTTACGGGAAAACTGCCCGTGCGCACATTGCATTGATGAATGGAGCGGCAAAAAGATGATTGCTCCAGGCTCCATAACCGATGATATCCGCCCTAAAAACCTTAAGGCAGTTGGACTTTATGCCATTCAGTTTTATTGGAATGACGGGCACGATACCGGGCTTTATACACATGAACTGCTACGGCAACTTTGTGAGTGTTCGGCCTGCAAAAGCAAAAGCACTGAAAACTAGGCTCTATTTCCTTGATTTTTGTGACATCATTAAGACAGAATTGCAATGTGGGTTTGTCATAATTAGAATGGATGGATGTCCCTCTGCTGTTACCTCCTCCCCCTTCAATAAAAATAGTGGAGGGATTTCCAGACAAAGTAGGTTTGTCAAGGACAGACCGGCATAGCCGCCGGTGGCAATGGTTACATTCAAGCTAAGTAAGAGCGCTTGAGAATACAGGCTTAGGTGCTCCAACCCGAACGGGAGTAGCGGTCATGCTGCTCCCGTTTTTTTATCAAATTAGATAGAATTTCAACCAGTTTTAGGGAAGAAAAACCAGCCCAGTACCCCATGCGGGGCATGCGTGATGTCCTCTTCATTTGGCTTCATGCCCGGCACAGGTAAAGGCTAAGGTAAAGATCACTCCCCTCTTTGAAAAATAGGGGACGATTAGAGCCTTGCGCTTGAGTGTGTGGTCCGCTTTACGGGCAATGTAAAACTGGCCGCAGTGCCGCTGGCCGATAAACCCCCTCAGCCCCCCTTGTCAGGGGGAAGTTCAGGGTATGGCGGACTGGAGTAAAAGGGGCAAAGGCATTCGTTTCGCTTTAAGGGTCTCGACCCAATTGCCCACCGCCGCTGGTGGTTACATGCCTACTTTTTCGCGGACTTCGTCCATCAGTTTGGCGTCAATGGTAGTGGCGCCTTTTTCCATGGCGAAGTTGATAACCGTTTTTCTTGCCATGCCGCGCACAAAAAAGGGAACCCGTTGGATTCTTTTCAGAGCCTCTTCGGTCCAGATGAGGTCGTCTTCCGGGTTAGATTTCTTCAGTTCTTCCTTGGCCTGGGCCAAAGAGGAACTAACTGTTGCCATCGGGGCACTGCCGACATCAGACTGCCCTCCCAACTCGACACCCAGTTTGCTGACAAATTCAGTTTCAAATTTATTGGTGAGCATTGCGATGCTGTGACCGCATTTTTTACATTTAAATTTCATGACAAGATTGGTCTTTTCTTCCGGCATGATGCCATCAACCTGCACTTCCATCTTGACGTCACAAGGGATACAAAGAAATTTCATTACGCCTCCTGTTCGGGCTATTTGGTGATAAATTTTTCGATATTGTCTACGGCTTCAGCAATGGCTTTGCCGGTGACAGAATCTTTGAACTCAGTATAAAAAAGGCTTCCCGATTGGCTGGTTTGCGACACACGGGTGTCAAACGGAATCTTTCCAATATAGGGGATCTCTTTTCTTTCGGTTAGTTTGTGCACGTCTTCTCCTTCAAACAACTTGCCTTCTTTTTCGCAATGCGGGCAGATGTAGGTTGCCATGTTCTCGATCAATCCAATAATAGGCACTCCCATTTTATTGTTCTTGGTGATCGATTTGGTCACAATATGCTGGGAAAGTGGTGAAGGGATGGTGATCTCAACCACTCCAGCCAGTTCTGGAATCAAAGAACGGATGTTGTCAATGCGGTCACTCCCCGGTGGCATGTCGATGAGAAGGTAGTCCAGTTCGCCCCAGTTGGTATCTGCCATTAGTTCGCGGGTGGCGGTGGACTCCATGATACTGACCCAGGACGCCGTGGCGTCGTCTTCATCGGTCCACATCACCGGTGTGTCGGCGGTTTTCAAAAGCATATCCATTGACATGATGCGGATTCCCTGATAACCGATACCCGGTTCCAGGCCATCCTCTTTCATATCAAGTTTTACGTCATTACCGATCCCTAAAAGATGGCCGATACTGGGTCCGTTCAGGTCAGCATCAAGAATTCCAACTCGGTTGCCCCGGTCCGCAAGGCAGGAAGCAATGTTAGCCG
>JYMV01030079.1_pt1 | contig 15323 bp, 17 predicted proteins | sample 338911 | NCBI WGS metagenome assembly JYMV01 (sample SAMN03354496, study PRJNA234377) | hydrothermal vent metagenome | biome: Deep sea; feature: Hydrothermal plumes at the Eastern Lau Spreading Center, Western Pacific Ocean; material: Seawater | place: Tonga | collected 2009 | depth 2000 m m
GATTAGTAAGATTATAAATGATTGTGGAAAAGATTTTACGGTTCTTTCTGGAGACGATCCTTTGCTGTGGCCCATCCTTGCCATTGGTGGTCAGGGCGTGATTTCTGTAACCGCAAATATCCTACCAACTAAGGTTGCTGCAATGTATAAGGCTGCCGCCAATGGAAATATTAAAGACGCGCGATCTCTTCATTATGAATTAATGGATATAAATGAAACTTTGTTTATTGACACTAACCCAGTGCCTGTCAAGGCTGCGCTCCACCTTATGGGGAAAATAGAAAGTGAACTAAGGGAACCCTTGGTTGGCCTTTCTAGCGATCACTTAGAAAAACTTAAAAAAGTTATGGCTTCTTACGGATTGCCGGCCATTAAATAAAAGGTATAAAAATATTATTAGCAATAAAAATGCTTGTTTACTAAGCATAGCATAGGGAGAGAAATTGATTAAAGTAGTCGTAATAGGTGCCGGGGGAAGAATGGGGAAAACCATCGTTGCATGCGTTGAGGACACGCAAGGGGTTAGTATCTCAGGTGGAACCGAACATGCTGGGCACCCCTCTATCGGAAGTGATCTAGGAGAGCTTGCCGGGATAGGAAAAAAAGAAATTTCTGTCGTAGAAAGTGTTGAAGACGCGCTGGCAGACTGTGACGTGGTCATTGATTTTACCACCCCCGAATCTAGCATTAAGACTTTGGATGCAGCTCTGCGTTGCGAGAAATCAATTGTAATAGGCACTACTGGCTTTTCCGCAGAACAAAAAAAAATCATTAGTCAAGCGGCGGAAAAAATTCGATGTGTTTTTGCGCCGAATATGAGTGTCGGTGTTAATGTTTTATTTAAGATTGCAGAGGATGTTAGGTGACGCTTACGATGTCGAGATTATCGAGGCGCATCACAAGTTTAAAAAAGACGCACCTAGCGGTACTGCTGTGCGCCTCTCAGAAATTATAGCCGATTCACTCGACCGTGATATCAATAAGGTGGGTGTGTATGGGCGAAAAGGAATGGCAGAGCGCAGGCCTAAAGAAATTGGCATACACACAGTCCGTGCCGGTGATATTGTGGGTGAACATCGAGTGTTGTACGGAGGTATGGGGGAAACCGTCGAGTTATTTCATCGGGCGCAAAGTCGGGAGACGTTTGCTCGAGGCTCTATACGTGCTGCAAAATGGCTTGTCAGTCAGTTACCAGGGCTTTACGATATGCAGGATGTGTTGGAACTTCGTTAAAACAATCAAGGCTCTTCCATCCGGGAAAATCTTTGTGTAAGTCGTGACATGAAAATTCTAGGCCAAAAACTAAACCGACGATTTTTCTTAAGCCTATTTTCTTTGTCCGCGCTGTCTACATTTCTTCCTGAAAAGGTATTTGGAGTTTCTGATTATCGACGGGACAAAAATATTCCTAAGCAGTACGTTCAGAATCGAGACCGTCCTGGTTTTTTCATTCGTAGCGCTAATCCATTTATGGGAGTTGATGTAAATGGATGGAGTCTGTCTGTTCGGGGAATGGTGAAAAATCCGATAACCTTTGAATATGAAGATTTATTTGGATTAAAAAAAACTTCCCAGGTTTCACGACTGAAATGTGTCGAGTGCTGGTCAGCCACTGCCCAGTGGGAAGGATTTCGTTTCCAAGAGGTGATAGACCGCGTCCAACCCGATGCTAATGCGAAATACGTGTACTTTCAGTCGGCAGATTCTTACTACGAAAGTTATACTCTGAAAGAGTTGGTTCGACCACGCGTCCTCATGGTATGGCGCATGAATGGCAAACCATTGAGTAAAGACCATGGATTCCCACTTCGACTGATTGCCCCATTCAAATACGGGTACAAAAATATCAAGTATATTACTAGCATTGAGTTTACCGATTCAAGGAAACGTAATTATTGGTTTAATCACGGACCTTATTCGGTTGACGGTACCATCCAACCTGGGACAGATCATCCTCTAGATTTTAAAAAGAAACCTTTGCCGATTAATGGTGGCGAAGTGTTTCACTCATTCGACAAACGACCTTTATGAGACGCTTCCTGTTAGTAGTTTTTTCTCTTCTGTTTATTTTTACGTGTAGTAAAGATGGGGTTGATCAAATAAAGGTAAATGTACCTGAAGAAATTACCGTCCCAGAGGGTATGGTTTATATACCAGACGGGGATTTTATTATGGGCCATCCGGATGATTCTGAAACCGAAAAGGGAAAAGTCGTGACTCTGGAGGCATTTCTCATTGATCGATTTGAAGTGACCCGGGGACAGTTTAGTACCTTTAATCCGGATTATAGTTTTCACCCTCAAAAGGCTCGGTTCCCAGTTTCAATGGTAACCTTTGAACAGGCACAAGGATATTGCAAATGGAATGGTAGGCGACTTCCTACTGAAGCCGAGTGGGAAAAATCTGCTCGTGGCCCAGACGGGAGAAAGTGGCCGTGGAAAATATACTATGAACACCCGAATAATGGGTTTTCTGGATTTTTGCCAGAGGCGGTAGACTCTAGAGAGGAGTGGATTAGTCCATACGGTGTGTATGGAATGGGACATAACGTTTGGGAGTGGGTTTCAGATTGGTACATGTCTGATAAAACTTCCAAAGCTGATAGCAAACATTATAAGGTTATTCGCGGAGGACTTACTCAAACACATACGGCGATTAAATTCACACCAACTTATTTCCGAAATAAGATGGAGCCAACAGCACATTTTAATTTTATTGGATTTCGATGCGCTTGCTCAGTAGACTGTAGGTAGAGAGCGTATGCGAAAGAATTAACAGATAAAGGAAAGATACTTTAAAAGTCTCCGCGAAGATGATTCATGATTTCATCAGCAGCCCTTTGGAATAGTCTTGCTGGACTCCCGCCCAAAGGTCCTCCTTTTACCCATGCATCAATAGTCCACACCCCAACTCTTTCGCCTTCGTCATAGAGGGCAACTTTAACTTCTAATTTAGCATGAGCCGATTTTGAAATTCCGAAGGTAGAAAATCGACCCAGGCGGCTACCCTTGCTATAGTCCAAAACTTTATACTTAAGGATGTATTTAGGGTTTTCATGGGTAATGATAAATATTGAGCGGGATATCGTGTCTTCAAGAGCGGACTCAAGTTGTGATCCTGCATCCATCATTCTAGAGTCACGCGCAGTTAGATCTTTTAAAGCGATTGTGCTTTCTGTGTTTTTAAAACTTTTGTTGACTCGAGAATCTACACCCGAACAAGCCGAAAAAAATAAGAAAATGGAAATTATCAAATAGAAATAATATTTCATCTTTTGACCTTTGGTAGTTATTAGTTCTAAATATCGGAAAAGCTTAAAACATACTTTAGGTCATTTCCAAGAATTAGAAGGATAATTGGAGTGCAATCAAATCAAAAACCCACTCCCTTTGGCGTGAACAGGTGAAGAAAGATTTCTTCAATACCGCTAAACCAGATCTGAATTTCAATAGGAATGAGGCTGTTTATGTAGGTGATATACCCCATCGTTAGCGCAATACCAAGAATGATTAAGAGTAGCCCGCTAAATATATTAGTGGAATGTAAAGACACTGAATGCCCTACCAGGGTCAGATTCCAACCCTTACCTCGTAATACTTTCCAAAATAATCCATCCTTGGGTAAATTGCCGCATAGTGTTGCAATCAAAATCAATGGAAGTCCTAAACCAACAGCGTAGGAAAACAGAAGGGTCATTCCTTGAAAGATCGTTTTGTCCGACGCGGCCAGAATAAGAATTCCTGAAAGAATAGGACCTACACATGGGGTCCACCCTAAAGCAAAAGTAGCCCCAAAAAGAAAAAAACCAATGAAAGTAGATGCGGGGCGTCCTTGAAAACCTGCCCCAGAAAATCCTTTTCCAAAAAGAGTCATAATGCCAAAAACCACGACAACAACACCTCCAGTTGTTGTAAGTGAAAACATATACTCTCGTAATAGACCACCGAAATAACTTGCCGAGGCGCCCATGCCCACAAATAAAGATGCTAGGCCAAGAAAAAAAGCGACCGACATAAATCCCATGCGTGCTCGGTCAGCTTGCACAGTAACAGCAAAATAAGCAGGTAAAATAGGTAGGGTGCACGGTGAAAGAAAGCTGAACACGCCTGCAGTAAATGCCAGAAAAATTAAAACGAGCATTCCTGATGACGGTAGATTAGATTTTACTTCAAATGGATTCGACTGTAATGTTACTTTTTCGTTATTTGATGACAGAGAGGTGTTTGAAGTTACAGTTTTTTCCATTGAGGAAGATTTTATTAAACTTTTCGCCTGAGTTGAGGCGGATAAATTGGCAAGTTTCATTGCTTTCGGCATTTTTTCGCTTGCGCAACGAAACCCAACATCTAATGCAGGTTGATCCGGGTAAGAAGATTCTCGGTATCCACTTCGGGCAAACATTTTTAGGGCAGATAAATAGGCAGTTCCTGAGAAATGTCCTATATCTTTAGCAGATTGTCCCCGTAAAACTTTAAGCTCGTCACCAAAGTATTTACTTTGATAAGTACTTCCTTTATATGGAGAGTAGTCATCCTCTACCCACTCCCAAACATTTCCAACTAAATCATGGACACCAAGGGGTGTTGCACCTCTTGGGTAGGATCCCACTTGAGTGATGGGGTTTCTGCTTCCCGGTTTTGTTGATAGGTTAGGGTAATCTGGGTGAAATTCCTTCCCCCAAGGGTACTCATTCCCTGTTTCACCACGAGCAGCCTTTTCCCATTGCTTTTCAGAAGGTAGTTTTTTTTCTGCCCATTGGCAAAAATTGGACGAGTCGTACCATGTAACGTTTACAACGGGAAAATTTCCTTGGCCATTGGGAAATTCATTATTTTTCCAGTGTTTTGGCGGTACTGCATTTAAGTCATCAATGTACACTTTGTATCGAAGGTTGGTTACCTCATAGCGATCAATGTAGAATGACTTGAGAAAAACATTTTGTTCCGGTCCCTCGTCGACGTGCCACGGCTTTGGTAGTCCAAAAGAGAGGGCTTCTCCAGACGTATCCTTTTTATTGGTTCCGAAAAAAAAAGAACCAGCGGGAATATATATGACATCACCTTCAAGAGAACTCAGCTGAGGCTTTTTTGCATTTACGTTTGCTGTAAAAACAAGCGCAATCGCACACATGAATATATGAATTAGAAACCAAGACTTTAATGCGTTTTTCATTTTGCCTTTAAATCCGAGGTTAATTTTTTTTAAGAAGGTTTTCGAAGTATAGCAATGTTTCGGGATCGGACCAATTTTCTGCCCCTTGCAGAACCCCGATAATTATTCCTTGGGGATCAATCAGGATTGTCGTGGGTAGGCTAACGATGCCATATTGACGGCTCACAACCATTCGTTGATCGAGTACCATCGGGAACGTGATCTTTTTTGCTGTTACATATGGGCGCACCACTCGATCACCAAACATATCATTTGATATTCCAAGCATATCGAAGTTAGTGGATTTGAACCGTTGATACAACTCTTCGAGCGAGGGCATTTCAATTTTACATGGGCCACACCATGTGGCCCAGAAATTAATCAGGAGATATTTACCTCTAAATTGCCGAAGGCTTACTTCTTGTCCATCAAGATTTTTCAGGGTAAAGTCGCTGGCAATATGCGGTGCTCCTTCCTTGGCTTCAGCTTGGGAGCAAGTGATCGTTATGACTAACGTAACAATTAAGGTTGTGAAAAACCCAGGTAACCGAAATTTGGGGATGTAGGTAGGGATGAGAATTCTTTTTTCTTAATCAAGTTGTTTATAATAAGCGTAAAACTGTCAGGAACGATTATTCAACTGACTCTACACAACGAACCATGGGGATTGCTTTTTTTAAAGCTTTTTCGATGCCCATCTTGAGAGTCATGGTCGAACTAGAACATGATGTGCAAGATCCCACAAGACGAACCTTTACCACGCCGTCATCAATATCTACAAGCTCTACGTTACCTCCATCATTCATGAGCATTGGACGGATTGATTCCAAAACTGCCTCGACTTCATCTTTCATATTCGACCTCTAACTTATTAAGCCTGATCATGGATAACTGCACTACCCTTGGCCATCAACAAGAGCTTCTTTTTTTACTAAAAGTTCTTCTTGAGTTTCCACATGCTCGGGGTCTTTTGGGATACAGTCTACTGGGCATACTTCAACGCATTGGGCTTCTTCATACCAGCCTACGCATTCGGTGCAATGTTCCCAATCTATTACATAGATGTCATCCCCTTCAGAAATTGCTTCATTCGGGCATTCAGGTTCGCATACACCGCAGTTTACACAATCTTCGTTGATCAACAGTGCCATAAAAGTTCTCCTTAAAACTATGTAAGTGAGGATCTCTACTTACTTAGAAAATTTTTTCAAACGATCTCGTTTTAGTACTCCACCCAAACCATGCTTCGTCTTTCAGTATATTGTTATAAACTGAAACCACAAGATATTTAGCGTCTGGATATGTAGGTTCTCCGTCAAACAAGGCCATTTTTTTATCTTCATCTGAAAAGTACGCATCATGGTCAGGATGCGAGTGGTAAAAAGTCTTTAGAATCATTCCTTTCGACTCAATTTCATTAAATACTTTAAACAATTCCCGCGGCTCAATATTGTAAGCTGTTTTGGCATCCCTTGGATAGGTCTCGGGATCCATTTCGTGCAACTTATTTTGAATATTGGTGCAGCGAAATAAAACATCATTTTTTTTCGTATCAGTTAACCCAGCAATTATTCCACAACACTCAGAAGGGTATTCTTCTAGAGCGTGGTTGCGAATTTGTTCAAGATTACTTTGCGAAATATGATTTGTATACATTGTCGAACTTTAAAAATAAATTGTCAATCTCTTTACTCTTATCGAGATAAGAACTAATTGGACAGGTTGCAACTGATGTAGCGAGGCTATTCTCACTGCAGGATAATCACAACGCACGGTTGTCTGCTAAAGGGTAATTTAGGTTCTTGAAACGGATTATTCAGTCAAACGTGAGTTTCAACAGTCATGTTGTCTAATACCTTTACCTGACAAGCAAGTCTGAGTTCGGGATTTTTCTTTAGTTTTCCGGCAAGTTGTTGATTTTCAATTTCTTTTTATGGCACATGAATGGCAGAGCCCACGTCCTCTACAATTAAGAATCTTAAAAATGTGAGGGTATATGCTAAGTTTATTTCTGATGGCAGCTTCCCTAATAGTTTCCCCTTTTTCTGCCTTAATTGTTCTTTTTTGTTTTGTAAATTGAAGTTCTAACATGCCTCTATTTCCACAAAATCTAACAATTGACCCTTACCCCAGTAACCGTGAAATGCACTTCCCACGGTCAGACAGGAAGTTGTCATATGAACAAACTGGCTTTCTCCATCATTTCCCTTTAATACGCCGATCTGGGAATAGGGGAGTATAATCTCGCCACAGTTAACGCAAATAGTGGAGCACTGTTTACAAGTTTTGATCAGGCAACCCACACAAACTACGGGATGAAAAAGATAAACCTCCTGCCCTTGAAAACTTGTGATGGTGGGCAAGGTTTCTACCCTTTTTCCACAATCAGCACACGATAAAGTCACCTCAGACTGATCCATATACCAAATCTCTTACAACTGATCCTGATCTTATGTCTGATAACACATTTTAGGTTTAAAGTGACATTCTACCGAAGGAACTTAGTTGAAACAAATTTTTTTATCTTTCGACAAAAATTTAAAATCGACTCTGATTAACGGCTTCAAACAGATCAGCGGAGACAAACGGTTTTCATTTTTTCGTAAGAATCAAGTACTGCCCCTGCTCCTTTGACTATGCCAAGGAGTGGTTCGGTGGGTTTGTAAACTTTAAGGGAAGTTCGTTCCTCAATTAGTTTGTCTAGTCCACGAATTAGGGCACCGCCCCCGGTTAAATAAATTCCGTTAGAGTGAATATCCGCTGAAAGTTCGGGGGGTGTTTTTTCTAAGGCCTTCATGATAATAGAAATAATCGTGAGGATGGGTTCCCGTATAGCTTCACGAATTTCTTCATCGAAAATTGTAATCGAGGTAGGTACTCCTGTTTGAACACTTAGGCCTTTTACTTCGGTACTTAGCTTGTTTAGCGAGGGGTAGGCGCTGCCTATTTCAGTTTTGATCCGCTCGCCTTCGAATATACCAACATTCAGATTGTGCTGCAGTCTTAGATAGCGAACTATCGACTCATCAATTGCGTCTCCAGCGACCCGGACAGATTCGCCATAAGCGATGGTCGAAAGGGAGATAACTGCTACATCCGTTGTCCCACCGCCAATATCGATTATCATATTTCCTTCTGCCTTCTGGACCGGGAGACTCGCTCCAATAGCAGCAGCCATCGGTTCTTCAATTAGATGTACTTCACGCACACCAGACATAAGGGCAGCCTCGATAACCGCTTTTTTTTCTACTTGAGTTATGCAAGTGGGAACGCCAATTATAATACGGGGTTTGATAAGCCAATTGTTTTTGAGAATTTTTTTTATAAAGTAGCTTATCATGCGTTGTGTGACGTTAAAATCCGCTATGACTCCATCTTTCATAGGTCTGATGGTTTGTAATCCTGCGTGCGTGCGGCCGAACATCTGTTTTGCTTTAAGTCCCACAGCCTCAATTTCCCCCCCATTAGAGCTCATAGCTACGATAGAGGGCTCGTTGAGCACAATTCCTTCTCCTTTAATGTAGATCAAGGTATTAGCTGTCCCTAGGTCCATTGCTATGTCAGTAGAAAAGTGTTTTATTAATTTTTTAAAAATCATAATGTCGTCGTGGTTTTAGAGAAAAATTCTGAAGCGGTCTCGTGTAAAGAGGCACCAATTAACTGCGAAATAGTTTTGCCGTTGTCAGGAAAACAAGACATCCCCAGTTCAGCGCAAATCTGCATCGGCTCGCCCTCAACGAATAACGGAGTGTTATTGAATATCTTTTCGAGTTTTATTTTAAACGGTTGAGCTTCAGACCATTTTTGATCCACAAGAATCACAACATATGTAGTTTCGGAAAATTTAAAAATATATTTTGGTGAGGGTAGTACGTTTGAAATTGTAGATGCAATTCCCCGTTGAAGTAAATCCCCATGCTTAATGCCAAAAGACGAGTAAAGCTCCGGCAGGTTATTAATTTTCAAGCTTAAGAAACATACGGACTTTCCGTTTTTCAGTAAATCTTTTTCAAGAGCATCCCCGTGTTGAGTTAAGAAACGGTGATTGGGTATTCCTACAATTTGATCTAGGTTTTTGTTGTAGTTCCATTGTTCTTTAGTTTCCACGCAGAATACCGAAAACCCAGCCGAGTAAGTCATAAGAGTAAGGGAGTCTAGTTCCAAGTCAGAAAATGATCCTGCAGTTTTTGATCCGCATACCATCACGCCATAAAGTTGTTGATTAAAGGAGACAGGCGCGGCCATTAGGGACAAAAAAGATCCTTCTTTGCCCTCCTTTTCCCCAAAAATAACAGTGTTACGCCCTTCTGTGTCACTGAGAAGAACAGGGCACTGGTTTTTGGCACATGACCCAGCTAGGCCCTTACCTAAGTGTACCGGTATGTTGGTAGCCGTCTTATTGAAGCCTTTGAATTTTGAAATTTTCCCCACTTCGTTAGAATCGAACCAAATTATTGCATATGCATCACAGGTGAGTATAGACAAAGGTATGTTAGCCAGCCTTTCTATTGCTTTATTTTTACTAGGTGATTCTGCGATGAACCTGCTATAAGAAATAAGATCGCGAAAAATAAATCCGGTTGGAGAGTCGAACAAGGCCCCTTTTTTTTCTTGATCTAGTTCCCAAGCCATTTGGTTTGCAAGTCCTGCTATTATTTTTTGTTGTTTTGCAGGGAAACTGTAGCTTTCTTTTGAGTCGATAACGAGCACACCTTCTAGATTTTTGTGAACCACTGGCATAGCAAGAAAACTTTTTAAATTTTCTTTTTTATTGTATATGCAAAGCTCTGTTGGTTTTTTTTCGAAGTGCTCATCAAGAAAAGGTGTCCTGCTTTGTGCGACCGTTCCAACTGGGCTGTCTCCAAAATTAATCTTTGCCTCCGCGTTGAAGTTAGAACTCAGAGAAATGTGATGGCGCAAAACTAAGATTTTCTTATCCAGGTCTGCTTTATACAGAGCGATAGTAAATGCATTGCTGATATTACCGGTAAGTTCAACGAGTTGGTCGAGACGATTCGAAACAGTCATTTTTGCGAGCAATTTCTGGTCAACTTTATGATTAAGGGAAACTAGAGCGTGGACTTGTTTTTGTTAAGAAATCGGGTGGGGAGGAAGTAATTTATTTTCCCCGTTTTTTAAGCATCTCCCGGTATGCCTTGATCTCACTTCTGTCAACTGCCCGGGCAGCTACCTCGTAAACGCTATTACCATTAGATAAAATTTCTTTTACTCGCATGGCCTTACAGTTTACAATCTTTCTTTCTCCATTTGATGGTAAACGAAAGGTGGCAATAAGAATATCATCCTGAATTACAGTCGCAGGGATTGTTAAAACGAGTCCATTTGTGGACATTTCTTGGATATTAATTTTATGAGTTTGGTCAAAAAACTCTCTTTCTCTTTCGATCTCAGCTGTGCCAGAAATCTTGACACGGGCTCGATGACTAACTCTCTTATCAAGAATATTCTTCTCTGTGTAGCTTTTTTTTTGAATTAACAGATCAAGACGGTCTTTGAAGTGATGTAAGTCCTTCAAAGAAAAAGTTTCTAAAGAACTGAGCATTGCTTGGAACATTGGCGTACGAGAGAATCTAAATTTAAAACTTCAGAGACTGGCCAGACTGATGTTTAAGGAGAGCGAGTCAATCTAGTTCTGCATAGCTAATCTTATAGGCAGTATGATTTTGTGTCAATCATTTAAAACAAAGCTTTTAGCTTAGTTTCCGGATTATAAAGCATTAATAATCTTGACATGGATATAGCCCGTTTATATACTCCAGCCTCCCTTCGCATTAGGATTCGACTCGATGAGAGAATCGATAAGGGGCGGGTAGCTCAGCTGGGAGAGCACCGGCCTTACAAGCCGGGGGTCACAGGTTCGAGCCCTGTTCCGCCTACCATTGGTTTGCTTTTGGCGTTTGAAAAATTTTGATGTTGCTACGAAAAAAATGGGGATAGAATGGGTTTGCGAGGTAGACTCGTAATAAGGTAATCACTCTACACCGCGTCGTATCTGGGCCATGAATTTAGAAGCGGGGTCGTAGTTCAGTTGGTTAGAATGCCGGCCTGTCACGCCGGAGGTCGCGAGTTCGAGTCTCGTCGGCCCCGCCACTTTAATAAAAGACCTGCACTTGAAAAAGCGCAGGTCTTTTTTTTTATAAAGGGGGTATTCTGCCATCAATAAAAGTATCTGCTAATACTTATGGATTAAAATCACCGCTATCAAAAGAAGCGCAGAGCCTGAAATACGCCCTAAGCTTAATTCCCGAACAGGAAAGCCAAACCATCCATTATGGTCCATAATTAGCGATGCTAGCAATTGTCCCGTTAGCACAAGAACAACTAACGAGAGAAGACCGATTTTAGGGCCAGAAATAATGCTTCCAAATACGGCGAATGCACCAATTATTCCACCCAACCATAGCCATTTTGGGAGCGTGGTCACAGTATTCAAGTCCGGCCAGGGATCACGAGAAACCCAAAAACAAATCATAAGACCAATTGTGCCCACAGCAAAAGAAAAAAATGAGGCAGCGACTGGACTCGATACACGTTGTGATAATTCTGTGTTGATACCGACTTGAAGTGGCAAAAGCAGCCCAATAGCCAGAGCTACTAGAATGTATAGTTGTCCCATTGTTTCACTAGATCTCCTATAAAAAATATAATTGGTATCTACTAAAATAAAAAAGATGAAAAATATTTTGAGACCTTCAGCTCCCCCTTTGAGTATGTTTATCCATCGATCTGCCTCAATGTTTTTAGCGGTTTATTTTTTAATATGTCCAGACTAGAAATGATACCGGTAAGAGCTGTAAGAACAATCGAAAGTCCCAATGTCCACAACATCACATCGAGTCTAGGATGCCAGGGTGCTTTGACCAGGTATGTCATTACTGCCCAAGACAAACCGGAAGAGAGTCCTACCCCAACAATACCTGCTAGTACGCCTATAGTTGCATATTCGACTCCCAGAATTCCAGCAATTCTATTTTGCTTTGCCCCGAGAATTTTTAGTATTGCCGATTCCTTTAGTCTCTTGTGTTTAGTAGAGGCAATGGAACCCGAAAGGATAATGAGTCCAGCCATGATTGTAAAGGCAGACATGAAATTAACCAGGGCTTTCAATTTATCTGCAACACTTTCAATTGTGTTTATAATATCACGAGTTGACAGGGCTGTAATATTTGGCAAGGCGTTAACCACGGCGTGTTGTAATTCCAATTCTTTGTGCTCAGGAACATTCACGGTAGCTACATAAGATATTGGAGCACCTTCCAATGCTCCGGTTGAAAAAATCATATAAAAATTTGTTCTCATGTTGCGCCAATTTACTTTGCGAATACTTGTTACCGGAGCTGTTACCTTGATTCCTTGAATGTTCATTGTGAGTCGAGACCCAATTTTTGCTCCAAGTCTCTTGGCTGCATCCTCTTCTAACGAGATTTGAGGAGTCGACGCGTCCTTTTTTTGCCACCAGGCCCCCTGAACTATCACATTACCCTTTGGCAGGTCACCTCCTTCCATAATCGTGGTCACAAAATTTCTAGTGATGAACCACTCTTCTTTACGCCTATTTTTATATTGCCAATTTTCAGCAAGGCGCCCATCAACCCCGTAGAATTTTGAACGTATAAGTGGAGTTAGTGTGTGTTCGGCTTCCGGGGCGATAAGATTAAGAGTTTGAGTGAACACCCCAGTCTGGTCTGACTGGATATCTATAAAAAAATAGTTTGGAGGATTGATTTCCGTGTTGTCCTTGAGCATAGATATCATATCCATTTGCACGAGCCGGACTGTTAGCACTAGCATGATCCCCATCCCTAGGCAGGTGACGACAGATTTTGTTTGATTGTTTGGGCGATACAAGTTAGCTAGCCCGTATCGATGCAGCATTTTTTCAGAAGAAGGAAGTTTTTTTAGTCCTTTTATTAAAAGCGTCGCCAAACCTATCAAGAACAAAGCAGAAATTCCCAGAGCAAGAATAAAGATAAGGCCATGTTTGATTGATCCTGCCTGCCAAATAACGATTCCAGTGATAATAAAAATAAAGGATAGATTAAATATCCTTCGCTCCCATACAGTTTCGAGAGAAAGTTCTTCTTCAAAATTACGCCGAAATAAGCGCAGCGGTTTTATTTTACTGGCACGTAATAGAGACAATGCACAAAATAGGATAGAGGTGATCATTCCTAAAGCAAACGAATGTAGGGCTGGAGCCCAATAAAACTCTGGCTCAAAGTCAAGGCTAGTTAGTTCAAAAAGTTTTGATGGTAGTAAAAACAGAATTCCGTAACCCAATACTACTCCGATAAGACTGCCTATAGCCCCGAGTAATAATGACTGCAGAAAATATATTTTTAGAACTATGCGAGGAGATGCCCCCAGGCACTTTAATATAGCTATGGTGTTAAGTTTTTGCACCATAAAGGTGCGAATGATCATTGCGACACCTATACCGCCCATAAGCAGAGCAATAGCTCCCAATGCTTCGAGGTATTGTCCCATTCGGTCAATCAAATTATTGATAGACGACTCCATGTCCTTATAGCTACGTAGACTTAAGGACTTGTCCGTAAGTCCTTGTTCGAGAATCGTAAGAGCTTTTTCTAGCGGAATCGTTTTTGGTAATCTGATTAACGTTCGGTGCTTGACACGACTTCCTATCTGAATAAGATCTGCTTTTTTGAGTGTCGGGTGAGAGATGAAAACTCGAGGGCCAATGCTGAAAGCTCGAGTGATTCGGTCAGGTTCTCTAGTAACGGTTCCATTGATACGAACTTTAATTTTCCCTAATTGAAAAGAATTTCCAACTTTTAATTTTGTACGTAGTAGGAATGCAGGGTCGACCACAGCTCCATAGTCAGCTACCATTTTATTAAGCGGATGTGATGGGTTTAATTTAATATTCCCGTACATGGGATAAAACGGTGCTTGCGCCGGAATAGATTTTAATTCTACCAGTAACGATGCTTTTTCCCCATTTGCCTGGGGATAACGGGCCATTGAATGCAGCTCTTTTACAGATTGGAACTGAGTTTCGGGTGGTAAAGCAGTTTTTTGGAATTTTATATCATCTAGTCCTTGTTCCCATCTTCCCTTTATTTCGAGGTCTGCGGCTAACAGGCCCTTGGATTCTTCCTGAATAGCTATACTGATTAGAGAAGATAAACTTTTGACGGTCATTATTGCGCCGACACCTATAGCAATGCATACGATAAAAAATATAAACCTACGCCATGCGCCTCGCGATTCCGCTAAAGCCAGTGAGAATAATTGTAGTATTGAAAAATTTCTTTTTATCATTACAAACTAGGCATAGAGTCTTCGATTATTTTTCCGTCATCCATAACGATGATTCGTTCAGTTTTTTGAGCGATATCCTGTTCGTGGGTGACAAGGGCGATAGTGGCTCTTTTGTTGTTGTGCAGGTCAATCATCAGATCGATAATACGTTTGCTGTTTTGTGAATCAAGATTTCCTGTTGGCTCATCAGCCAGTACAATGTTCGGTTCGTTGATGAAAGCCCTTGCGAGACAAAGTCGCTGTTGTTCTCCTCCGGAAAGTTGCGTTGGATAGTGATGAATACGGTTTGTAAGCCCTACAAGACTGAGGAGTTCTATAGATTTCTTCTGCGACCCGTTAGCACCATTGAGTTCCGCTGAAAGAGTAACGTTTTCTAGCGCGGTCAACGTAGGTATGAGGTTGAAATTTTGAAAGATAAACCCGAAACGTTGACCGCGTAGCTCAGCTAGTTCATCTTCATTGAGTTTCGTTATATCCTGTTTATCGATTATAATATTTCCTTCGGTGGGTTCGTCTAACCCAGCGATTAGGCTGAGGAGAGTTGTTTTTCCACTTCCGGAGGGCCCTGTAATGGATACAAATTGCCCGCTGGGAATAACAAGGTCGATTCCTTTGAGAACATCTACCCTATGTCCACCGCCGTGAAGAGATTTTTTCAGCCCGTTGATTCGAATCACAATAATGCCTCTAATGGTTGTATGCAGAATTATGAATATACGTTATGTCTTCACTACCCGCAAAAATTTTAATACCATTTTATCTTTCCTTATTTTGGGAGCATTCCTGTTTGTCCCTCCTGCTTTGTTCGGGGGGTCCACTCCTGTGATTCTTGCTTTTGGGAATAGTCTTACGGCAGGATTTGGGGT
>JYMV01028568.1_pt1 | contig 15321 bp, 11 predicted proteins | sample 338911 | NCBI WGS metagenome assembly JYMV01 (sample SAMN03354496, study PRJNA234377) | hydrothermal vent metagenome | biome: Deep sea; feature: Hydrothermal plumes at the Eastern Lau Spreading Center, Western Pacific Ocean; material: Seawater | place: Tonga | collected 2009 | depth 2000 m m
GACGCGCAACTATGAAGTATTTCACATTATTATTCTGTATTTTAATTTGTTCTACGACTCTTCTCGCTCAGGAAGTTGATGATTCGAAACAGGAATCAACTGCTCCAACTTCTGTTGTTGTAGACGAATTTGGAACGGTTGACCTCGTTGTCAACGAAACCGAGGTTACGCAAGTGCTTGAAATGTTAGCGATCCAAAGTCGCCGAAACATTATTGCATCCAACAGCGTAGCCGGTGTAGTTTCAGCAAATCTTTATGACGTCACATTCAATGAAGCCCTCGAATCAATTCTTCGAGTGAATGGGTACGGGTATGTCGAAGAGGGCAACTTTGTGTATGTCTACACGATCGATGAACTTGAGACAATTGAGAAAGCACGACGTAAAACCCAGAGTAGAATTTACGAATTGCAATATTTGTCCGCAGCCGATGCAGATGAATTTGTCAAACCACTTTTGAGTACGGATGGAAAAGCCGCATTTCGCGGAACCGTTGAAGCCGGATATCAACCTTCCATGGATGATGGTGGTGGTGACAGTTACGCATGGTCAAGCAAGTTGGTCATCAATGATTATCCTGACAATTTAGAAGCAATCGGGATTTTATTAAAGGAATTAGATACCGCACCGATGCAGGTTGTTGTTGAAGCGACAGTTGTACAAACGAAAGTAGATGAAGACAACGAGTTTGGTGTTGACTTTACAGCCCTGTCCAACATCAACATAGGAAGTATTACAGGCGGCCCACTCGCTGCTGCAAATAATTTGATTTCGGGGGCGTTCGGGACATCAAACGCAACGGCAGTAACCTCGGGTGTTGGGCAAACAGATGCCACGTTCTCTGGTGGTCTGAAGGCAGGCGTGATTAAGGATCACGTTGGGGCATTCCTTCGCGTGTTAGATCAAGTCGTTGACACGACCGTGCTTGCTAGACCGAGAGTGACATGTTTGAACAGGCAAAGAGCTGAGGTGCTCATTGGTACTCGTGTTGGATATCTTTCAACCAAACAAACGGAGACAAGCACAACACAATCAGTTGAATTTTTAGATACTGGCATTCAACTTGTGTTTCGCCCATTTATCTCGCCCGATGGGATGATTCGATTGGAGCTTCGGCCAAGTGTTTCCTCCGCGACCCTCCGAACAGATGGAGGTCAATCTGTGCCGGATGAAATTACTCAACAACTCATGACTAATGTTCGGTGTCGTGATGGAGAAACAATTATTCTTGGCGGATTGTTTAGGGAAAGTACAGTTATTACAAGAAACCAAGTACCATTCCTTGGCGACATTCCCTTGATTGGTGGCGCATTTCGTGGTCAAGATGATCAAGTTGAGAAAGAAGAAATTATCTTTTTGTTGACACCATCAATTATTCCTGACGAACGATTGTGGGAATCAGGAAAAGATTCACTTGCAATTATTGAGACTGTCCGGATTGGTGCTCGTTCTGGTCTTCTTCCATTTAGTCGTGATCAGATCACTGCGAATTACAACCGAGATGCACTTGATGCATACCGGCGAGGCGATTTAGATCGTGCACTCTATTGGACAAACCTTTCCCTTCGCACGTCAAAAATGCAGCCGGAGATGTTACGACTGCGCGAAAATATTTCAGATGAATCAGAATCTATTTGGGAACGGGATCTGCTTCGAGAGTTATTAAATGAATCGAACAATGCTCTTTCTGCTGTGGAGGTTACACAATGAAACATTGCTTCTTACTAGCAACGATGCTTTGTTTAATAAGTTGTGGTGGACCCTCGAAAGCGGGACAACTCGCTCGTAAAAAAGCGCATGCAAGGATGAATCTTGTCAATGCAGATCTTGCATCCCAGCAAGCACGTCAACAATTTGAGGTTGGGCAACTTGATGCAGCTATTGCAACGATTGACGTTGCGATAGATCGCTATCCTGACAAGTCCCAGTACCACCTACTTCGTGGACGAATTCTTCTTGAGCAACATAAACTAGACGGTGCACGCAGTGCTTTTGAAACATCCTCCTCACTCAATCCAGATTCAGCTGAAACATACTACTTACTTGGCGTTTTGCACCAGCGATGCTCGGACGATGAAGCTGCATTACATTCCTACGCACTCGCTTCTGAGAATGACCCATCGCATGCTCAATTTTTCCTCGCTTGGATAGAAACACTAGTGGCACTTGATCGCGATAAAGAAGCAATCAAATTATTGCAGGCCAACCATCAGTTCAAACATCAAGCATCTATTCCGGCGTTGCTTGGACAAATTTATTTGCGTACTGGCAATCCGAAACCTGCTGCTCAATATTTAGCCGATTCGCGTTCGCTTGGAAATGACGATCCAATTCTCTTTGCAGATCTAGCGATGGCTGAGTTTCGAGCTAGCATGTACGCAGAGTGTTTAATGACCCTACGTGAATTGGAGTTGACTTCACCAACTGGGCTTACCTTGCTACAACGAAGAACTCGAGGTAAAAGTCTTGCAGCGACAGGGCGGTTGATTCAAGGACGCGATATTTGTTTATCGGTGACTCGCCAAACACCACAAGATGCTGATGCTTGGATTGATCTCGGCTACATTGCTTGGAAAATGGGCGATTATCGGCGTTTAGAAACGTGTGGAAATGAAATATCAACGCTTTCACCCTCAAGTCTCGAAGGTCCTCTTTTTGTCGGAAAAGCGGCACAGGAGGCTCAAAACGCTGATTTAGCGACCAGTTCGTTCGCGAAGGCAGCGGTCTTGGCTGAAAATGAGGAACTCAAAAGTTGGATTGTTGCTACTTCGAGCAAAACGAAGATGAAAAGTGCACCAGTTCTCCAAGAAGCACCAAATATGCCTTCAAAAAGTGCCGAGGTACTCATTGAGGAACCGATCCTCGGGCTCATTGAGGGAAGTGAGCCCTTGGTGAATGTTTCTGAAAATACGCCTCAGAAACCCTAAGAACGTGCGATTTCTTGGGCTATGAAGCCTGAGATTCTCGCCGTGACCACGACCCTACTTACTATCCTGATCCTCGCCTCCTCTGGCATCGTTGCCATTGCATCTATTGCAGCAGCGCGTTATTGGTTCGTGCAATTAAAAGCAGCAACATTTGGAATGGAAAAAGCAGTCCACGAAGTTGATGGGGCTCGTCATGAAAGTGAAACAGCTCGAATCCACGGTTGCATTGATCGAACTCGACGCCGTCAAGCCGAAGCAGTCTTTGATGTGCTTCGTGACGCAGTGATTGTAGTAGATGCGCATGGAGAAATCCTGCATGCAAACGCAGCGTCTGGCGGTCTGTTGAGCGTCCCACCAGAAGAAGCCGCTGGAAAGGTGATGACCGACATCATCAACGACCACCAACTTGCATCTACAATTGCAGCAGCTCGAAACGGGCTACCATCTGAAGGTCGACTTTGTGAACAAGAGATGCCATTCAATGGGCAAACCGTGTCGTACGAAGTGCATCTTCAATCAGTTGGGGGACAAGAAGAGCCAATGCAAGCAGTTGTGACTGTGCTTCGTGACCTTTCTCGCGAACGAGAAGTTGCACGATTAAAAAGCGATTTCGTTTCAAAAGCTAGCCACGAACTTCGAACACCGCTCTCATCGATCTCTGCGTACATCGAGATGCTCGTTGATGGTGACGCCGCAGACGAGGACGCCCGACAAGAGTTTTATAAAGTAATTTCAACGGAGACAGATCGTCTGCGACGTCTTATTGACAATCTACTCAACATTAGCCGTATAGAAGCAGGTTTGATGCACATTGATCGAGAACAAGTACAAATAGGTGAACTCATTGAACGTGCAGTTTCAAACATGACCCACCAAGCGAAAGATAAAGATCTTGATATTCATACACAGGTAGCGAAGGTAGACCTATCCGTAACAGGTGACAGTGACATGCTCTACCAAGTTATTGTGAATTTGCTTTCAAATGCTATCAAATATACACCGCAAGGTGGTCGTATTACTGTTGCTGCAGATGCAGATCATCTTACGAGAAGTTTACATCTTTCTGTTGCGGATACAGGACTCGGCATAGGTCCAGATGACACAGACAAAGTGTTTGATAAGTTTTATCGAGTTGAAAATTATCGCAGAATTGCAAACGGTACTGGACTTGGATTAAATCTCTGTCGACATATCGTTGAGACACTTCACAACGGACAAATTGGTTTGGATTCAACCCTTGGAATGGGATCACGTTTTTGGTTCACAATTCCAATGGCTCAACGATCAGGAAGGGCAGCAGCGTAATGGCGCATCGAATACTCGTCGTAGACGACGAAACTCACATTTTACAAGTGCTTTCACTTAAACTTCGTAACAGCGGTTTTGAAGTTTCAACTGCGGTTGATGGCGAAGACGCATTGCGTCAAGCACTTGAGAATCCTCCAGATCTCATCATTACTGATATTCAAATGCCGTACATGAATGGAATTGAATTATGCAATGCACTTATTGAAAACCCTGCGACCCAACAAATTCCAGTCGTTGTGATTACTGCACGTGGCCATACACTCGCTGCGAGTGATACGGACATTGGAAATGTCCGAGATGTCATCAGCAAACCATTTAGTCCTCGTGGTGTTGCCGAATTAGCAACATCGATTCTAGTAGACATTTCTGCACGAACCCACGATCGATCGGAGGCCGCGTGAGTAAAATTACTCAAAACGTAACGTCGACGATCTCGACCAGTAACGACGTCTTTGCACAATTACGAAGTGCAGGACTTGTCGTTGTTGAATGCACAACGATGGGTAAAATAGAACGCGAGCCAAAACGTGGAGATGATTGGTTTGCAGACCTTCTTCTTTCATCCCCAATTGTACGAACTGCAATTTCAGCAAGTTGTCGATCATGTTTGTCAGACGATATTTGCACTACAACCGAAGCAATCCCAGGTTTGTGGTTAGTTCCAACACCGATTTCTCATGATCGGCGTTCGAGTGGTTATGCAGTTGCGTTGATCGTTACGGAAGAATTACTTGCAAGCGAATATGTTCACGCGCTTTGTCAAGCATCCAATGCGGAAGTTGGCGTTGTACGAGATATGATCCGCGACCTTCCACCCGCAGCACCCCAAGATATTCCACGACTTTCATCTCTCTTCCAACTTGCTTGGACATCACACCGATCTCACTATGAAAACCAAGGCGTGATTGAAGATATTGGTCGCGAACTTGCAGACTCTTATGAAGAAATTAACCTGCTCTACACAATTACTGGGAGTATGAATTCAGTCAATCACCCCGAAAGGTTCATTGAATTAGTTTGTGATGAGTTGCTCAAAAACATGCCCTACGGCTGGGTCGGCGTACAGTTGCGAATTGGAAATCGACTTCCACGACCAGGAAACGAATTGTTGCATAGCGGTGATACTTGTCTTGATGAAAATCAACTATCAAACATCGTTGCTGCAATGACATGTGACATTTCCCCCGGAACTCCTTTGATTGCGCATAGTGGAGATCAAATCTCACAACGTCTTGGAGATGGCACGATCGTAGTTCCAATCGAAAATGATGGTAAAGTCATTGGGATCCTAATTGCTGCTGAAAAGCAGGGAAGTGATACAACTGTTTCATCTGTTGATGTCAAAATGTTGAGTGCAACTGCGTCTCAACTAGGCATCTTCTTAGAAAACGCACTTTTGTACGAAGACCTTAATGCGACATTCCTTGGAACACTTGAAGCGCTCACTGCTTCGATTGATGCGAAAGATCGATATACCTGTGGTCATTCACAGCGAGTAGCACTTCTTACTTCACAATTAGCCCAAGCGGTAGGTCTTCCAGAAGAACAAGTTGATCGGTATCGCATCGCTGGTTTAGTGCATGACATTGGAAAAATTGGTGTGCCTGAATCAGTTCTATTGAAGAAGGGGCAATTAACTGATGAAGAATATAAGACAGTACAACAACACCCAGAAATTGGCGCACGAATTCTTAGAGATATTCCTCAGATGAGTGACATCCTTGGCGGTGTGCTGCACCATCACGAACGGTATGATGGTGGAGGATATCCTCACGGTTTATCGCAAGAGGATATTCCGCTTGTTGCTCGAATCATCGCGATTGCTGACACGTTCGATGCAATGTCTTCAAGTCGGACATACCGAAAAGCGATGACACGTACAACAGTTCTTGATGCGATGAAACAATCAATTCCAGGGCAATTCGATCCAGTGTTGGCTGAGATCTTTTTCAACCTTGATTTCTCGCAGTGGGAAGAACTCATGATTGAGCATCAAACAACTCAAACAAACGGAAGGTTAGCAGCATGAACATTGCAAGTGAACAGCACGTAGCGGCAATTGTCATCCGATTGGACGGCGATCTGACAGTTGACGACTCGGACAATTTCAAACGTACTATTCGTGAATCCACCACTGACTTTTCTTCCGATATTGTCGTTGATTGCACGTCATTATCGCAGATTGACTCGGTTGGTCTTGAGTCACTCCTCTGGTTATCCGATGAAGCAAGAAGCAACAAATGTCGTTTGCGTCTTGCTTGTGTCCCTCAAACAGTAACGAACATTTTTCGTTTAACACGGCTCGATGGGGCATTCAGCACGCACCCAAGCGTTGAAGCAGCAGCGAGAAGCCTTAATTAATAGAACTATGAGCAAACGAATTTCAATCCCGAATGACCTCACGTCTCAGGCACCCCTTGGGCAGTTATTAATTCGCAGTGGCAAAATTAATCAAGAGCAGTTAGATCATGCCCTTTCGCAACAAAAACAATCAGATGAACGCAAACTCATCGGCGAAGTGCTTGTTGAACTCGGGTTTGTTGATGACGCAATAGTTCTTGAAGCAATCGCTGGAGCGTACGATATCCCATTCGCAAAAGATACAGCACGATTAGCGGATCCCCGCGTGATTGAAGAGCTACCGCGTGAATTTCTTGAAGAACATGGCGTGCTTCCTCTTTTCCTCATTGGCGGTATGTTGACTGTTGCAGTCAGTGAGCCTGCAAACCTATATTTACTTGAAGAAATTGAGCGACGCACCGGCCATGCAGTACAGATTGTCGCTGCAACTGCGCAGGATATTGCCGCTGCCCACAAATCATACCTTCCAACTGCAAATGTCTTTGTGATTGATGAAATTTACGAAGACATTGATGAGCATGATTTTTCAGTTATCGAACAACAAACAACTGAACTTGCTGATCTTGAAGAAGATGCAGGACATGGACCAGTTGTCAAACTTGTCAACTTCTTAATTTATTCTGCTGTGCAGGAAGGCGCATCAGATATTCATATTGAACCAGGCGATCATTCACTTCGTATTCGATATCGAATCGACGGTAGGTTGTTTGAAAAAATTCAACCACCATACAAGATGCATCAAGCAGTTGCGAGTCGTATTAAGATTATGGCAAACCTTGACATCTCCGAACGACGTCTTCCACAAGATGGTGACTTTAATGTGATGATGGATGGTCGCCCAATTGACTTGCGAGTTTCCACAATGCCAGGCAAGTTCGGTGAAATTGTTGTGATGCGTATCATTGATAGTCAAAACAATAATCTCTCACTCGACCAACTTGGTTTTAATGAAACAATGTTAACGCAGTGGCGAGGTCTTGTTGAACAACCAAATGGCGTTGTGCTTGTCACAGGTCCAACTGGTTCAGGTAAATCAACAACGCTCTACAGTGTGTTGTCACAACTTGATACCAACGAAATTAATGTTGCAACAATCGAAGATCCAATCGAAGCACAAATTAATGGCATCAACCAATCACAAATCAATAATAAGGCTGGCTTTACTTTTTCAACAGCCCTTCGCTCAATGCTTCGACAAGATCCAGACGTCTTGATGGTTGGTGAAATTCGAGATAACGAAACCGCAGCAATTGTATCTCAAGTAGCATTGACAGGGCACCTAGTATTCTCAACACTGCATACAAACGATTCTGTCAGTGCAATTACTCGATTAGTAAACCTTGGCGTTGAACCATATCTTGTTGCAGCAACAATTCGTGGAGTTCTTGCTCAGCGGCTTGTGCGAAAGATTTGTCCCCATTGCAAGGAACTTTGGAGTGGTGAAGATGCAATTCGTCATGCATGCGGAGATGCTGAAGAATTATGGAAAGGTGCTGGTTGTAACCGGTGCCGCGGAACTGGATTTGCAGGTCGCATAGGTATTTTTGAACTGCTTATCCCGAATGCAGCGTTACTTGATTCAATTAGTCGCGGTGATTCACTCCAAGCAATGCGTCAACAACTTGTAACCGACGGTCACTGGTTACTTCGTCAAGACGGCATTGAAAAAGTGCGAAATGGTTTGACGACGCCCGAAGAAGTACTCTGCGTTACTCAAGGGAAACTGCAATGAATGCAGTAGTAGCAAAAGAAACTTTTGCTTGGAAAGCTCGCGACACGCACGGTCGCGAGTTATCCGGTTCCCAAGTTGCGATCAGTGAATCAGAAGTTGCTGGCACACTGCGCTCACAAGGATTGTTTGTTACTGCAATTGATCCAGAACCGCTATTGCAAGGTGATATTGAGCAAGTACGGACTTCCCGTACTGAAATCGCAACAGTAATGTCACAGCGACGAGTCAAGCGAGATGACGTCATTGCATTTTGCCAACAACTCGCAGTCATGCTTGAAACTGGAGTTCCTCTTTCAGAATCACTCAAAGCTTTGGGTAAGCAAACGAAACAAAAAGAGTTCAAATTCGTTGTTGAGGGCATTTATCGAGAGGTGCAAGGTGGTGATCCGCTTTCAGCTGCACTTTCACGAAGACGCCGTGTTTTTCCACGCATCGTGGTGAGCCTAGTTCGCGCCTCAGAACTTTCTGGCACGATGCCACTCATGCTTGAGCGAGTTGCAACCTATCTTTCAAGTGAAAGAAAAACAATTCGTGAAGTGAAGGGTGCGATGACCTATCCGATGATCATGGGGTTTACTGCAATTGTTGTTACATCCTTGATCGTGACGTTTATTCTTCCACGCTTTGCAAAGATCTACGAAATGCGATCTGCATCATTGCCATGGCCAACCAAGGTATTGATTTCGATCAGCGACTTACTAATTTCCAATTGGATGTATTGGATTCCAGCACTCTTTGCCGCAAGCGTCGCAGCGGTTGTGTGGTACAAGACACCAAGCGGAAGAAGTGTCGTTGATTGGTTGAAACTCAGACTTCCTGTCTTTGGTCCGATGTTTGCGCAACTCTACACAACTCGCGCATCGCGAACACTCTCAACCTTACTTGCAGCAGGCGTTGGCGTCTTAGATGCGATTGGTATTTGCCGTGATGTCACAAACAATGTCCACTTCGATCGTCTCTGGTCAGATATGGAAGAGAACATTCGCAACGGTGGGGCGATGAGCGACGCAGCATTCCAATCACAATATGTTCCTTCGTATGTTGCATCGATGATGTCATCAGGTGAGCGCGCAGGACGACTTTCACAAGTGATGGATCGCGTTGCTGAATTCACAGATGAAGAACTCGAATCACGCGTGAAGAAACTAGGGGCGATGATTGAACCAATCATGATCCTCGTGATGGGCACCGTTGTTGGTGGCGTTGCAATTGCCATGCTCTTGCCTATCTTCAGCATGTCCAAAGTTATCTCGGGTGGCTAACGCCAGAACCCCTGAGTCCCCACATTCACTTGTTGCTGGCATCAACCACGACTCAAGTGCATCGCGGATTTCATCAGCACTTTTTGCTAATCGAACCCGTTCTTTGAGTGGCTTGATGTGTCCAAGCGTTTTCCCGTATAACGCAATTCGGTTTGTCATGCAATGAAGCGCAGCACGTTCACCGCGATGCTCCAATATCAATTCAAGGTGACGAAGAATGATTTTGATTTTGTCATTGCGCCCCCGAAATGTAATTGGTTCGTTGTGTAAATGTTTGGTGATATCATCAAAAATCCACGGGGCTTTCATCGCATGTCGTCCAATCATCACCGCATCGCAACCCGTATGGTCAAACATACGCTGCGCACTATCTGGTGAACAAATATCTCCGTTGCCAATCACAGGAATCGAAACTGCTTCGACAACTTTCGCAATGCCATCAAGGTTCGCACTACCACGAAACATTTGATGCGTGGTTCGACCATGCACCGTGATTGCCTTGATTCCAGCATCCTCTAATCGTTTTGCCAATTCGGGGGCAGTGAGTTCGTCTTCTTCCCATCCAAGTCGAATCTTTGCAGTCACAGGCACACCCGCGGTAGCCTCTACAATTTGTTTTGCAAGGGTCGCTGTTTTTCCTGGAGTCTTGAGTAACAACGACCCTCCATTTTTTTTGCAAACCTTATCAACTGGGCAACCCATATTGATATCGATTATCTTTGCGCCCCTCTCCACAGCCCACGCCGCCGCTTCCGGAAGGGGGTCATCAACGCTTCCATATATTTGTACGCTCAGTGGACTGTCTTCCGGTGGGGGCAACGCTTTTTTACATATAGCCTCTCTACCCTGTACGATCGCCCGAGCATTGAGCAATTCTGAACCCGCCATACCCACGCCACCCAACTCCCTGCACAACAATCGGAAGGGTAAATCCGCAATTCCTGCCATCGGGGCAAGGAAGACTGGGGATTCAAGAATGACGTTTCCGATATGCATTTGTGCCATTCTGGCATACTTGAACCGCTATATAAACCCAAAATCGTACGAAAATGGCTAATTTTCTTGTGCACAATTCCTATGGTTTGGCATGCAACTTGCTCCTAGTACATAGCAGCCGCAAGATCCCAAAAGAGGAATGCTGCTGCAGAAGGAGACTTACTATGTCTAAAATTATTGGAATTGACCTTGGAACAACCAACTCGGTTGTCGCCCTCATGGAAGGCGATCAGCCCAAGGTTCTCATCAACAGTTCGGGTAACCGAACAACACCATCCGTTGTTGGTTTTACCGAAAAGGACGAACGCCTCGTAGGCCAACCAGCACGACACCAACAAGTGACAAACCCAACCAATACCGTCTTTTCGGTAAAGCGTTTTATGGGACGCCGTCACAACGAAGTGCAAACAGAAGAAACGATGGTGCCCTATGGCATTCTCGGTGGCGATGAAGATCTTGTGAAGATCGGTGTTCGCGACAAAGAATACATGCCACCTGAAATCGCAGCGATGATTCTTGCAGACCTTAAAAAAGTTGCTGAAGATTATCTTGGCGAGAAAGTTGACCGTGCAGTCATTACTGTTCCGGCATATTTCAACGATGCGCAACGACAAGCAACGAAAGACGCTGGCGAAATTGCTGGCCTTAAAGTTGAACGAATTATCAACGAGCCTACAGCTGCTGCACTTGCTTATGGCCTTGAAAAGAAAACGAACGCAAAAATCGCAGTCTTTGACTTAGGCGGCGGCACGTTTGACGTTTCAATTCTTGACATCGGTGATGGTGTCTTCGAAGTGATGGCAACCAACGGTGATACACACCTTGGTGGTGATGACTTTGACCAACGGCTCATCGATTACATCGCAGATGAATTCAAAAAGCAAGAATCACTGGATCTTCGAACAGATCCAATGGCGTTGCAACGCTTGAAGGAAGCTGCTGAAAAAGCGAAGTGTGAACTTTCACAACAAAAAGAAACTTCTGTCAACTTGCCATTTATTACTGCGGATCAAAATGGTCCAAAACACTTGCAGGTAACAATCACTCGTGCAACTTTCGAAGAAATTTGCAAGGACCTCTTTGATCGTCTTCGAAAACCATGTGAAGCAGCACTCAAAGATGCAAAGATGTCACCATCTGACATTTCTGACATCGTGATGGTTGGTGGTTCAACGCGTATTCCTAAAGTACAAGAGATCACAAAAGAGATCTTCCAAACTGCAGAACTCGACACGTCAATTAACCCCGACGAAGTTGTTGCAGTTGGAGCTGCTATTCAAGGCGGCGTTCTTTCTGGAGACGTCAAAGACGTTCTACTTTTGGATGTAACACCACTTTCGCTCGGCGTTGAAACGCTCGGTAGTGTGATGACACCATTGATCGAACGAAACACAACCATTCCAACTTCAAAGAAGGAAACGTTCTCAACCGCTGCAGACAGCCAGTCTTCAGTGACGATTCATGTCCTTCAAGGTGAACGAGAGTTCGCTTCGGATAACCGTTCGCTTGGTCGCTTTGACCTCACAGACATTCCACCAGCACCTCGAGGAACTCCGCAGATTGAAGTTGAATTTGCTCTTGACGCAAACGGTATTCTTGAAGTTTCAGCAACTGACAAAGCAACAGGCAAGAGTCAGAAGATTGAAATAAAGGGTTCTTCTGGTTTGAAAGACGATGAAATCGAACAAATGAAGCGTGACGCAGAAACGCATGCTGAAGAAGACAAGGCTCGTCGCGAAATTGTTGAACTGAAAAACCGCGCAGAGATGATGGTTCATGCAACGAACAAGAGTCTTGAAGAACACGGTGAAAAAGTTTCGCAAGAAACACGAAGTGCAATTGAATCGGCTGTTTCAAATCTTGAAGAAACCCTCAAGGGTGACGACAAGGAAGCAATCGAAGCAGCATTGACAGCACTTGGTACAGCTGCCGAAGAACTCGGCAAGGCTGTGTACGAAGCAACTGCAGCTGAAGCAACCGCATCAGGAAGTGAAGCTACTGGAACTGATGGCGAATGTTGCGACGATGGCTCATGCAGCGACGATGTCATCGACGCAGAGTACGAAGTCAACGAGGACTAATTAACTTACCTCCCTCCTCGGAACTTGTATATAGTTCCACAGAGCCCCTCACTTGAGGGGCTCTGTTTCTTTTGGGGATAAACAACCCCGCGGGTCGTTTATTTTATTCTGTTTCATCGCCTTCGACAGTCAACCTTGCAGGATGCCCGAACCAGCAGTTGATTTCAGCGTCACCGTATTGTTTTGTAAGCACATCGGTGACGGCGGTCATGTCAGCATCGGACTTTACCCATCCATCGTAAATATCTGGGAAATCATGATGACAGTTTGCACATTTTTTTTCATTGTCAAAACGAATAGGACACCAAAAAGATTCAACATTACGAAGCATCTCAGATCCAAGCGACCACACGCCAGTCATCCAGTCGCAGTACAAACACCAAATCAAATCATGCCCAACTAAATTTTCAAACTTATGCCTACCCACCCGAACCCATTCGCTTTGTTTGTATTTTGGAAAACGAATCAGCCACACAAGCCATGGATAGACAAGCAATTCTGCAACCCGAATAAGAATAAAAACAGGAACTGCAACCGCGGTAATCCACACGGCGATGAAATTTCGCCACGGTCCAACAAGCGCATTTAAAAACTTGACAATACGTGGACCCTTTCTTGCTTTTGGATGTGCAAGTCCGTGAAGGGTTGTCCAAATCATGACTGCAAGTACTTGCCCGCAAACTGAAGCGGCTAGTCCACCCCACCCTCCAAAGACTGGTCCAAGAATAAGTGGCAGGGCGGTGAAAAAGCCAACGACTAAATCCAACCCAGGAGCGATGCAGAGCCACCTTGAAAGTGTCTTACCAAGTGATCCTAATTTTGGAATCAAATGCAAAAGTCCAGCGATGAGTAATAAGGAGCCAAGAGTGATTCCGCCAATACAAATTAAGTTATGCATGGTGAGATGGTAACAGGAGTAGAATGCTACTGATGATTATCCTTGCTGCTCTACAAGAGGAAATACCAACACTTCACAAAGAAGATCACGTTTTTGTGACCGGTCTTGGAAAAGTAAACGCAACGTTGCAAGCAACAAAGTTGATCCTTGAACACAAACCAAAACTTGTTGTAAATTTCGGAACTGCTGGATCTATATCGAACAAATTTGCGAAGGGACTTGTCGAATGCACTGGATTTATGCAGCGAGACATGGATTGTTCACCGCTAGGATTTGAAAAGTACGTCACACCGTATGAAGAAGGGGAACACCTTATTGGAACTCCCGAAATTATCTGCGGCACAGGGGACAGTTTTGTAATAGACGGAAGCGAACTTCCACAGGCGGGAGTTCATATTGTTGACATGGAAGCATATGCCATTGCAAAAGTGTGCCGCGAGTTACAAGTTCCATTTCGTTGCTTCAAGTACATCAGTGATGCTGCTGATGAGTCCGCTAGCGAGGACTGGTCCACCTTCGAACACGCCAAAGCCGAGAAAATGTTCATCGAACAACTTGAAGCGATTCTCGGAGAATTAAACTGACCCCGAGTCAGTTTATTTCTTCTACAATACACTCCATGACAACAACAACCCACGAAACCACTGAACTAACACCAATTACAACCGCAATGCTTGAACAATTCCGAACCGATTTCGAGAAGGATCCTTCAGCAAAAACATCACAAAATGCTGTGACGCAAACAACAATTGACGACATTGCGCTCGTTCGCGACATCGTGCAAGGAACAGATTCCTCGTTTTCGACACATCTTGATGATTGGAAAGTCACCAATCAGAAAAAGTCTGGACGTTGCTGGCTTTTTGCAGCTCTCAACATGCTACGCGTTCCTGCGATGAAGAAGATGAACGTCAAGGAATTTGAGTTCAGCCAAAACTGGGCGATGTTTTGGGATAAGTTCGAACGAGCCAACTGGTTTTTTCAACACATCATTGAAACTTCGGATCGAGATGTAGATGATCGAACAGTTGCGTTTATGCTTAGCGATCCAATTGGTGATGGTGGGCAGTGGAACATGTTTGCAAATCTTGTGAAGAAACATGGGCTTGTTCCAAAGTCTGCGATGCCAGAAACCGAAAGTTCTTCTTGCACAATGAAAATGAACATGATTTTGAGGTGGAAACTTCGAGATGGTGCTATGCAACTTCGAGATGCAGGCGATGATGTCGAACAAGTTAGACAGAATCTTCTTTCTGGGGTTTGGCGCATTCTTTGTATTCACCTTGGTACGCCTCCAACTACATTTATGTGGCAGTGGCAAGACAAGGACAAGAAGTTCAACCGTAAAGGTGAGATGACACCTTTGGAATTTGCTGCTGAATATATCGAAACACCTCTTGATGAGTATGTATGCCTTGTCAACGACCCTAGAGATTCTTCTCCACTTATGCGGACATATACAGTCGAGTGTCTTGGTAACGTAGTTGGTGGTGGTTTGGTGAAGTATCTCAACATAGATACAGCAGAAATGAAAACACTTACGCAAAAAACACTTGAAGAAGGTATTCCTGTATGGATGGGTTGCGATGTCGGCAAGATGTTTCGTCGCGATGTCGGCATTTGGGATGCCGAACTCTTTGATTTTGAAAGTGTGTATGGCACGCAGTTTGGTTTAAACAAGGCAGAGCGACTTGAGTATCATCAAACACTGATGACACATGCGATGTTATTTACCGGTGTCGATGTTCACGATGGCG
>JYMV01000190.1_pt1 | contig 15318 bp, 12 predicted proteins | sample 338911 | NCBI WGS metagenome assembly JYMV01 (sample SAMN03354496, study PRJNA234377) | hydrothermal vent metagenome | biome: Deep sea; feature: Hydrothermal plumes at the Eastern Lau Spreading Center, Western Pacific Ocean; material: Seawater | place: Tonga | collected 2009 | depth 2000 m m
AAAAAATTTAGAAAAAGATCTTGAACCGATTACCCGAAAACGAAATGGCCTGCTGCGCAAAATCCGAAGTAAAAAGCAGAAAATTGATAAGGTCGAAAAATCGCTCCGTAATCATGAGAACAAAGTTGAACAAAGCGCCGCTGCTCTTAATGATGCAGAAGTAAACTTTTTGAAGTTCCAGCAGAAATCTGAAAATAAACTGGCGGACATTGCTCTAACCAGGGGAGGGATCCAGGACAGTGCTTCAGTCGTGATGGATAAATTGAATCAGGGACTGAACGATTCAATTGCGAGCCTAGGTGCACAGAGAGAAAAAATGAAAAAAAACTGCGATGCAGATGTGCAGAATGTGGAGACTGAACTGGCAGCTATCCTGGACGGCATATTGAGTCGACAAAAAGACATTGAAGCTGCCTTGGCATCTGGTGACAAAGCTAAGGAAGAAAGTCAGGCTGAAATCACCGCCATGGCTGCACGTAAAAAGACCGCCATGGAAATGATCAGGTCCCACCGCCGGATGATTCGGGTACAACGGCGAGATATTAAAAATATTGAACAAATGATTCACAGAGAAAACAAAGCGCTTACTACTGCGGAAAAGAAGTTTTTAAGCCAATTGGAAGTTGCAGAAAAAACCATGGCGGGGATGAAAGAAAAGCAGCAGACCATGGAACAGGATTTGATAATCAGGGCAGCCCGGATGAATGAAATGAAAAAACAGAATCCCGGCTATGACCAGGATCTTAAAACCCTGGAAAAAGAAATAGCCGAGCTGATGAAGAAAAATGAGACCCTGAAGGGCCATCAGGCCAAGACAGAAAACCGTTTTGCGGCGCACCAGGTTCGTCTGGATGATCAGTTGACCGTGCTGGAACAAAAACGAAAAGGACATGAAAAGGTTCTCGATAGGTTAAACAAGGACATATCCGATCTGGAGAGCGATATGGAACAGTTAGAGAAAACACAGGAAAGCCATAATCATCGTCTCCAGATCCTGGAGCAGGAAAAAGCCCTGGCCCAGGATAAACTGCAATCCATTGTCAGATCCCTGGAGCGTAACAGGAAGCAGGCCAATGCGGCCAAGATTCAGGTTGAAAAGTGTCTTCAAGGTTTTAAGCGATCGAAGGAGATTCGCGAGGCTGTGATACCGCTGGTTGAATCCATGCTGGGTGCAACAGATGGGCGTATGGCAGACCTGAATAAAGATCAAAAAGCCTTTCAGGATGGACTTAGAGAACTGGAAAAAAGCCAGAAAGAAAAAACAGCATCACTACGTTTACTGGAACAGGATCTTGGTGCATTGAACCGCAAAATGAAGGATTTAGAAAAAGCCTACCTCATCCGTGAGACTTACCACCGGGGAAGTGGCTCTGAACCGGATCCAGACCGAACTGGCCATACTGGAGCAGGAAAGACGTAACACTATTGCGCAGTTGAAAACCCTGGAAGCCCAGCGGAGATTCGGGATGAAAGCTGTTGAAAAAAATGAGATACAATTCCGGACGCACATATCCGCTCTGGAACTCACGCGGGACACCCTGACAGAAGAGAAAGCACAGATCCAAAGGTCTTTGGACCTGATAACCGCATCCATTACTGATCTCAAAACTAGAATAAAACCATTGTTGGCCCAGGATGATGAACTGCAAAAAAGTCAGGGTCGACTTGAGATTGATATCAACGCCCTAAAAACTGAACTCCAGGTGATTGGTGTAACAACCCAGGATAATATAAAAGGTATTGAAAAAACAAACCGGGTTATTCATGCGGAACAGAAAAAACTGCGGCAGGAAGAAAAAGACCTTAAAGCAACGGTTCGGGACCTGGAAACCCGCCTGGAAGCAGCGACCAAATATATTAGGGAACAACAGGCACAGCTTGATGCAGTCACTGATAAAAAAACAACCCTGGTTTGGCTTTTGTCTGATAAAGAAAAGGAATTGTCGAAAATTGAGCAAACCCTGGAAGAAGCCCAGAATTTGTTTCAGGATAAACGGAAACTGAAAAAACTGATAAAAAGGGAGCGAACCTTGACCAAAGATATTTCCAGGGTTGGAAGGGACATTGATCATCTGCAGGAAAATTATAAAGCATTGAACAGGGTTTTGACTGATCGTGAACAGACCGCTCAGGAGAATGTGAAAGAATTGGAAGACATCTGTTCAGAATCGGAGCTGAGCATCATAAATAGTAGAAAAGAAATCCGGGATGTGGAACGAAAAATTAAAAGTTTAAGCAAAAAACTGGAAGCAGGTCCGGAGATAATAAAAACCCTTGAAAAGAGACTGCAAAAGTTCCGTGATGATCAGGGTCAGCTTGAATTAAAGTTAAAGGAGATAGAGCGGGGCCTGGATTTGATCAGGAAAAAGATTGACCTTATGGCGGAAAGAGGTACTCAGGAGAGCACACCAAAGGGAAAACAGGTCGATATTGATTACATGGCCAATATGGGACTGCTGCTGGATCCACAGGCCAGGCTGAATATTTTGCCCGATGAACATAAGGCTGATTTCAGGTTCTTTGTCCCCAATCGGGTCCTGCAGGCAGCAATGCTTATCGTGATAACTGTTGCCACCTTGGTAACATTTTCGCGGCGAAGTTCCCTCAATCCTCTGGAAACTGCTCTGCCCCAAAAAACGGAGCAGGCAGCGACCCTGGATATCAAAAAGCAGGTATACCGCGATATATTAAATGACCTGGGAATTCTGGAAGGGTTCCATGCTCTACTTGAAGGGGACAAAGTTATGTCGGATAATATTGTTTCAGTTTTGAAATATGTGAGTAATGCTCTTCCATCAGAATTCAAGGTGACCGACTTGGCAGTGAACAATAATGTGCCCTTTCACCGCTTGGATAAAACCACCGCCGATAAGCTTGAATTAGAAAAGAAACCACTGATGAGTATTACCCTGGGTGGCTTTTTGCAGATGGATGGTGATCGTTCCGCACGGGTTTTAAGGCCTTTTCGTAGCCAGTTAGAGCGGGATCGGCAATTCAAGGCCGCTCTTTTCAGTGAGCAGGAGGATGGCACCCGGTACAAAACACCCTATATCATAGACCTGATCCTATGATGTCCCTGAGCCAAAAGGTCCGATTTATGATCCTCTCCGGCATCTCTTTTTCTGCGATCATGGGTTTTGTCTGGTATAATATTGGTATTTCGTCCCAGCTCCAGGAAGTCAAGGCTCAGTTTAGTGTTTTGGATCGGCAGCTCCAGACTGGTGTGTCGCTCCCGGATAATATTAAGTCTGCCATGTCTACTTATAAAGCTCGAAAGGCAGAATTGGAATTATATAAGGTACCAGTGACCGGATCGGATAATGTAATAGAACTCTTGAAAAACATTGGTACCAACCATGGTCTGGAAATTAAAGATATATCCCTGGATAGAGTAGATTCATTCCCGCCATTGAATGATAAAACAAAGGTGGAGCATATCCCAATCATGCGACATAAAGTGAAAGTGCAGGCCGTTGGTAATTTCCTGGATGTGGGCCCCTTTCTGGAAACGGCCGCCGCCAGGTCTGATAAATTACGTCTGGTGAACTGCCGGTTCGAACTGGATAAGAACAATGCCCGGGAAGTGATCGCCAATGCAGAATTCTATACGTATGTACTGGAGTCTGAATGAAGCTGAATCGTGAAAAGGTCATCGTAGCAGTCATGGCCCTGATCCTGGTCTGGTACTTTAAGGATTATATCTCCTTTGGGGGCACCAGTTCTCCACCTCCTGTCCTGTCCAGTGCCGCTCCTGCTTTGTCTCTGAAAGAAACTGTGACTTACGAAAATGTACAGGAATTGATTGAAATTGAACGGCCTGTATCGGTAGCATTAGGCCCGAAAGACTGGGGGAAAGACATTTTTTATGATCGCAACCAGATATACAAATCCTGGTTCAAACTCACCGGGATCTCCAAAATGAGAGATGGTTATAAGGCATTCATAAATGGTGAGATCCTAAATGAAGGAAACCGGATACGGGGGTTTACTATTACCCAGATTACACCTACCCTTGTCAAACTTAAAAAAAATAAAAGCAGGCTAACGCTGAAACTGGAATAAATAATGAACCGGTTTATCATCCACCTTATTATTATTCTGATCCTGGTACATCCAGTCTACCCCGGGGAAAAGCAAAAACTCCTGGATATCTATACTATTGAAAATGATCTCTCGTACAGCTTGGTAATGGAATTTGATGACCCGGAAGTAAATTACATCACGAGGGAATTGTATAGTCCGCCCACTGTTACGATTTTGCTAAAGAATGTCATTTGGAACCGGGGAAATTTTACCCGTGAGAGTGCTCACAGCCCTTTGTATCAATACCGTTTGGATATTCAAGGTGATAAAAACCTTGTAAAAAAGATTGGCAATGTCCGGTTACGGATGAGATTTAACCAAATACCGGTGTATGATGTTGAACTATTGAACGATGATTCAGAAACCAAGCTGGTGATCACCTGGAAAAAAAGGAAGAAGGAACCACTTTCAAGCTATGTATCATCTTCGCGGCGGCTTCCGGAATCAAAGGTCAGCCTTAATTTCAAGGGTGCGGACCTGATTGACGTGATCAGGCTTTTGGCATCCCAGGATGACCTGAACCTGGTCCTGGGTGGTGATGTAAGCGGGATCGTTTCGCTGAAACTTCATGACGTGACCCTGGAGACAGCCCTGGATGCCATTCTCCATGTAAATGGCTTCGATTGGTTTTTGCAGGAAAATATCATTATTGTGAAACCAAGCGAAGGTGAATCTGTTCTCAGCGGCGAACTGGATACCCGGATCTACCGGCTGCGGTATGTAAAAGGTGCGATGATTACCGATGCACTGGAAGATATACTCACCGGACGAGGCAAAGTCAAATCTCTCTCATCCTCTCAGTCCAGTGATGAAACAGGGAAAGTAGATGATATTGTCATGATCACGGATGTACCCACCAACTTTGCCGTAATTGAGAAGATTATCAATACCCTTGACCAAGAAGGTGCCCAAATAAATATTGCGGTAAAATTTATTGAGACCACCCTGAAGCATGATGAAACCATCGGCATCAACTGGATCCTGCGGGAAACCATGGCCATTCCCGGCGGCGGACAAGTGGATACTTCCATGAATATTAACTTGGGCGAATTGATTCTAGGCCTGGATACCATGAGCTTTGCGACACTCACCGCCCCTGTGGTATCCGCTATGCTGGCCCTCCTTGCTAGTGATGGAGACACAAAACTGTTGCAGGAACCCCAGGTCACCACCATGAATAATTCCCCGGCAACCATTGTGGTTGGGACATCGATCCCTATCCTTGTTCCTCAGGGGGAAGGAAGTGTGTTTGGCACAAACCCCTACACCTACCAGGAACAGAATATTGATATATCCCTGAAAGTACTACCCCGGCTCAATGATCACAATGTGATCTCCATGGCCATCGATGCTTCTATCCAGGCAATCGTAGGGTATGTGGGGACGGACAAGCGGCCCATGGTATCTACCCGATCTACCAATACGAATGTGCGGGTTCGGGATGGTGAAACACTGCTCATTGGTGGCATGATATTTGACACAGATCAAGAAACCGTAGCCAAGTTTCCTCTTTTAGGAGATCTGCCGCTGATCAAGTACTTTTTTCGCTATACCATCACGGAGCGGGAGCAGCGGGAGCTGCTGATTTTTATTACCCCAACTGTTGTGTCCAGAGAGTCATGAAAGCAAGCCGAATCCTGATTATTGACCAGGACGATGCCTTTATCCGTAATGTCCAAACTTATTTCGAAGCTTTGGGCGTAGATGTCATATCGGCGGAAGAAGGAACCGCAGGATACCGCCTGGCAAAAACCACAGATCCTGGGCTGATTGTACTGGATACGATCCTTCCGAATCTGAATGGGTTCCAGATTTGTCGCCTATTAAAGGATGATGACCGTTTCCAGAACATCCCAATCGTTTTTGTGTCATCCCGGGATCTGTTTGAAGACGTCACCAGAGCGGAACAAGCCAAGGGCGACCTTTTTTTACGTAAACCCATTGTCCTGGATCAGCTCACTGAAGAATTGATCACCCTGATCACATCTTATGAGCCAGCCACAGCCTGACATGAATTTCACTAGGAGCCATCCGTGAACCGCAGCATCGGCCAGATACTGGTGGGTGAGAATTTGCTCACGGATGAGCAGGTGGAGACGGCTCTGGAGTTCAAGGAAGAGAACAAATGCTTCCTGGGCGCTGCCTGCATTCAACTGGGGTTTTTGGAAACACATCAGATCCTGGAAGCCCTGGCGATCCAGCTCTACCTGCCAATGGTGAACCTAAGCCATATGAATATTGATTTGGACGTGTTGGATTATATTCCCCAGGAACGGGCTCGCGAACTGAAGGTAATGCCCCTGTTTGAGATCGGAGATCAACTCACGATTGCAGTCTCTGATCCCCAAAATATTCAAGTAGTGGATACGGTCCGGAAAATGACCGATAAAATGATCCAGCTGACCTTGGCAACGGAAGAAAGCATCATCTGGGCCATTGACGGGAATTATTCGTCGGGTGCCGCATTCGGCAAGGAAGATTTTCAGGAGGGAGCCGATGCCATAGAAGAAGCATCCAGCGAGGAAAATATCCAGATCGCTGACAGTATTATGGTAGAAGCGGCTCGGTCTGGAACCAGTGATGTTCATATAGAGCCTGGAGACGGCTATCTCCAGGTGCGCTTTCGGAGAGACGGGGTCCTGAACAAATTTTCTACCCTGCCCCCATCAAGAACCGCGGGGCTTATATCCAGGTTCAAGGTGCTGGCAGGGATCGATATTGCCGAATCAAGAAAACCCCAGGATGGCCGCTTTCAGCAGGAGATCAGCAAAGGTCACCCCGTGGATGTCCGGGTCTCCACGTATCCAACTCCCTATGGAGAAAAGGTGGTAATGAGAATTCTAGACCAGTCCAAGGGGGTGACCAACCTGGATAAACTCGGCTTTGGGAAAAATACACTCCAAGAGTGGAAAGAAGCCTACACCAGCGGCAACGGGATCGTTCTGGTAACAGGGCCCACTGGCAGCGGTAAATCCACCACCCTTTATGCTACCCTGAGCCGTATCAATACCATTGACCAGCATATTATTACTATCGAAGATCCGATCGAATACCGTTTGAACGGTATCATCCAGGCACAGGTAAACGAACGGGCCGGGATGACCTTTGCCGCTGCCCTTCGTTCTATGCTGCGCCAGGACCCAGACATTATCATGGTGGGGGAGATGCGGGACCGGGAAACTATTGAACTGGCGATCCGGGCGGCTTTGACGGGGCACCTGGTATTCAGCACCATCCATACCAATGATGCTGCTTCCACCTATACTAGGCTAATGGATATGGGTACCGACCCCTTTTTATTAACTACCACCATCCGGGCCATTCTGGCCCAGCGCCTGATCCGTAAACTATGTACAAAATGCCGCGTAAAATACCAGCCCACAGCTAAGGATCTGGAACACATTGGCATGGGAGACTATAATGGCGCTGTTTTTATGCCATCGAAATCAGGTTGTAAATCCTGCGGTGATGGTTATTCAGGCCGATCTGGCCTCTATGAGCTTTTGATCCCAACGCTGGAAATAAATGAAGTGGTAAAGATCGGGGGGAATTCGGAAGATATCCAGGAGATTGCGCTGGATCAGGGTATGAAGACGCTCAAAGATGCTGCCCATAATTATGTTAAAAAGGGCGTCACATCGATCGAGGAGATCGCTAGAGTACTCTGATGCCGAACTATACCTGCAAAGTAATGGATTCCGGTGGCGCTGTCAGCGAACGCAGTATCACCGCCGCTTCTATGATTGAGATCTACCGCATCCTGGATATGAACGGCGAGCAACTCATCACTGCGGAAAAGCCCAAGTTCAATATTAATATCAATATTGATAAATACCTGAGCATGGGCAGTGGGAAACTTTCGCTTAAAGATCTCAATATGTTCACCCGCCAGCTCCAGCTTCTGCTCAATACCGGGATACCTATGCTGGATGCACTGGATGCACTGGAACGGGCCGCCACCACTTCGAACCTGAAAAAAGTGGTGAAAGATCTGAAAACAAGTGTGACCCAGGGGGAATCTCTTTCTGCCGCCATGGCAAAAAACAAAAAGGTATTCAGCAACTTTTATGTAAACATGGTGAAGGCTGGAGAAGCCAGCGGCACCCTGCCCCAGATCTTCGAGCAGATGCGGGTTTTTGCAACGCAGAGTATAGAAGCTCGACAAAAAATGAAAAAGGCCATACGCTATCCCATGTTTGTTATCTCCGCTATCATCATCGCCGCTTATGTTCAGATCGCCTTTGTTATGCCGAAGATGGCATCCACCCTTTTAAGCGATGTGAAAGAGTTGCCGCTGCCGACAAAGATCATGCTGGGCTTGAGCGAATATCTGTCTGCCTACGGTGTCTACATCTTTGGCGGACTGATCTTTACAATTGCCCTGCTGGTCTACCTTGTGAAGACTGAAAAGGGTGCCTACCAGTGGGACCTGCTCAAGTTGAATCTGCCTCTCATTGGTTCTCTGGTCCAGGCGGGAGCTGTCGTGCGCTTTACCCAGATCTTGAATACCCTGGTTTCAAGCGGGGTTAAGATTGTGGATGCCCTGGCCATCTCCAGCGAGACAGTGGATAATAGGGTCTTTGAAAAGATCCTTAAGGATGCCCGCCAGCGTATCCTGGAAGGTGACAATCTGAGCATGGCCCTGGAGCATAAATATATGCCGGAGATGGCTCCCAGCCTGGTGGGGATCGGGGAACGGACCGGCGCTCTAGGGGAAATGCTTGATGGCATTGCGGAATATTTTCATTCATCCCTTGAAGAGAAAATGGAAACCATTCAGGCCACCATGGAACCGGTGCTCACCCTGGTGATCGCTGTATTCGTTGGCATATTTGTTATGGCCGTATTTTTACCTATGATCGAAAATATGACCAACATGATGTAATAATTGGATTAAATTTGCTAAATTGCCACTGGAGGTAATGATGAAACATAGATCACCACAATCAGGTTTTTCACTTATTGAGCTCATTGCGGTCATGATAATCATGGCCATATTGGCTGCAGTGCTGCTCCCAAGGATCACTACTATCACCGGTGGTGCCTATGAATCCAACCTCAGGACGATGTATGGTGTGATAAAAACGACTGTGAACGCTGAAGCGACCAAGGCTGCTATGAAGGGCGGTGCATCAGGCCACCAGGAAACATTCCCTGACTGTGACAACTCCACAGCGAATTATTACCTGGATGACTGGTTTAAGGATTTTGATGTATACTATTGGTACCAGGAAAACCTGAATGAAAATTATGCAAACACGAATGGGGGCGGAGATAACAAACCCGTTGATGCCCTGGTATTTCATTATATGCCTCATGGTTTGAAATCCAATAGAACATACGCCCGAGATCCTGATGGAGCTGGTTCGGTTGCCGCAGGCGATGCAGGGGTCAGCGGCAATAATTCAGACATTTATTATATTTATTATGCTCCCCACACAACCGGGAACGGTGGTTTTGATTTTGATGGTTACGTGCTTAATGCTTACAAAGATGATGGCGATGGTGATTGGGAAGGAACCGGTACTGAAGAAGCTATCACTGATATGCAGTGGACAAGCCCGTAATGTTTTATGTTCTTGGGATCCGTTAGGCAAGCCCAATCAAGAAAAAACATTTTAGCTAACATAAAAAACGCCGATTACCGTCGGCGTTTTTTTCTTTACAGATCCACCGGTTTTACATTAGTAGAGCTCATTGCGGTGATGGTAGTTGTTTCTATCATCGCATCAGCGGTGGTGACTAGCTACTCCAGCTACAACCAGTGGATGGATAAGAACGAAGCGGTACTGGGTATGCTGCGCACTCTTCGCAAGGCCCGGGACTATTGTGTGACCCGGAATGAGAAATTTTTTCTAACGGTGGATGCGGAGCAGAATACCTATGTGCTGCAGTATAAGGATACCCGTGATTCACTGTACCTGCCCCAGGCAGCCAGCGCTGAGTTTACTATGCCGTTTTATACTGATATTACTTCGCTAACCATGGGTGCGGAGCATACATCCAAACCCAGCGCTACCCTAGAGTTCAACCTATTCGGAGAACCGGTGATTGACTATAACCTGAATATCTATATTAACAACGGTGAGCGTACAATCGTGGTAGTGTCGCCTACAGGTTATATCTATGCGCGATAGGTTCCAGGCAGGTTATGCGCTAGCGGAAGTGCTCCTGGCCACGGTCGTTGTTAGCATTTCGGTCGTAGAGCTCTCAAAAGCCTTGAGCAATCTCAATCGTGTTGCGATTGTAGCATCAGCAATTGCCAAGGCGGGGAACCAGGCGGATATGCTCATGAAGAAGATAATGAACGAACGGTTCGATGAGAACATATACAATAACTATTCCCTGGATCTTGATGGTACAAATGATCATGTCGTCGCGAACGGATACAAAGGTATCTCTGGGAAAAATGCACGCACGGTGGAACTGTGGTTCAGGGTTGATAATGATGATCTCGGATCGGCTCCCTATGGCCTCGTCTACTGGGGAGAAGAAGATTACTGCAGGCGCTGGCGTATTGAACTGCAGGGTAGCAGCGGTTCCTTGTATCCATCAGTTGATCTTAATAATGCGTCCGTCAGACCGAGCTCCACAAATATTATCACGGATGAATCATGGCACCATATCGCTGTTACCGCTGAGAGCACTGGCAGATCAAGTGATGTGCAGATATACTTTGACGGAGAGCTCTTAGATACTGTCACGTCTGATCCGAACTGGTGCATCGATTATAATACAGGAAATTTGGCTGATGTTACGATCGGGGCTGGATACGGTGCTTGGTCAGGGGGATCGTACCGCTATTTTGGGGGTCAGATCAAAGAAGTCCGCATCTGGAACTACGTTCGCACGGATGATGATATCCGTGCCAGCTATGAAGGATCCAAGATCAGCAACCCTGCTTCGAATTCAAGTCTGGTTCTGTATTATAAGATGGATGAGAGCAAGGGTGATCTGGTCTTTGATAAGAGCGGCAATTGTGCCCACGGAAGATTGGTGGGTGGAGTCGACTGGTTGGTTGAAGGGTGGACCCAGAACCTGGGCGCCGAATCTGAAGTTGGTGTGGATGATTATGATGATGTGGACGATTTTCATCTGGATAGTATTGTGGATACAGCTTTTACCGGTCTGGGGTCTCGCGTAATGGTGAAGTACGTGAGCGTGAACCCGGAAACCTGGGTCATCAGCAATGCTTCGGAAGGTGTCTTGACCAATTATAAACAGGTCACGGTCAAGGTTGGACTGCCCGGGGTACCCGACTCCGTGCGGTTGGATGCTATCATGGCCGCTGATGTTTCCCAGTACGGTGATATTACCATTTTCCCTTACGGAGAATAGTGTATGGCCTTATTAAAAAAACGTGCCACAGGAATGACCATGTTCGAGCTCATTGCGGCCATGGTCCTGGTGGCTATCCTGACACCAACCATGAGCTACCTTATTTCCAATACCATGCGCTCTATTGCAAGCACTCGGATAGCACTGGATGCTGATGAAGATGCGGAATATGCCCTGCGCAATTTTGCGCTGCATATTGATCGAGCCGTTGAGTTTATAGATGACAGCATTATTGATACCACACTGGCTTTTAAGGTACAGGTTTCCAGCACAGATACGGTTCAATATATATACAGCATTAGTGATATGAACAGGTGGATAGGGTGTATTCGTGAAGGTGGATCGCAGGGGATCTTGTTAGAAGGAGTGATCGGTGATTCCACAGACTCGGGCGATGGCACCACTTCATATTTGTCCCGGTTCGTTTACCGTAATAAGAACGGTTCTGTACTATCCACACCAAAAAATTCCACCATTCACAGCGTAGAACTGATCTTTTACCTGAACCGGGGCTCGGAGCTTTACAAGTATAATACCAGCGCGGTACCCGGCAGGAGCATGTTTAGATTGTAGTTCTATGGGCTCCCGAAAGGCACAGGAAGGATTTTTCATAGGTATTTTTGCTCTGGCTGCTATGGTGGTTACAGCCCTGGCAATTACATACCTGAGCAACCGGGTCAATGATATGTTGCGGAACCAGGGACAAATGGTAGCCCAGAAGCAGGCCTACTGGAATGCTTTTTCTGGTCTGCAGATCATTGGTGCAGATACGATTGCGGGGATCCCTGCCAGCCTGGATACCATCAATTTTGCGGGCGGGCTGATCACATATGAGAGAATAACCCACGAGAGTATTCAGTTTTCCGGTTCCCCCATGGTTAGTTCTATAAATGTTTCAGGCCAAGATGGGGACCACATTCGCAAGGCGAGAGTAACGGTTGAACCTCCCCATGTCGGTGCCGGTATTGCTAGCGGTTCATGGGGTCAGACCTCCTGGACCAAGGCTATTCACCTGAACGGTGCGAACAAATACTGGAAACAGCAGACCAATAATTCTACTGAGAACCCACTCAGACCAATCAACTATCCAAGGGATAACGGCAAGACTTGGTCCGTCTCATCCTTATTCAAACTGGATTCCGGTATCACAAACAAGAATTCTGTTTGGAGCCAAACACCTTGGAATATGATTCGGAGAGTTATATCATTCACGGCCTGGATCACAGATACCGAGACCGGCGAAGGAAGTGTTCGGATATATATAGGAGGTTCGAGTAACGTATTGACGAACAAGTTAGAGATCAACTATACCAACATAAGTGGTATGGATGAGTGGGTATCCTTCACATGCTTCTATGATGGGAGATCAACCTGCATACCTGAAAATTGCGATTATGGAAATCTCGATCCTAATGACCCTCCTTTCAGGCTGTATCAGACCAGTATAGCCACCGGCACCGTGACCGAGCTTACAGGCACGGTTGTTGGGGAAGGATTTAGGCAAAGTCCCGCACTCGGAGATTTTGTGGTTGGCCGCAGCAGGATTAAAGGAAACACACTCCATAAATTTAATGGGAAAATAGCCTATATTGGTGTGACCAAACCCGGTCTAACGCTGTCACAGGTACAGGGTAATGGAAATTACAAGAATGGATTTGCCCTGGATCCGGTGGGCTGGATGAGTTCGAATGGTATCACCAGTACAGACAGTAATAAGGTCTGGCTGATGGGTGATGGTGAAAATGATACAGGGTCTGCTACCATGAACCAGGTGAACACTGATGATACAGACAGTAAGCTGAGACGCGGGGGCGGAGCCAGCATTGTTGGTATCACCATCCAGAGTCAGGCAACCGCTAAATTGCCAGCCTGCAACTTTGCCCTTGATTTTGACGGGGTCGATGATGAGCTTAGCGTTCCGGATGACAACAGCCTGGACCTGGGGCAGGATGATATAACCCTGGCGGCCTGGGTCTATCCTTATAATATAGCTGGCAACTACGAGATAATAAATAAGAAGGAGATGGGTGGCTCTGGTACCAAAGGCTATACCTATCGGTTCGCAGATAATAAGATCAAGTTTAGTATTAAAACGAATGATGGAAATATATTTTTAGCGCACCCATCTCCGGCTCCTGAACTGGCAACGATGGAGTGGATCCATACGGCAGTTGTGTTCGACCGGTCTGGCTCTCTTGGTTCTATCTGCCTGAACCTGGATTCTAATAAAGATCGGTTAACGATACGGCACAATAGCGTTTTAAATCCTGGATCAGGGGAATTCTCCTGGTCCATCTGGTTCAATGCGAGCACGATCAAATCAGGAAAAAACCAGCATAAAATATTTAGCAAGCGCGTAGCGAAAGGGGATAATTATGAGCTCATGATTAAAAATAAATATTTAAATTTTACCTTTAAAGATAAGAAAAAAAGTAAGAGGAATATCGTTTCTAATAAGAAGGTTTCTACAAATATTTGGTACCATGTAGTTATCACCAGAAGGGATCAGCTTCGTATGTATATAAACGGAATCCTGCAAAATAGTAAACAAAATGTTGGCGGATATGATGTATCCACGAATAAAAATCTTATCTTGGGAAGTGATCCATATGGTAAATCAAAATATAATTTCTTGGGTCTCATAGACCATTTTGCCATCTGGAACACAGAGCTCACGGCGGCAGAAGTTGCACAATTATATAGCGGGGGGATCAGTATGGATTATAATGTAGATAGCGGGGACTATGGATCCGGTGCCAACCTGCGGGGATTCTGGAGAATGGATGAAGGGAGCGGTACATCGGTCGCTGATGCATCTGAAGGATATGATAATACTGCCATATTTAATAATACTCCGACATGGAGCCAAATGGGCTACCCGAGCAATTACGGTACAGTCGCTGTTTACACCAATGGTGACCTGTACGGAACCAAATCCTTTGAAACTGAGCACGAATCATCAAGCACGCTGGCCAATGATCTGGATCTGTCTATTGGATACCGAAAATATCCCAAAGCAGGCGGTTCGAACCATTTTGGCGGCCGGATCGATGAAGTTTCCGTATGGAGTAAGGCATTAAACGCCGATGATATTGCTTCCCTGTTCAATGGAGATGCCAAGCGAAATTCAGGTCGCATCGCTCCGGATGAACTGGTGCTTTACCTAAAGTTCAATGAGAGCATTGGTACAACTGCAAACGACGAAACAGAAAATGATAACGATGCCGAGCTTCCATCTGATGAATCTAAGCGCCCAGAATGGATACTAGTGGACTATTGACAGCGAATATGTTTTTTGTTATTGTCATGGTGTAAAACTAGGTTTTTTGTTACAGCTGTTGGATGAAGAAGAATGAATATAATTCTAGATCCATTTGGTATTAGAACTTCTGTCATTTTTCGGTTTTTACTATCTACCGCCTAACTGCGCACGATCCTTTTACAGGCCAGAACACATAAACGAAAACAGAGAAAATGATGCTAGTGAAGTAACCACAGCGGGTATTTCAAGATCTGCCACTTGGAAGTTCTTGAAGAAATAAAACTCAAGAAATCTGGATGGGCACACTTAATTTAGGTTGATCTTTTAAAATAAATATTAGAGAAGAGAGTCTATGAAATACAATTATTTTTTAAGTATCCTATTATGTGCAACCTATTATAATCCGTTGCTTGCTCAGAATTTAGGCGAGGTTGAGCAAGGTCTTGCTGACACAGATACTGCAAAAACGGAATTAATTCCAGATGAAAAACCAGCAGAAGAACCAACAGATTCTCTATCTCCGGCAAAAGTGGAAGTGCAAACACACACACTATCTGGTGTTGTGGTTGATGCTGATGGGAAGGGTGTTAAAAAAGCTCTTGTTTCCTTAATTCTTTTGGACGGATCCATAATGG
>JYMV01004570.1_pt1 | contig 15316 bp, 18 predicted proteins | sample 338911 | NCBI WGS metagenome assembly JYMV01 (sample SAMN03354496, study PRJNA234377) | hydrothermal vent metagenome | biome: Deep sea; feature: Hydrothermal plumes at the Eastern Lau Spreading Center, Western Pacific Ocean; material: Seawater | place: Tonga | collected 2009 | depth 2000 m m
AATCCAAGTTCTAGGTATTGTTGGGCAGATGCGGAATGGGCTAGTAAATGGCCGACTGAAGAAGTTTGGTGTGTCCGCCTTTCTCTATAGCAGCAGGAGAGATAGGATTAGGATAATATAAGTCTATATCTTAAAATTAGAGCTAGTCGCTGTAAGCCAAAATAGGATAGTTAAATGAAAGAACAAACAGATTTTGAAGAAAAAAATGTAATTCCTGATCCATGGAGTTTACCTTTAGAGACATTAGACGTCTCTAAAGCTGAAATTTTTCAAAGCAACCAGCACGGAGAATATTTTCGAAGACTAAGGCAAGAATCTCCTGTTCACTTTTGTAAAGAAAGCCAATTTGGACCTTTTTGGTCGATTACAAAGTTTAACGATATTATAGCCATAGACAGTGATCACAAACGCTTTTCTTCTGATACAAATATAGTTATTGGAGATGCTCAGGCTGAATTAGTGACACCCATGTTCATAGCAATGGATGAACCAAAACATGGTGTGCAACGCAAGTTAGTTCAACCAGCAGTAGCACCTACACAACTATCTGAACTTGAAGCACTTATAAGACAAAGAGTTGGTAACATTCTTGACAGTCTTCCTGTAAATGAAGAATTTAACTGGGTAGAACTGGTTTCTAAGGAAATTACTACTCAAATGCTAGCTACGTTATTCGACTTTCCTTTCGAGGATCGACACCTCTTGCCTTACTGGTCTGATGTAGCCACAACATCTGAAACTGTCGGAATAGAAGTAGACATGAATGAAAGGCAACGAGTTTTAGAAGAATGCCTTGCCTATTTTAGTAAGCTTTGGCACCAACGTGCTGCCGAACCGAGGAAGTTTGACTTCATATCATTATTCGCTCATGGAGAAGAAACTAAAGATATGATTAATGATCCAATGGAATTCTTGGGTAATCTAATTCTTCTAATTGTTGGAGGAAATGATACTACTAGAAATTCAATTTCTGGAGGTGTAGTAGAACTTAATCACAATCCAAAGGAATATGACAAACTAAAGTCCGACCCTTCTTTAATTGCTAACATGGTCTCTGAAATCATTCGCTACCAAACCCCACTCGGGCATATGCGACGCACAGCCCTAGAAGACGTTGAGTTTAAAGGACATACAATACGCAAGGGAGACAAAGTAGTAATGTGGTATGTTTCTGGCAACCGCGATGAGGAAGTAATTGAGAATCCAGATGCATTTATTATTGATCGCGACAAGGCAAGACATCACCTCTCGTTTGGTTTTGGAATCCACAGGTGTATGGGTAACCGGGTTGGAGAAATGCAATTGCGCATTCTTTGGGAAGAAATTCTTAAACGGTTTGATCGCATAGAATTGACCGGGAAACCAGAACGTGTTCTGTCTAATTTTGTCATGGGATACAGCAATGTACCTGTCGTAGTACACAAGAAATAAGAACTCTAGAAAATTACTCTATGGTCAAAGTCGTATTTATTGAGCATGATGGTAACAGTCATGAAGTAAACGCTTATGTAGGTGAAAGTCTTATGGAAGCTGCTGTTTCAAATAATGTTCCTGGAATAGATGCCGATTGCGGTGGTAATTGTGCTTGTGCTACTTGCCATGTGTTTGTTAATCCTGAATGGATAGCTAACGTAGGAGAAAGAAGAGAGATGGAAAATTCAATGTTGGAATTTTCTGAAAATCAGAAACCTAATTCTCGCCTAGCCTGTCAGATTCAAGTTTCTGAAGAGCATGAAGGTCTGACTGTAGAGATTCCAGAATCCCAATATTAAGTTGTACTTAATTAAAAATATATTTTAAGAATATATGAAACTATGGGTCTTACCTTTTTTTATTGGCATCTTAGCTATTTTTTCCGGCAACCTTGCTTACTTGGTCTCATTAAATGAAGGATTTGTTGATGCATGTTTCCCTTATTTAGAAGGATGCACTTCAATAAGTAAAACGGGCAGAAATGGTTTGGCTTCTATACTATTTAAATTAACCATACTTCCTGTGATGACATTGTTGTCTGCCTATTGGATAATCTCGTTCACGACCCTCAAACAAAATATCTTAAATAAAATATTACGTAACAGGGTCATGATGACTTCAGGTTTAATTGGTTCTCTATTTGGCATTCTTTATGCAGCTTTCCTTGGTTCCGATGGAGACATTTACCAACTTTTAAGAAGATTTGGTATCTATTTCTTTTTCTTGGGGACTTATATAGCTCAAATTTTAGAAGTGATTCAATTATCAACCAACCCCATCATTAAAGAATCCAATTCTTTTCAACTAATGAAATTGGTAGTTATCTTGATAGGCTTAATTATTCTTATATCAACACCTTTCTATGGATTTCTAGAAGATGACGATTGGTTAGAAAACGTCTTGGAATGGAATATTACCTTTCTTATATTTTTTTATTTTATTCTTTCTGGTGTCTTATGGAGAAAACCAACATTAAGAATGAAGATTAAATCCAATACCAATTAGGTTCTTTTTTTTAAGTAACTGGATCAATTGGAGTAGGACAAACCCTTTCAGTTTCAATTATTTCAGCTGCTAAGAGACATAGATCTTCCCTATATAGTTCCGAATAGATCTGAATTCCTGTAGGCAAGCCATCAGCTACACCCATAGGTAATGCCACTGAGGGTATGCCGAGACAATTTCCAGGGGCAATAAAAATAAAACTTTCTTTTAACACACTATCCCCTTTAACGGGATCAAGGTCAGTATCAATAGGCCAAGGTAAGTTTGACCAAGTTGGTCCAATACAAACTGAATAGTCTGTTAAAAAAGAAGACCACAATCTTCTTAATCTTCTTCTTTCAATTAAGGCCTCGTCCAAGTTGATACCATTATTAATAAAAGGTTCACTGAAACGATTAAGGTATTCTGCCGTTTCTGGTTTGAACATCTCATCGGGTAAAACCTCTAACAATCCATTATTTAATACTGTGCCCCATATTTCATAAACTCTTTCTACTTCAGGGGCCTCAACTTCTTCAACCTGCCAACCATTGTTAGATAATATTGATCCCGCCTTTTCTATTTCTTTTATGGTTGCGTCAGGAAGTTTAAAATTTGAAATCTCTTTTACTAGTGCTGCCTTTGGTTTTTCAGGAACTGGGCCATCTAAAGGAGCGTCAACGGATTGTGGGTCATCAATATGACGCCCAGCCATTACTGCTAAACCTGCCTTTAAATCTTTCACCGAACGAGCCATAGGTCCGTCCGTTAAAAAGGCTCCTGAAATACCCATATCAACAAAAGGCTCTATTGAGCTTACAAAAGGTATTCTGCCAATAGTGGGTTTAAGCGAAGCAATACCACAACAATAAGCAGGATTTCGAAGAGAACCTCCAATATCATTTCCTAGTCCAAAAGGGCTCATTCCAGTTGCAATAGCTGCAGCTTCTCCTCCGCTTGAACCCCCAGGAGTTAAACCTTTATTCCAAGGATTAAAGGTCCTACCTCTCAAAGGATTATCTGTATCCAGACGCATGCCCATCTCAGGGAGATTAGTTCTTCCTATAGGAATTGCCCCTGCTTCCATCATTCGATCAACTATAGGTGCATTTCTTGGAGGCATTGACTCAGCCAATAGAGGAACGCCTTGGGTAGTAGGAGTCCCCTTAAAATCTATATTTTCTTTAATGGTAAAAGGAACTCCATGAAAAGGTTTTTTGCGATCTGCTTCACTAGCATTATCTGCCCTTTCTGCTGCCTCTAAAGCGGATTCTTCTAAAGTTAAAGTTATAGCATTCAAATAAGGATTTACCTCTGATATTCTCTTGAAGTGAGCTTCAACCACCTCTTTACTTGAAACTTCTTTTTTTCTAATTAGATCAGCTAATTCGGTTGCGCTTTTCTTACATAACGAGTCCATAACCTCTCCTTAACTAAACCATTGAACTATCAAGATAAAAGGTTTTTCATATATTACAAGTTATAGATTGTAGGAAGTAGAGCTGCAAGGTAACTCATTTCTTCAATACAGTGTTTTTGTAAAGCAAACCCTTCTATCTCTGACACTGTAAACCGTCGACTAATTGGGTTATTAGCAACAAGGGATAAAAGAAAATTCTGCCAATTGGCTGCTTCTCGATCTGAAACCACCCCCAACCAAAAGCGTGAACGTAGTTCTATGCCCCAAGGCGTATCTTGTGCAACATGACACATCTCAGCAATGTTCAAGCTAGAGTCCAATTCGCCAACCCGAGCACATAGAACAACAGTGTTTTCGTCACTAGGATCATAACCTAGGATCTCCTGAGGCAATGCAAATTGGATCCTAAGTTTACTCAATTCTCCTCCGATGTACTCATGCACTAGATGGTGGGAACCAGTGATTTCACCCGATTTTTTGTGCTCCCAATCCATCCATACATGATCTTCAGGATGCCACATTTTGTAGTGTTCAGTAGTTTGTAGATAATCTGTAAACCACCATCGGAACATATTTGAAGTAACCTCTGGCATGTTTACGAGACTGGAGACTTCGATAGTACCGTCTCGTAATCGGCGAACACCAGACTTAAATTCTACATAGTTAGGATCATTGAAATCCTGCTGTGTACTCTGCCTACTAGGCAGAGTGAACTGAGTAGCTGAAACAACAATTACTATCAGTAAAAGAACAAAAAAAAGGGTTCTTTTCATAAAGGAGTTTGTCTTCAGTTTATAAAATCTTCTCTTGAGCGCCACAAGGCGATCATAGGAAGAGAAAAAATGAATGCCGAAATAAAAGCGGATATTAGACTGCCCATATCATTTAAGATATTCCAGGTAAACATTGCGATTACAACTTGTGCCGCGTAAACGCTGGCCCAAGGCCACATCCAAGTCTTCATTCGCCAAAAACCGTAAGCCCCTAAGCCATAAATTAGCCAATGCAAGGGTTCGGTGGCTTTGGCCCACCATCCGGTTAAGGTAAAGCCAAACCATATTTCTTCATCTCCTTCTACTGGTTTTAAAAACAAATCAAACGGTAAATAAATAAAAGTCATGTATAAGCAAAAGTAAAAAATCAGGTTCATCCACCAAGGTCTAGAGTGCCAATCCTTACTTAAGGTACCGAATAAAGAGCTAATATTTTCCATATCTAATCCAGTCCACTAACAATAACAATGTTAGCTGTACTGGCAGCAAAGCGATGCTGAACCAAAACCTGATATTCTTTAGAGTTATACCAATCTAAAGCATCTTCTTTAGAAGGAAATTCTATGAGTACGGTTCTAGTAAATGGCCACTGTCCTTCCAGTAGATGCTCATTTTCTTCAACACTCAATATCTTGCCTTTATAAGTTAAAAAAATTTCCATAAAGCCAGCTTCATATTTCGCATACTCTTCTCGATCACCTATTTCTATTTGAGCAATAAGGTAATGCGCCATAAATGTCTTTAATTAGACTCTAGCTTCAGGAAAAATTCTTAAAAAGTTTTCTGAATAAAATAGATCTTTCGTTTCTTCATCGTGTTTTATCAGTGAGCTTTCAAACTTCCCTATTGGGTCTCTCGTTCCTTCAACATGAGGATAGTCACTTGAAAAGAGATAAAGTTCAGGGTCTGAAGAATCTATCAATAAACCAACATTTTCATGTGCATAGGGAGTAAAAGCCATTTGTTCTATTAATTGTTCTGAAGGTTTTCTTTTAATTTCACTTAAGTTTTTGTCAACTCTGCTCCATGTTCTAACTACATAATCTAGTCTCTTTAACATTTCAGGAACCCAACCAGCTCCCAACTCAACACTAGCACCCTTAAGTTTTGGATTTCTTTCAAAAACGCCATCCAAAACCATCATTGATACAAATGTTTCAGGGCCCTGGTGCATTACCACCATATCTTTTGCTCTGACGTTTTCCCCTCCACCCATCCAATCTTTACTAGGTGGTTTCCCATTATCACTCCAACTTTTATCTAACTGGAGGGGTGCTCCTCCAACATGCATTAAGAAAGGAACGCCTTCTTCCGAAAGTTTTTGCCAAAAAGGATCTAGAGACAAATGTCCAGGAGACCTATCTCCGCTGGCATAATGCGGAATCCATATAGCCTTAAGACCAGATTTAATTGCGAAGTCTAACTCTACCATAGCCAATTCTGGTTCATGTAAAGGAATGACTCCAACACCCATTAGTCTTGAATCTTGTGAACAAAAATCTGACATTGCCCTGTTATGAGCTCTTGTAGCTCCATAACGCAATTCTGGGGTAATTTTGACTCCTTGTTTCTCAACATATTTTGCTTTACCTCTAACATCCCTGAAAGGTGTAACTACACTATGAGTAGCAAAAACCAGTTGTTTCTTAAACCCAAGCAGATCCATGGCTATACTTCTATCATCACGATCAAATGCTCCCAGTGCTTGTATCTCTTTAGATTCAGCAATTAATTTATCTCCCAAAGCAATCTGTGCTTCCACGTGTTCTTTACTGTGTTTACCACCGTTATTAAGTATTACTTCGACTTCTTCGTCTGTTACAAGACTGGCTTGGTAACTAACCGGCGGAATCTGATCTTTAATTTTTTTATCTGCGTAATCTATGATGAAATTTGGCAGTTCCATTACATGGCTGTCTGCATCATAAAACGCGCGATTATCGGGGGCGTAAGCCATAACTATCCTCCTAAAAAAAGTATTCCCATAATACTACCAATTTCTGATGCTTTTACCTATTCACATTGCTTGCATTCCTCCAAAGATCAGCATTTTGTTATATTGGTATAGATTGAGGAGTAAATATGTCCACTGGAATTTTAAATTACACAACTAGCCTTCGAGATTACCTTTGGGAAAAAGGAATTGAGGAGCATCCCGCGCTTAAAGAATTACGACTAGAAACAGCCAAATTACCACAATCAATGATGCAAATATGTCCAGAGCAAGGGGCTTTGATGGCAAACTTAATCAGATTGATGTCAGCTAAAAGAACGATAGAGATAGGTACCTTTACAGGTTACAGTGCCTTGGCTGTGGCTTTAGCACTTCCCGAAGAAGGAGAAATCATTGCGTGCGATATTTCTGAAGAATGGACTGCCTTGGGAAAGAAAAAATGGGAGCAAGCTGGAGTGGCTCATAAGATAAATCTGAGATTAGCGCCAGCAGTAGATACCCTGGATGCCCTACTCGCAGATGGTCAAGAAAGTTCATTTGATTTCGCTTTTATCGATGCTGACAAAGCGAATTATCCTACCTACTATGAAAAATGCTTAAAACTGGTGAGAAAAGGCGGAGTAATAGCGATAGATAATGTCTTGTGGGGTGGATCGGTGATTGATTCTGAAAGAAATGATGAAGACACGAAAGCCATTAGAAAACTTAATGATTTTATCGCCAACGATAAAAGAGTGTCATTATCTATGGTTCCGATTGGTGATGGATTGACTCTTGCGGTTATCAACTAAACTCTCTGTTGAACATTCAAATCATAAAGCTTTAATGTAATGGCTAGGTGGAGTAAACAACAGGCTAAAGATTGGTATCTTGACCAGCCTTGGTTAATTGGCTGTAACTTTTTACCAAGTAGTGCCATTAACCAGTTGGAAATGTTTCAACAGGACACATATGACAGGCAAACCATAGAAAGGGAGATTAAATGGGCCAGAAGTTTGGGGTTCAACAGTTTAAGGATTTACCTTCACGACCTATTATGGTGTGAAGATCCCAAGGGCTTTTGTGGTCGTTTAGATGACTTATTGAACATCTGTGACAAACATTTCATTAGACCCATCTTGGTTTTATTTGATGACTGTCACAGACCCTATCCAAAATTAGGAAAACAGCCCCTTCCTGTAAGTGGGGTTCATAATTCTGGTTGGAAACAAAGTCCAGGGGTTGAGTTAGTACATGCGATTCACGCAGATCCTGCCATTTTGACAGAGTTTGCCGAGGACCAAAGAATACTGATGTGGGATATCTACAATGAACCGGGTCAATTTGGTGTTGGAGAGCAATCATTGACTCTTTTAAAGCGGACCTGGGAATGGGCTCAGGAAGTCCGCCCTTCTCAACCCCTCACATCATGTCTAGATGGATCGGTGGGTGAAGAAATTATTAATCTGAATAAAGTGAACTCAGACGTTATAACTTTTCACTGTTATGAAGGAGTTAAATTAGAACAGATTATCAAAACCCTTCTTGAACTGGATCGACCTGTTATTTGCACTGAATACATGGCCAGAGAGTTTGGTACAACCTTTGAATTCAGTTTACCCATTTTTAAAAACTACAGAGTGGGGTGTTACAACTGGGGTCTGGTAGCAGGCAAGAGTCAAACTCACTTTGGGTGGTCAACAATTGCAAACTTACAAAAACTTAAAAAGGAGGGTAAATTTCTAAATCCTGGTGATCCAATTCCTGAACCTGAAAAATGGTTCCATGATATCTTCAGAGTAGACGGTTCTGCTTATGATGAAGATGAGGTTAGTTTTATTAAAATGATAACCAAACAAACCTAGAAAATATGAAATTGTTCAATTTGAATATCGTCTTCTCCAAGATCTGCATAATTGTCTTCTACCCTACCCCGAATGTAATTCTTCCTTAATATATTTTGATACTGAGAAGATTGTAATTAATATAGGTAAAAAGATTAAGGAGTAACTATGAAACCAGTTTGTTTAGTTTTAGGGGCAGGAGCAGGTATCGGTGGCACAGTAGCAACCAAATTTGCACAAGAGGGATATCATTCCTCTTTGTGTAGAAGATCTGATAAAAAAGGTTTAGACCGTTTAGTGAACAACATTAAAGACCAGGGTGGTTCAGCCAACGGTTATATTATGAATGCCATAGAAGATAATGCCATAGAAGAAGTTATTACCTCTATAGAATCAGATATCGGGCCTATTGAAGTTCTTGTTTATAACCTGGGAGCTCAAACAGGCATGAAGTTACTCGAACAAACAAGTCACAAAGAATTTGAGTGGGGATGGAGGATGGCCAGCTTTGGTCTTTTCAGAGCTGCTAAGATTTTATGCCCGTTAATGGTTGAAAGAGGGAAAGGAACGTTTTTAGTAACCTCAGCAACAGCTGCAATGAGGGGAAATAGGAATCAACATTCCCATGCAGCAGCAATGGCCGCGAGAAGAATGTTGTGTCAGTCACTGAACGCAGAATTCTCTCCTCAAGGAATTCATATTACTCATATAGTGGTTGATGGAGCCGTTGATGCGCCTGATACTCTTGGCAAGATGATGGGCCCTGAAATGTATCAGAAATTTAGAGAAACCAAAGGAATGGAACATGATGGATTGTTACTTCCTGAAAAAATAGCTGATACTTATTACCACTTAGCACAACAACATAGATCTTCTTGGACTCATGAACTAGACATGCGAGCCTTTTCTGACTCAGCCTGGTGGAATAGCAATATTATGCTGGAACAAGATAGAGATTAGATCCATAAACTTGCTGCTTAATCCTAAAAGAGTATCGAAATAATAAAATGAGCTCCTTAGGAAAAAATTCTTTGTTAACTCTTTGGGCGATGCCTAAGAAGGAAGAGATTCCTTTGATTTTAAGTGCAAAGCAAACCATAGATAACGAATTACAGGGGCCCGCCTTTCCAATTCATATGACTTTAGCGGGGCAATTTGATATGAATCAATCAGAAATTAATAGCCTGGAAGAAGCGATGGTCAGCAAGTTAGATCCTATTGAAATATCCTATAAAGGTTACGGCATGAAAGATTATTTCTTTCAGGCTTTCTATGTGAAGGTAGATCTTACCCAAGATCTTCAATCCACTAGATCAAAAATTTGTGAACTGCTAAAAATTGAAAACGAAGAATTCATGCCACATTTAAGTCTTTACTATGGCAAACAAGCCTTAGAAAAAAAACAATCACTCTTGACTGAATTGCCTGATATAGAAGGCAGTTTTATGGCAGAAACTTTTTATCTAGTTTCTTTTGATCCAGAAAATATAGAATGGAAGATTCTTAACAGTATCAACTTGGGAGAGCTTAGGCATGATTAACTTCAATCACTTAAAAGAAACAAAAATAAGTTACCTTAAACATGGAGTAAGGGCTTTATATTTATCTAGTATTTTAATTTTTATTTCTTTTATAGCTTTTATCCATGCATTTATTCCTTTCATATTTTATGACACGGTAAGCTCTTTGATTAAAGATATAAATAAAGAAATTCAACAAGCTTAAGGCCATTAATCATAGAGTGATGTCTAACATATTAATTAACCCAACATCAGGTTCTATGGGTGTGGAAATACACAATGTTGATTTATCAAAAGAATTATCTGACAGTCTTTTTTCTGAGATTCGTGAGACCTTCATCGCACATGGTTTAATCTTTTTCCGTGACCAAGAGTTAACACCAGATGATCATCTGAGGTTTGCAAAACGTTGGGGCGAAATAAATATCAATCGCTTTTTTGTCAAAGTTGAGGGGTACGACCAAATCGCTGAAGTAAGAAAAGATGCGGATCAAAAAATCAATATCGGCGGGGCCTGGCACACCGACCATTCCTACGATCAAGTCCCGGCTATGGGGTCTATATTATTGGCTAAAGAAACACCCAAAATAGGTGGCGATACTCTATTTGCGAATATGTACAGAGCCTATGAAACCCTTTCCGATGGTATGAAAAAAACTCTTGAATCTATGAAGGCTTGTCATTCCAGCAGGCATGTTTTTGGGGCCCATACTGGCTACTCCGAGGCTTCCAACCAACGTATTGGAAATCCTGAGTTGGCCACTCAAGATGCCATTCATCCAGTGATCATTACCCATCCTGAAAGTAAACGAAAAGCCTTGTATGTAAACCCTGAATTCACTGTTAATTTCGAAGGCTGGACTGTGGAAGAGTCTAAACCTCTTTTAGATTATCTAACTGAACACACCACACAACAGGAAAATACCACTCGTTTTCAATGGGAACCTGGATCCATAGCCTTTTGGGATAATCGCTGTACTTGGCACTTCGCCCTCAATGACTACCCTGGTGAAACACGTTTAATGCATCGCATTACTGTGGAGGGATCAGCCCTCAGTTAAACATGACCAACAGATACTCAAGTAAACATATTGAGGCGTGGCGACAAGAAGGCGCCGTGGTTGTGCCCGAGTTCTTTAAAGAAGAAGAAATAAGAGAAATTGTGACGGACTTTGAAGAAGTATTTCCTGGTCGTAAGGCAGAAGCGGAAGCATTGAACAAAAAGAAAAAAGGGGAAGTGGGTAATAAACTGCCTTTACAACTCTCAGGTAAAAAGATGGGTAAAACCACCATGGAACAGTTCAGAAACTTTGAAAATATTCCTTTTGATTGTTCAAGTGCTCTTAACCTTATAGCGGTGCACCCAAGTTTAATTGAATTTGCCCGTTCCGCTCTAAAAACTGATAATGTAAGACTCTATCAAGCTCAAGCCTGGGCTAAGTTCACTGGTGAAGCAGACTTTGATCAGGCCTTTCACTGTGATTTTGGTAACCACACTCTCACTGTCCCTTCCAAAGATGAATGCCTTAATTCCATTACTTTCATAATTTATTTTACCGACGTCAGTGAAGCCCATGGACCTACTCATTACGTTAAACGTAGTGACAGCAAGAGCTTCGATGGCATGAAGAGGTTTCTTAAGCACCGTGAAGATCTTGAGCATCAAAAGGAACTTAGAAAATTTGAGTGTAGTGCTGCAGGGCCTGCAGGCACCTTACTGGCGTACGGAATAGATGTTTTCCATCGTGGTACCAACCTAACTGAACCCTTGGGTTACCGTTACGCAGTAACTTCTTGTTTTAAAAAAGCGGGTAACGATGCCATAGGCTTTACTGCTTGGCCCTGGCACTTTAACAAACCATGGCACAAAATTTTTGAGCACGCGACACCAGAACAACTCCTTTGCTTTGGAGTCCCACTACCTGGGGATCCCTTCTGGAATGAAGATACCTTATCGCTTGCTCAGTTGAGATACCCGAAATGGAATATGTCAGATTACTTAAAACCAAACAAATCTAATTAGGAGAAAAATATGATTTCAGAACAACAAAGACCTGTCAGTTCAGGTTTCGGAGCCAAAAGTGAGCCGGCTGAAGTGATGGCAGGCATAGACTTGAGTGGTAAGACTGCCCTAGTAACCGGAGGTTACTCTGGCATCGGAACGGAAACCAGCCGAGCTTTGGTGGACGCTGGATGTGATGTATATATTCCAGCCCGAAGAACGGATGTCGCTGCTAAAGAACTTGAAGGAATAGTTCCAGCCGAACATATTGTTGAAATGGATTTAGCTAATCCTAAATCCGTGCAAACCTTTGTCGATGATTTCTCGAGCCAGGTTAGTAAGCTTGATATTCTTATCAACAATGCAGGTGTGATGGCTTGTCCTGAAATGCGGACCTCTGAAGGCTGGGAACTACAATTCGCTGTTAACCAAATAGGTCATTTTATTTTGACAAAAGGATTATTACCTCTTATGCAGGCAGCTGAAGGCGCTCGCCTGGTAACCCTGTCATCCACTGGACACAAAATATCCGGTATTCGTTGGGACGATATTCATTTTAACGACTCAGAATACGAGAAGTGGGCCGCTTATGGACAATCAAAAACAGCCGCTAGCCTTTTAGCGGTTGAAGTTGATATGCGTATGAAGGACAGAGGTATCAGGGCTTTTGGCGTACATCCGGGTGGCATCATGACCCCTCTACAAAGACACTTAGAGCAAGAAGAAATGGTTGCTTTGGGTTGGATGGATAAAGACGGACAACCGACTGAACGTGTGGCTAAAATGTTTAAAAGCGCAGCACAAGGGGCATCCACTTCCCTGTGGGCCGCCACCAGTCCTCAACTAGATGGAATAGGCGGAGTTTATTGTGAAAACTGTGATGTTGCGAAACGGCAAGATGATAGCGACAAGAACGCACGCTTCATCGGCGTTGCTGATTGGGCCGTTGATTCCGAAGAAGCGAGTCGATTGTGGGATGAAACGGAACGAATACTGCGCTAAAGCTCAATACCTTCAACAATGACCACATTCCTAACTGCGGCATCTTCTTGGTATTTAAAAGCTTCTCGATATTCTTTAGATTGATAGCAGGCATGAGCTTGTTCTAGGGATGTAAATTCCACTAGAACAGTTCTTTCATATTCTCCGCCTTCCACTTCAACCTGCTTGCCTCCCCTAGCTAAAAATCGACCCCCATGCTTTTCTATGGCAGGACCGGCGAGTTCAGCATACTTGGCATACTTTTCTGGATCTGTAACATGGCATCTAGCCACCCAATAAGCACTCATTGTTAGTTTATCCTGATCTTTAAATTAATTTTTGCGTTCTCATTGGGGCCGACTAATGCATTAAGTACTTCAAAACCTATATTCAACACACCAACCTTTTCTAGAGTTTTTACTTGGACATATTTTGTCCCTTGAGCTGGAACTTCTACAAGATCATCGCTGTTATTAAAACTGTAATCGGATAAATTTTTGAGTAGGAAGGTTACATCAGAAGAGTTTTTAATGGTGAACCTTGCAATAGTAGTTTCATCGGAATAGGTAGCTGACCCAGTAGATAAGCTTGAATTTATCAATGGAATTAGATTTTCTTTAAGACCAATCAGCCGGTTCTTGAACCAAACAACCGTTCTTCTTTCTTCTAATGCCTGCTTGATAGAATTGGCATTTTTAGATCTAGCAAATACCAGTGTCACCGGTCTATGGCCCCCGGCATAAGGTTTGTAGTCCCAATCAATCAGATCGTGTACATCGGAAGTACCAATAACGGCAAGATTGTTATCTATGGCTATTTGAAAAGCTTCCGCCGAGTAACCATTGCCATTCACAACCTCAATACCATGCAGATAACCCTTGTCGATCATTTTTTTGTGCATTAGCTGCAATCTGGCAATTCCATCTGGAGCCTGCCGATACCAATCTGGGTGGTTCCAAAACAAGAAAGCTCCTTGCTGATTAGCAGCTTCTACAGCCTTTTCAGCTGGCCACATATTGGCCAATATATAATGTTTTTTTGTTTCTTCATCTGCTCCCCATTTCATTTCTCTAATTTTTTCACTCAAGATTTCTTTTTCCTTATCATTTTTAGGTAAATCTATATTAAAAAGCTTATTAGCATCCTTAATAAATACTGCATTTATATGCCCTGGAGGCATGTCACGGGTTATCTCAGATCCGCTTATGATAATTATTTTTTTACCTGATGCTGCTGCCTTGGCTTCTTCATAAGATCTGTTTCTGTCCTTATGCGGAATATCTTGATAATGAGGTTGATATTCCAAATGCTCAGTAATGGCCAAAGCATCTAAGCCATCTCTAAGAGCCTCCTCTACTCTTATGTTCGGCCACACATGTCCGTCAGAAAAAACTGAATGAGTGTGTAAGTCAGCAACAATAGTTTTGTAATTTTTTGTATCTGGAAAGACAATAACTCTATCTTTATCTTCATTTATTGATATAGATCCAGCAGATCCATGAGAAGCAATACTGAGACTGAATAAAAAAAGTAATGCAAATATAAACAAGGTAAATAACTTTTTCATAAAATCTCTTAATTTGGCTAATTTATTATGGCTTAAAAAGATTCTCAATTCAGCAATATGTGTGAGAATTAAACAACCATCAGGGAAGCTGGTATAACAACTGACCAAATTAAAACCGCCAACAATAAGGGCTTTAAAGAAATTTGTTGAATGGCAGATCGGTCAATTTGTGTACCGATACAAAAAAGACCCGTCAGTAAGCAGATTTTATTAATAGTTTTTAAAATATGATTGACCTCTGCTGAAGGCGTTAACAAAGAATTCAATGCAACTGCTAATATAAAGAACAGAATGAAAAGAGGAAAACCTAACCTCTCTCTCTTTTCTCTAAAATACCAAGCAGAAAATAAAACTAAAGGAACAATCCATAAAGTTCTTCCCAACTTTAAAGTTGCCGCGACTTCTACCGCTCTTTCACCCATCAACGAAGCGGCACCAATAACAGAAGCGGTGTCATGAATGGCCAGTGCAACCCAAGACCCAAATTGGTCTTCAGTCAGACCCATCCAGTTGCCTAACAGAGGAAAAAATATAACGGCCAGTGCATTTAAGATAAAAACGATCGACAGCGCAGGAAGTAAATCTTCTGGTTTGGCTTTGATCACAGGAGCCACAGAAGCCATAGCTGTGCCTCCGCATATTGCAGTACCTGAAGCCAATAAATACGATTGCTTTTTTGTTACTCCTAAGAGTTTCCCTAAAACTATGACTAAAATAAAGGTGATTAGTACAAACCCAGAAACCCAGGGAAGGTAATCTTTACTAATAGTGCTTACCTGGGTAACACTGATGCTACCGCCTAAAAAGACAATCCCAGTT
>JYMV01029044.1_pt1 | contig 15311 bp, 15 predicted proteins | sample 338911 | NCBI WGS metagenome assembly JYMV01 (sample SAMN03354496, study PRJNA234377) | hydrothermal vent metagenome | biome: Deep sea; feature: Hydrothermal plumes at the Eastern Lau Spreading Center, Western Pacific Ocean; material: Seawater | place: Tonga | collected 2009 | depth 2000 m m
GAGCTAGTGAAGAGCGGTTGGTAGAACAGATGACTGATCTGGCAACAAAATATGGTCGTTACGGATACCGAAGGATAACGGCTTTGTTGCAAAGAGACGGTTGGGAAGTAAATCATAAACGAGTGGAACGTCTTTGGCGTAGAGAAGGTTTGAAGGTTCCTCAAAAACAGCCCAAGAGGAAACGATTATGGCTGAATGATGGTTCTTGTATCCGGTTGAGGCCTCAGTTCAAAAACCATGTGTGGAGTTATGACTTTGTGGCTACCCGGACAGAAGATGGCCTATCATTACGGATATTGACGCTGATTGACGAATATACAAAGGAATGTCTGGTTCTTAAAGCAGCCCGTCGATTACGATCACAGGATGTATTAGAGCAACTCGGCTATCTGTTTATTTATCGAGGATTGCCTGGGTATATTCGTTCAGATAATGGACCGGAGTTTACGGCAAAAGCTGTCAGGTATTGGCTGGAACGATTAGGCGTTCAAACTCTATTCATTGAACCAGGAAGCCCTTGGGAGAATGGATACAATGAATCGTTCAATGGCAAGCTGAGAGACGAGCTACTGAATGGAGAAATCTTCACGTCCTTGCTGGAAGCTCAGATACTGATTGAGAACTGGAGGAAGGAATATAACCAGTTTCGACCACATAGCTCACTGGGATATAGACCTCCAGCACCAGAAGCTATACAGCCCGTGAACCGTGAAGGTGGAAATACTAACTTAAAAAGTGGTACAACTAACTGGGGCAGGTCAAAACAAATTTTTGTCAAGAAATTTTGTTTAAAAACAAACTTATACTTTGAGCACAATTCTGCTTGCGTGACTCCAGCATCCTTGATTTGTGTTAACCTTTTACTGGCCTTTTCCTAAAACCGTGCTTTATTTTTAAGCATTAATTCAGTGAAAATAATTGCATCTTCAATTTTAAAAATCGTAAGCAATTAATTTAATTAATTTTTTAAATATTCTCGCCTTATTTATTTATTGGCGTAAATTTTGCTTATGCCTTAAGTTGATTTGAATAAAAGAGATGTTTCTATTGTTATGGATTTCTGAGCAATGATTGCAATAGCAGCCTTTTTGCAAGGGCGTTCATTGGATATATGCCAACAGCTAAATTAAAAGAAAAGTTTTTGGATGCAGAATGGAAAGCTCAACTCGACTTGAAGTTTTCCAAGTCTAACAATAGGACGATACTTAGCCATCGGAAACACTTCGGTCCTTTGCAAGTTCAGAAACCCTTTTATCCGGAGATAAATGGAACTTGTCATGTTTATATATTGCATCCACCTGGCGGAGTGGTCGGGGGGGATCGTTTAAATATTTATGTGGATGTAAGTTCAAATGCACATGCGCTGGTTACAACTCCGGCGGCGGGAAAGTTTTACCGGAGTGCGGGGCCGGTAGCTAGACAGGAACAGATAATCAAAATCGCGTCCAAGGGAATTTTGGAATGGTTCCCATCAGAAAACATAATATTTTCCGGTGCCAAGGCACAGATTCAAACAAAAGTTAAACTCGCTCACGATAGTCATTTTGTTGGCTGGGAAATCTTTTGTCTGGGACGACCGGCTTCGGGAGAAATTTTTAGTCAGGGTAAGTTAGATCAACGCTTTGAAGTTTGGCGGGATGGCAGGCCTTTACGAATTGAGCGTCTAAGGTTGAAAGGAGGGGATCCGGCTCTTCACGCTAAATGGGGGTTGCTAGGCTTTCCGGTGATTGGGAGTATGGTCTGTGTGACTGATAAAACAGAATTGTTGGAGTCATTAAGAAAGATAACAAATGTTTCAATTGATCAAGAATTGTTTTCTGTAACTCAAATGGATGGTATTATCCTCTGTTGTTTTTTGGGGAATAGTGTGGAGAGAGCTAGAAATTGTTTTATTAGTGCTTGGAAAATATTTCGTCAGGAAGTGATCGGTTATGAAGCAGTAGAACCACGCATTTGGAAAACTTGATATTACGTAATAATTAATTTTGAAAATGAGCATTTAGTTATTTATGTAAAGAGAGGAAAAAGATGGAGCTTACCCCTAGGGAAAAAGACAAGTTGATGATTTTTACGGCAGGATTATTGGCGGAAAGAAGGTTGGCTCGTGGGGTGAAACTTAATTATCCTGAAGCTGTTGCCTATATTTCAGCAGCCATCTTGGAAGCCGCGCGAGATGGAAAAAGTGTTGCTGATTTAATGAGTTATGGAACTACCCTGCTTAAAAGTCAAGATGTCATGGAAGGGATTCCGGAAATGATCCCTGAAGTGCAGGTGGAAGCCACTTTCCCCGATGGCACTAAGTTGGTTACTGTTCACAACCCAATTCTTTAAATGGAGAAAGGAAATGATTCCCGGTGAAATAAGAGTTAAAGAAGGAAACATAGCCCTCAATAAAAATAGGGAAACGATTAATTTATCTGTTTCCAATTCTGGAGACAGACCGATCCAGGTGGGATCGCATTATCACTTTTTTGAAACTAATGATGCATTGCAATTTGAACGCGAAAAAACCAAGGGCTTCCGCCTCAATATACCTGCGGGTACGGCATTAAGGTTTGAACCAGGGCAACAGCGTGAAGTTGAATTGGTTGTCTATTCAGGATTCAGGCGGGTTTATGGGTTCAATGGGAAAATTATGGGACAGTTGGAGAGAGAATAATGGTTGAGATAAGTAGACGAGCTTATGCAGATATGTATGGCCCCACAACAGGTGACTGTGTACGTTTAGGGGATACGGAACTGTGGATTGAAGTGGAACAGGATAAAACTTCCTACGGCGAGGAAGTCAAGTTCGGAGGCGGCAAGGTCATTCGAGATGGAATGGGGCAGAGCCAAAGAACTTCCGAAGACTCGGTGGATGTCGTGATTACGAATGCTTTAATTCTCGATCATTGGGGCATCGTCAAGGCCGATATTGGAATTAAATCCGGTCGAATTGTAGGAATAGGAAAAGCCGGGAATCCTGACATACAACCTGATATTGACATCATTATCGGTCCGGGGACGGAAGCCATTGCAGGGGAAGGCCTCATTGCTACTGCCGGAGGCCTGGATGCTCATATCCATTTCATTTGTCCGCAACAGGTGGAGGAAGCACTTATGTCTGGAGTAACAACTATGCTTGGAGGTGGCACCGGACCTGCTGCTGGGACAAACGCAACAACCTGCACACCGGGACCGTGGAATATTCAACGCATGTATCAGGCGGTAGAAGAATTGCCAATGAATTTTGGATTTATGGGTAAGGGTAATGCAAGTTTACCCGCCGCTCTTGAAGAACAAGTTCTTGCAGGTGCTATGGGATTGAAGTTACACGAAGACTGGGGAACGACCCCCGCATCAATCGATAATTGTTTGACGGTTGCCGATAATTTTGATGTGCAAGTTGCCATTCATACAGACACTTTAAATGAATCTGGTTTTGTTGAAAATACTTTAGCAGCGTTTAAAGGCCGGGCGATTCATACTTACCACACAGAAGGTGCCGGCGGCGGACATGCTCCAGATATCATTAGAGCCTGTGGTGAAGCAAATGTATTGCCCTCATCCACAAACCCTACTCGTCCTTATACGATTAATACTATTGATGAGCATTTAGACATGCTCATGGTATGTCACCATCTGGATCCCAAAATTCCTGAAGATGTCGCATTTGCTGAATCACGTATAAGGCGGGAAACTATTGCAGCAGAAGATATCCTTCATGATCTGGGAGCTTTTAGCATGATTGCTTCCGACTCTCAGGCTATGGGTCGAATTGGGGAGGTGATCTGCCGAACCTGGCAAACCGCCCACAAGATGAAAGTACAACGAGGACCATTAAGCCCTGACCCTTCCCACCATGATAATTTTCGTGCCAAGCGTTATGTGGCAAAGTATACGATTAATCCAGCCATCACCCATGGTATCAGCCATGAGGTAGGCTCCATCGAAGTGGGCAAGTTGGCGGATATTGTTTTGTGGAAACCTGCTTTTTTTGGAGCCAAACCGGCTCTGATTATTAAGGGGGGAATGATTGTGGCAGCTCCCATGGGAGATCCCAATGCTTCGATTCCAACGCCACAACCCGTGCACTATCGCCCGATGTTTGGAGCACTTGGAGGAGCGCGAAGTGAAACCTGCGTGAGCTTTGTATCCAAAGCGGCTTCTGAAGATGGCATGGGCGAGAAACTTCGATTGAATAAACGTTTGGTTTCAGTCCGCGATACCCGCCATATCACCAAAAATGACCTGATTCATAATAACTATCTTCCGAAAATAGAAGTAGATTCGCAAACTTATGAAGTTCGGGCTGATGGCGAACTCTTAACTTGTGAGCCAGCAATAGAATTGCCTCTGGCGCAACGTTATTTTCTTTTTTAGTGGAAATCCAATTAAATGTTGAAAATTACCGAGAAACTAGGAATCCCAGCCACACACTCTGCAAGCCTGACCTTGCCATTTGAAAAAAGGCAAAAGAGTCGTTTGCGGGTCTCTTTGGATGATAAGCGGGAGGCAGCTTTGATGTTGGAACGTGGAAGTGTTTTGCGTCATGGTGATTTATTACAGACGGACAATGGTTTGATTATCGAGGTTCGCGCTGCTAATGAAGAGGTCGCTGTTATTTCTACAAAAGACTCTATTCTATTGGCTCGAGCCTGTTACCACCTGGGAAATCGCCATATTCCTCTTCAAATAGGAGAAGGCTGGTTGCGTTTTCAAAGGGATCATGTATTGGAAGAAATGGTTAAATCTTTGGGCCTTGCTGTGAAACACGAATCGTCCCCCTTTGAACCAGAAGGAGGAGCCTATAGCGGACACTCCAGTCATTCACATTCTCATTCTAGCGAAGCATAAGTAAAAAATGAGCTCTGACCGACCAAGAGCAACTTTACGATTAATGCAGTTGTGCAGCCCAATGCTTCCTGTTGGAGCTTACGCCTATTCCCAAGGTTTGGAATTTGCGGTCTCTTCGGGTTGGATAAAAGATGACAACACCACTTTAATGTGGATTCAAGAACTCCTGGAGAATTCTTTAACAAATTTAGATGTGCCCCTGTTATCTCGCTTGCACAATGCATGGTCAGTCAATGATAAAAAAAATGTTCTCTATTGGAATGATTATTTATTTGCAAGTCGTGATTCAAGAGAACTTCAGGCAGAAGAACAACACCTGGCTCATGCTCTGGCGCGTTTGTTGGGAGACTTAGGCATTTCAGAAGCTGTTAAGTGGAGGGAAAATTCCAGAGCATGTTTTCTAACCCTATTTTCTTTAGGAGCTTCGCATTGGAAAATTCCTTTAAATGAAGCCTCTTGGGGTTATTTATGGATGTGGGCTGAAAATCAAGTATTGGCAGCAATTAAACTGGTTCCGCCAGAAAATATTGTCTTCAGCTATTGAAATTATCCCAGGGCTGGTTTCAACAGGTTTATCGTTAAAAGATGGAGGGATAGGTTATACCGCCCCGGGGCAGGGAATAGCCAGTGCTCTTCATGAAACTCAATACACCAGGTTATTTCGATCTTAAAAACTCTAAAAAATGAATAATGAATATGGCTAATAAGCAGGTATTACGCGTGGGAATTGGAGGGCCGGTAGGTTCTGGAAAGACGGCTTTGGTCAATGCCTTATGCAAGGGTATGAGGGGTAAGTATCAAATTGCCGTTGTGACTAACGATATTTATACCAAGGAGGACGCTCAATTCTTAATCCAGAATGAAGCTTTGGAAGAAGGACGAATCATAGGCGTGGAAACAGGAGGGTGTCCGCATACCGCTATTCGCGAAGATGCCTCCATAAACTTATCCGCGATTGATGAATTATGCCGAAGTTTCCCGAACCTGGATATGGTCATGGTGGAAAGTGGTGGTGATAATCTTGCTGCAACGTTTAGCCCCGAACTCTCGGACTTGACTATTTATGTGATTGATGTGGCCGCCGGGGATAAAATTCCTCGCAAAGGAGGCCCGGGTATAACCAAGTCCGATTTGCTGGTCATCAATAAAATTGATCTGGCTCCCCATGTGGGTGCTTCCCTGGACATAATGGAGCGTGATGCTAAAAAGATGCGAGGTGAAAAACCTTTTATCTTCACTAACTTAAAAAATGGTGTTGGAACGGATCAGGTAGAACAGTTTATTATTAACCAGGGGTTATTGTGAACCTTATTCCAATATCTTAAAAGCATTGTTAAAAATATGGATTTAATTCGCCGATATTTAAAAGTAATGATGTTTTTGCTTTTTTTTGCTCCTTTTATTATTGGGCTCGTGGAAGGTGCCAATTTAGGAAAAAATGATATTAAGGTCAGCTACATATCGAAGCTCCACGGAAACTTTAATGTCAAGAAGTTCAGGTTAAATCATCCACTAAAAATTTCACATTCAGAAATAATTAACCAACTGGGTTCGCTCAGGTACAAAGGAACATTCTTGGGAAACAAGGAAGAACCGGTTTTTTCCAAACCTGAAATTAAAAAATTGGCTCCGGTGCTTATGAAAGCGTTTGCAGGCGTAAATCCGGATAAAATTATTCATATTGAATTAAAGAGCAAAGGCGGAATTACATCTGGCGATATTTTTTCTTTCAAAAAATATTTGAACTGGCGTTTCGATTCAATTCACGGGGAGACTTTTTTTCAAAGAAATGATGTCCGCGAGTGGAATGTTTTTGCTTGGAAAATGATTCCCCAGGAAGGCCAGCTTTATTTCAAATCGGGCGCTGAAAAAGGCAAGCGCATACGGAAAAACTGGATCGTCGCGAACCTACAACTTCCTGTTCCAGAACAAAAGAGTGTGGAAAACGGTGAGTCCTCTGAAAGCTTTGAAAAAGATTCTTCAAACAAAAAATTTAACCCGGAATTGGAGAAAAAGCTAGAGCATCTGAAATATCTTCATGAAAAAAAACTCCTAGACGATGAAGAGTATAAAACCCAACAAAATAAACTTTTCGATGAGTTGCTTTAAATGGATTATCTTTTCTGATTTACGTGCAGAACAAAAGCAAAATTTTAAACTTTGAAACCTCTCTCCTTCATACAGCTTGTGAAACCATTTGAAGACAATTTGCATTGCAAGATATAAGCGCAACTTTTCTGCATTACCCTCTCCTCAAGCCTAAAAATTAAGCATTATAAAAATTTTATGCTGAAATATGGGGCATTATTGATCTGAGAATCAACACTTCAATTAAGCATTAACTACACAGGGCAGGGCCAATTGACACCTTGTTCGGAATTTATCAAAAGGCACGGGTCTTGCTGGATAAAGCCCGATTGTTAAATTGACACGGATGGTTGGTTTGAGGGAGGGCCTAGCTTGGGTGAACTGATCGAATTTATGAAGAAGTTAGCACAAAGCCTGTTTACCGGTAGGTTAACCATAGATTTTCATACGGGAAGTGTTGGTAAAGTTCAGGTGACCAGAACAATAAAAACTACTGATTTTGATAATTTTGCAATAAAAGCTTGTTTTTGAAGGCGAAAATATGGTAAAAAGTGTTCCGCCGGACCGCCGCTGTGCGAAGCCATCATAATCCGCTTAATTTTAAATAGATGGAATAATAGGAGGTGTCAGATGTTATCAGGTTGCAAACGCAGTCTTTCAATTGCTTCTGCTTTGTTATTATTGTGTGTAGGGCTTCCCACTCTTGCAATTGCAGGCGCAAAGATTAAAGTTGATGACACCCGGTGGTTCAGTATCGGTCTGGGTTTTAGAAGTTCTTTTGCCGTTACAGAAGATGGGGCTCCAAATGGGTCGGATCCCTCTTCTGGCGTTAGCTTTACTAATATTAGGCTTTATACAGCGGCCAAGGTACATGAAAATGTGACACTTGAATTTAATACTGAGCGTACTGATGGTGACCGTACCACTGCAAATGATGACAACACCAATCTGAATACACAAAACAAAATCCAAGTTCTGGATGCGGTTGCCAAGTTTTCTTTTAAAGGATTTGATCTATGGGCTGGAAGGTTCCTTCCCCCCAGTGACAGGTCAAATTTGGACGGCCCTTTTTATCTAAATAATTATGATTTTCCGATCGTCCAAGCTTATCCTGCTATTTTTGCAGGACGGGATAACGGTGTGGCAATCATGAAAGAATATGCTGGCGGCAAGTTCAAGTGGTCTTATGGATTGTTTGAGGGCCGGACAAACTCCACCAATGCAAACACAAATCCCGATCAGGCCGACAACCTTCTCCATGCTGCGCGGGTTACCTACAACTTTTGGGATCCGGAACCTGGGTATTACACCACCAGCTCCTATTATGGGGCGAAGGATGTATTGGCCGTGGCCTTTGTCTATCAGCATGAGGCAGATGGTGCTGGTACATCAACTACCGCAGGTGACTTTACCGGGTGGAATGTCGATGTTCTCATGGAAAAAAAGCTTCAAAATGGTGGGGTTGTTAACCTTGAAGGCGCCTACTACGATTACGACTTGGATGACAAGACAGATGCCAGCCTGACCCAGGGAGAAGGTTACTTGTTGTTGGGAAGTTATCTAATCCCCAAGCAGATTGGTTGGGGCAAGGTTCAACCTTACGTCCGGTACCAGCATTTTGCCAGGGATAATTTGACCGGTGATGGTGGAAATCGCACGCGTACGGAGGGCGGATTTAATTATATTATTGATGGGCAAAACGCAAAAATTAGTGTGCTTTATTTTTCGGATCGAAATGGTTCGAATGCTGATCCTAAAAACACATTAATTGTAGTTTGAAATAGTATTTTTCTTTAAATATAAGGAGAGAGGCTTTTATGCCTCTCTCCTTTTTTTGTGATCACAACATAAGGCTGTCTTTTACTGAAAAGTCGGATTTCCCCATGAACAATCCCATTATGAAATTCAAGGCTGGCCCGTAGTTCCCCAGAAGCCAAATAAACTCCCTGCCGTAAATTTGCTTCATGATTTAAAACAATTCAGCAAAAAAAATAGCTCAAATCTTTTTGAACGCTTAATTTTAGAGCACAAAACGGGCGGGATGATTTCAACGACTTATTAGGTCTTTAAATTTCAATGTTTTGTGAATGCTAAGTTTTGGCATCGATGTTGCTGTAACATGTGAATAATACAATTTGCAACTGATCAAAACTGTATTTACCAGCAAGATAACGAAAATTATTAATCTAGTTCAGGAGGGAAGGTTTTAAAATGAGTTATTTCAAATCAGAACATGGATCTTCATTTTTTAATTTGAAGTTTCTAAACTTAGCTTTGGCGTTGTTAGTAATTCTTATCTCAGGTGTGGGTTGTGGAGAAAAAGGGACTTCTAAGATGTCTGGTTCTCCAGTAGGTGATGCGGTTGTCAGTACGACAGCAGAGTCGGGTGATACCATTAAAGTAGGAATACTGCACTCTCTCTCAGGCACTATGGCGATCAGTGAGACGTCCTTAAAGGATGTGGCATGTGGCCCTGATGGCGATTGAAGAGATAAATGCCAAAGGTGGCGTTCTGGGTAAGAAGCTTGAGCCTGTAGTGGTTGACCCAGCCTCCAACTGGCCCTTGTTTGCGGAAAAAGCGCGAGAGTTGATCCAAAAACAAAAAGTCGCGGTGACTTTTGGTTGCTGGACATCTGTTTCGAGAAAGTCGGTTCTCCCGGTTTTTGAAGAATTGAACGGATTGTTGTTTTATCCCGTCCAATATGAAGGCGAAGAGTCTTCATACAACGTGTTTTATACAGGTGCCGCCCCAAATCAACAAGCCATTCCGGCAGTGGAATATTTAATGAGTGAAGACGGTGGCGGAGCCAAAAGATGGGTCTTGTTGGGAACCGATTATGTTTATCCTCGCACGACTAACAAAATCCTTAACTATTTCCTGAAATCCAAGGGGGTTTCCAAAGATGATATTATGGAAACCTACACGCCGTTTGGTCATAGCGATTACCAAACAATCGTGGCAGATATCAAGAAGTTTGCGGTCGGCAAACCTACCGCAGTTGTCTCCACCATCAATGGCGATTCAAACGTGCCATTTTACAAAGAACTTGGGAATCAGGGCCTAAAAGCAGAAGATATCCCTGTCGTTGCATTCTCTGTGGGAGAAGAAGAGCTCCGGGGCATTGATACGAAACCGTTAGTGGGGCACTTGGCAGCCTGGAATTACTTCATGTCCATCAAAACTCCAGAAAACAAAGCTTTCATCAAAAAATGGACTGCGTATGTGAAAAAGCATAAACTTACTGGTGGGGACAAGCGGGTCACCAATGACCCCATGGAAGCCACCTATATAGGGATCAAGATGTGGGCTCAAGCGGTTGAACAAGCGGGTACCACTAACGTCGACGCTGTTCGCCAGGCCATCGGCGGCCAGACGGTCCAATCGCCTTCCGGTTTTAAAATCACGATGGATGCCAAGAACCACCACTTGCATAAACCGGTGGTTATCGGCGAAATCACGGAAGATGGTCAGTTTGATATAGTCTGGAAAACCGATGGGCCAATCCGGGCAGAGGCGTGGAGTCCTCATATTCCTGATAGCGCAAAAAAGGTTGCTGATTGGACTTACCCTTGGGTATGTGGAAATTGTAAAAAAGCTAAGTTCTAATTGACTAAAAAATCCTCCTCCGGTTCCAAAAACCTTGGGTTCTCCTCCAAGGCAGGCTTATGGAGCCGGAGAAGGACATTATTAAAATTTGCTGTTTTTTTCATTTCTAAGAATTCCACCCATTTATGGATGGAATTTCATTGTTTTGGCGATGTTTTATAATGAATGAATAAATCCTGCCCTTTATCAAAATCTCACAAGATGGGAGTCGACTCCAAAAGCCGGAAAATGCTTGCCCGGCTTCTTGGGGTTTTTTTGTTTTTGTTTGTGGGATTGTTTTCATTTTCTTTGGGCGAGGCAAATGATTTTGAATCGGCCTTAAAAGATTTGGGAAACAAAAGCCGCTCCAAGATAAAACTAGCTGTGAAGCGTCTGGGTAATATGGGGAACCCCAGAGCGCTTCCTGCCTTGGAGGCATTGAAGAATAAACGCTTGAAAATTAGTGAAGACGGAGCACTTATTATTCTTAATGCGGTTGGAGATCAAGGCCACGATGCATTGAACGGAAACCCTGTTGATTTAAATTCTCTAACTCTCCGTAAGCCCAGAATCAATAATTCGGTTCGAAGGGTTTTATCAGTGGCTATAGGGAAACTACAATTAACCTCGAATGACCCCGAGATTCGTTTAACGGCCGCAATGCAGCTACAAAAAAAACCAACGAGTGGCTTGGTGGAGTTGGTAGAGAAAGCCCTGGATAAAGAGAATAATAATAAAGTTCGTAAAATATTTATATTAATTTTGTCAAAAGAAGGATTGAACAGCGATGATAAAAATAAGCGTCTCCAATCGTTAAATACTATCAGTGAATTTGGAAACAATGATTTTAAAACCGATTTAGAAGCTTTACTGGAGAAAAATGATGCGGGTAAGTTTTTAGAAAGTGACCCTGAAATTCGTGATAGTGCCGCCAAAGCAATTTCAAATATCGAGAATCGTCAGTTCTTCATTAACCAGATCGCAAACTTATTTTATGGATTAAGTCTTGGAAGTATTTTGCTTCTAGCCGCTTTAGGATTGGCTATAACTTTTGGCCTGATGGGTGTTATCAACATGGCCCATGGGGAAATGTTAATGCTTGGCGCCTATTCCACATTTTTGGTTCAAAATCTTTTTAAGGAATATTTGCCGGGATTCTTTGAGTGGTACTTGCTTGCAGCGATTCCCATCGCATTCATGGTAAGTGCCATGATTGGTGTCCTTTTGGAAAGGAGTATCATCCGTCATCTTTATGGGCGACCTTTGGAAACTCTTTTGGCTACTTGGGGAATTAGTTTAATTTTGATTCAAAGTGTAAGGCTCATATTTGGCGCGCAAAATGTTGAGGTGGCCAACCCCGCTTATCTCTCTGGAGGGATCGAAGTTTTTTATGGAGTTGTTCTTCCCTATAATCGAATAGCCATCATTATATTTGTGGTCTTTGTGGTGATTTCCGTTTGGACGTTACTTCAAAAAACCTCACTCGGATTGCAAGTACGTGCTGTAACACAAAACAGAGGAATGGCCGCTTGCATGGGAATATCAACTCGCAAGATTGACATGTATACATTTGGGCTGGGGTCCGGCGTAGCAGGGCTAGGGGGCCTCGCCTTGTCTCAGATTGGTAATGTCGGCCCCGAGTTAGGGCAATTATATATCGTTGATTCTTTCATGGTTGTAGTAACTGGTGGCGTTGGGAAAATAGCCGGCACCGTAGTGGGTGCATTGGGTTTAGGGATTATAAATAAATTTTTAGAGCCTGTTACAGGCGCAGTACTAGGCAAAATAATAGTTCTAATTCTTATCATTATTTTGATTCAAAAACGACCTCAGGGTTTATTCGCCTTAAAAGGTCGTATGGTCGATAACTAAGTATTACCACATGATTAAAAACATTAATAATCTACATTCCTTTAAAGAGTGGCTGTTCATTTTTTTCTTATTGGCCATTGCCACGTTTCTTCTTCCTCTATTAAATATATTTGCGCCTGAAGAATCTGTTTTGCATGTTCCAGATTATATCTTTCCCTTATTAGGTAAATATTTATGTTACGCCTTGGTAGCTTTGGCTATTGATTTAATTTGGGGCTATACCGGTATCCTCAGTTTAGGGCATGGAGTTTTCTTCTCTATGGGCGGATATGCCATGGGCATGTATCTGATGAGGAGTATTGGAAAAGAAGGTGTTTATAAAAGCGATTTGCCCGACTTTATGGTTTTTCTCGATTGGAAAGAATTGCCTTGGTATTGGTTGGGATTCGATTACTTTGCTTTTACTTTGCTGGTTATATTGATATTACCCGGTTTATTCGCTTTTACTTTCGGTTATTTTTCGTTCAAGTCGCGCATTAAAGGAGTCTATTTTGCGATCATTACGCAGGCGATGACCTATGCACTCATGCTTTTGTTCTTTCGCAACAATACAGGGTTTGGAGGTAACAATGGCCTTACCGACTTTAAACAAATTTTAGGATTTTCCTTGCAGGAGCCCTCCACCAAAATGAGTCTATATATAATTACTACTATCGTCCTGTTTTTAAGCTATGTCCTATCCCGCTACGTAGTCCAATCCAAATTGGGACGGATTCTTACCGCGATCCGAGACACAGAAAGCAGAGTGATGTTTTCCGGATACAATACAATTCATTACAAACTTTTTATCTGGACCCTGTCGGCATTTTTATGCGGTATCGCTGGGGCCCTCTATGTCCCACAAGTCGGTATTATTAATCCAAGTGAAATGCAACCTTCCAATTCAATTGAAATGGCTGTTTGGGTCGCGGTCGGTGGGCGTGGAACTTTGAGTGGCGCACTAGTTGGGGCTGGATTGGTCAACTGGGCAAAAAGTTGGTTTACGGTTGCGGCTCCGGATTATTGGCTTTATTTTTTAGGTGCCTTATTTATTATTGTAACGTTATATTTTCCAAAAGGTTTGGTTGGTATTTTTGCTCGTTTTAATTCGAAAGAAAAAGTGAGGGAGTCCGCTTAATGTCTAGCTCAGGAGCCCACATCAAAGATGATTCAATCGATACAACGCATGGCTGTATCCTTTATATAGAAGACGTAACGGTCAGCTTTGACGGCTTCAAAGCACTTGATGATTTAAACCTTTACATTGATGATGGTGAGCTCCGTTGCATCATAGGACCGAATGGTGCCGGCAAAACCACTCTGATGGACGTAATCACTGGGAAAACGCGCCCGGACCATGGCACGGTTTTTTTCGGGCAAAACCACGACCTCACTAAAATGACAGAATATGAAATTTCTCATGCAGGCATAGGCCGTAAATTTCAAAAACCAACGGTTTTTCTTAACCATACTGTTTTTGAAAATCTCGAGTTGACCCTTCATACCCAAAAGGATGTTTGGCAATCCCTCACCCAGCCTTTAACTGGGGAGCAAAGAGATATCATTGAAGAAAATTTGGAAATCATTAAGCTGAAGGATCAAAAGAATCTCCGCGCTGGTTTATTATCTCATGGTCAAAAACAATTTTTGGAAATAGGAATGTTGTTGGTCCAAAATCCAAGACTTTTATTGATTGATGAACCTGTGGCGGGCATGACACACCAGGAAACCGAGCATACAGCGGAATTATTAAAATCACTTTCCGGAAAACATTCTGTAGTGGTAGTTGAGCATGAAATGGACTTTATTCGGTCAATAGCCAATAAAGTAACCGTTTTACATGAGGGACGTGTGTTGGCTGAAGGAAAAATGGAAGTGGTGCAAAATGATCCAAAAGTCATTGAGGTTTATTTGGGGAGTTAATAGTGTTAAAAGTTCAAAAATTAAATCAATTTTATGGAGAAAGCCATACTCTTTGGGATGTGGATCTGAATGTCCTACACGGAACTTGCACTTGTCTGATGGGGAGAAATGGAGTAGGAAAAACTACCTTGCTTAAGACTATTATGGGACTTATACCTGTAACCTCAGGTTCTATTAAATTGGAAGGCAACGAACTGGCAGACAAGCCAACAGAGTTGCGTGCTCATCAAGGAGTTGGTTATGTGCCCCAAGGTCGTGAAATTTTCACTCAATTAAGCGTGGAGGAAAATCTTCGTGTGGGTCTCTTGGCGCGCGGAGATGGGTTGCGTGAAATCCCAGAATCTATATTTGAAATTTTTCCTGTATTAAAGCAGATGCTCAATCGTCGTGGAGGGGATCTATCTGGAGGCCAGCAACAACAACTTGCAATAGGCAGAGCTTTGACTCTAAACCCTAAATTTTTGATTTTAGATGAGCCGACAGAAGGTATTCAGCCAAATATTGTACATGAAATAGGGGATATCATCATTCGCCTCAATCAGGAAAAAGGGTTGACCATTTTGCTTGTGGAACAAAAGTTGCCTTTTGCACGTCGTGTCGCACAAAATTTTTGTATTCTGGATAAAGGCCGGAATGTAGCTACAGATGCTATGGAAAACTTGGGAGAGGAAATCATAAGTAGTTATTTGACGGTCTAAATAATTGGAGTAGATGAGAAAAGCGTTTACAGGAACTGACTTGAAATAGAAAGAGTCATGGTCTCTCGGTTAAGATAAGTTTGCGAAAACTTAATTAACTTAAAGGAGAAACCAATGACTCAAGATCAATACGTTATCAGAAGAAAACTGAATATTCTAGAGCTGGGTGAGACGCTAGGCAATATCTCAGAGGCTTGCCGTCGGTTGAATATTTCCCGCCAACATCATTATGACATCAAATCCGCCGTTGCAGAAGAAGGCATAGAGAGCAAACAGCAACCTCCATCAACGGCATCACCTTTAAGCTCACCGAAACAAAGCCGGGAGAA
>JYMV01020332.1_pt1 | contig 15309 bp, 16 predicted proteins | sample 338911 | NCBI WGS metagenome assembly JYMV01 (sample SAMN03354496, study PRJNA234377) | hydrothermal vent metagenome | biome: Deep sea; feature: Hydrothermal plumes at the Eastern Lau Spreading Center, Western Pacific Ocean; material: Seawater | place: Tonga | collected 2009 | depth 2000 m m
CCCCGTCAGATCGGCTGCCCGCAGCGTGCTTCTGGAGAGATTGCTGCGGGTCAGAACGCACCTAGCCATATTAGCCCGGGTGTCAGAATAGTTGTTCACCGCTGCTTCACGGAAAGTGATGTTGGTGGTTGCCTGGGCTGCGGTCCAGTCAGGTGTCTTGGTCAAGTCTATGTCCTCGATCTGGGAAAGGCCTTGGGAGTTGGTGAAAAGTCGAAAGGTACCCATAACAGATTCATCTCCAAGTAAGGTCTAGATTGAGTTTCGCTATTATAGCCTAACGTTAGAGCGACCAGAGAGATATTTTTTCTCGGGTGCTTTCGCGTTGGCGCCCGGGTGACTTACCCGCCGCTGGTTGGTTTTTCAGGAACTGGGACTGGAGAGAATGTCGATCAGCGAAGCCACGGCAGTTTCAAATACCCCATTCTCCTCCCAGCCTCGGAAATCGATCACCGTCCCCTGCTTTAGGAGTCCGCACAGTTCATCGTCTCTGGCGTCGAAAAGGGCGTCCGCCGCCAAGGATGTGATGTTACTTTGGAATTCCGGGCCTTTGCCTCCGGCCAATTCGGACATGTACCGCCTGGCCTGGGGGCTTTGAAGGGATGATTCGGTGCACAGCAGCACCAGCCTGTCGAAATAGACCGTGTGGGCCAGGATTGTTTTACCCGTCTGAAGCCCCGATTCGTCATCCGCCGAGATGCTCCAGCAGGGGATCTGCGCTGCCCTCAGGCTATCCCGGAGTCGACCGGCCAGGCTTCCATCTTCCATGGAGCCGATGGTCAATACCGACGGGAAATCCCGGCTAACTCCCATGAGTGAGTCTTGGGCTTCCATCAGCGGCGCAGCTACTCCGGCATCCTCCAAGAATTTTCTGGGAATACGGCCGCCGGACTTGGCGAGAGTGTCCAACCCGATGGTGCTGGGCCCCGAGTGGCGTGCGAACTCCAACGCCATGGCCATGCTCAGGTCGCAATTGGCGATGGTGGAGATCCCAAAGACGGTTTCGTAAAATGTGGCGCTTTCGAGATCGGCTTTGATGAGGGAAGCCCCTCGCAGGTCCGCGCCGGTGAGATCGGCCTGCTTGAGTATCGTTGAAGACAATATGGCTTCTCTGAGATTGGCGCCGGTTAGGTCCGCTCCCGTCAGATCCGCTGAGGAGAGGTTTGTTCTGGATAGGTTGGCCCCTTCCAAGTTGGCGAAACTGATGTCGGAGGACGACAGGTCGGCCCCCGTCAGATCGGCTGCCCGCAGCGTGCTTCTGGAGAGATTGCTGCGGGTCAGAACGCACCTAGCCATATTAGCCCGGGTGAGGATTGCATGGGAGAGATTTGACCGCGATAGATGGGCGGAATTTAGATTTGCCCCTTGCAGTTCCGCCAAGCGGAGGTTGCTGCTGGTCAGGTCGACGCCGTTTAGTTCGTCGAACGCCAGATCGGCGCCCCCCAGTTTGGCGCGGCTTAAGAAAGCGCCCGAAAGGTCGAGCTTTGGGCGTCCGTAGACCAACTCGGGTTCAAACGTCTCACTGGCAGCGCGGTCGCCAAGTTGATAGTTCAAAGTGGAGTGGGTAGGTGTGGCGGGAATTACGTGGTTAACTTCCCGCCACCGGGCTATCGCGTTCGCTCCCAACTTGGCGAGCACCACATGCTCGGGATCAGCCAATAGATTCTCCTACGCTCAGTCGTTGGATAGGACGTGAGCGATTTCACCCATGGTTACGCCGGCCTCTTATCCTCGTGTCAGATAAGTCCGATGTTAAGAGATTAATCTTTGGAATTGCCTCAGTCGTCCAGGTGGACGGTGGCGGTCACACGGGGCACATCGCCAACTACCCGAGTAGTGTGTCCATGGCCGGTCAGGTCTTCCGCCAAGTTGACGTCTCCTGGCCCCAGGCGGTGAATCGTTCCATCCGCCAACCCGATTTCCGCCTCACCGGATAGGGTGATTATGTACTGGCGCCTGGGTGCTATGTGGAAGTCGCTGAAACGTCCAGGGGGCGACGAGCGGAACACGATGCCCTTGGCGTTGTGCAGGGTGCTCCAAGCGGGATGGGTGGTCGGGTCGATCTCCTCGATGTGAGACTCCCCGTCATCGCCTGAATAAAGTCTTATTGAACCCATGATTCAGCCTCCTCGGATTTAACGTAAGTTAAACTCTAGTAATGAAGTATGCTTGGATCCGCTAGGAGCATTGTACCCCCACGGGCGTTCGTGCGGACGCGTTCACGACGTTTCTTGAGCCTCTTTAGCTTAGCCGTCAATCGATGGTAACGCGGGCGCCGGGACTACATATTTTGATTGGTGTCGAAGCATGACTACGCAAAGATTTAAGCTCGAAAGTGCCCCGTTTTTAACTGTGATCGATAAGCTGCCCGTCAAGTACTAACGGATTACCGGTGTCTAAGCGGAGATTGGCGCATTTACCATAGCGGATTTATCTACCCACTATGCGAACACATCGCGGCCAAATTCTTCCAGAAACTGATAATCGCCACGCTCCTCTAGATATCGTTGGAACATTTTGTTTAGTGCGGCCAGCTCTTGTACTCGTAGTTCTAACTGTTGTCCTTGCTGGCGCAAGGTTCTAGATCCCCTCCACACGATGGTGATAAAACCTATATACAAAACTACGGAGGCGGCTCCTATCGTGCCATAGGTGAGCCATCGTAGGTCAGATACGTTCTGCTCTAAATTCTTTATGGAATATGGCTCGCTATGCTTTATTTCTTTGCCAGCCACCATCGCGTTGCCGTGGCGCCCTAGAAGATCGATATTCCGGTTGAGACTTGCGGTAATGATCGCTGACATGAAAAAAGCCAGGAGAGCCATTATAACGAAGCTAAACACAACTAGCTGAATTAGATCAGTTAACCTAAACCGGTCCGATGTCGTGTTGACGTCGGACCGGATTCCAATTAGTTCCATTGTCCCCAGTCCCCAGTCCCCTAGTTCGCTATCCCACGACCGGTGCTGTGGTTATAGCCTGTATTTTCCCAATCATACTGAATTCCGTGAACACATAATCCTCAGAATACCGTGAACTATAAATCGGTATCCTGAGCGCGTCAACTGGCATCCGATTAGCTAAAGTGGCCTATTGCTATGGGGCATTCATCTTCCTGACAAGCGATTCCGTGAACACTTTTAACCTAAATCGGAAACACGGAATATAGCCTAACCGGGACCCTGTGGCTTGAGGCGCCGCGCAACCGTCCTACATCAATGCCCCTAGTCGTGGCGAGTTTCCCCTGAACGCGGGGGAGTTGGGACTTGGCCTTACTGGACGCAATCTCCCCGGCGTACTATTCTTCCCTCATGGCTGCGGGGAAGGTACGACGTTCAAAAAATCGCAAACGCTGCCCGCCAAGCCTAAAAGCTTACTAAGGAGTTCATGATGCCGTTTGGAGACAATGACTGGCTGGCGCTGACCCAGGAAGACACGCTGGAGCCGGAGATTCCCATCTGCGACCCCCATCACCACATGTGGGACCGCCGCCCGGCGCGTATTCCGTATCAGAAATACATGCTGGACGAGTTATACGCCGACCTGAACAGCGGCCACAACGTTCGTTCCACCGTATTCATCGAGGCCAAGGCGATGTACCGCATCGACGGGCCGGAAGAGATGCGCCCGGTGGGTGAGGTGGAGTTCGTCCAGGGCATGGCCGCCGCCGGCGCCACCGGTCTCTATGGGCCGGCGCGGGCCGCAGCCTCCATCGTGGGTCATGCCAACCTCCTCCTGGGGGAAGAGGCCGCTCCGGTACTAGAAGCCTTACAGACGGCCAGTCCCAACCGGTTTCGCGGGATCCGCCACGGTCTGACCTGGGACGTGGATCCCCGAATCCCCAACGGCGCCTACGACCGCCAGAGCCAGTTGGCCGACGAAGGCTTTCGGGCCGGAGCCAGGCTGTTGGCTAGAATGGGCCTTTCCTTCGACGCTTGGATGTACTTTCCCCAGTTGCCGGAACTCGCGGAATTCGCCAGGGCGATTCCCGATCTGACCATCATCCTTAACCATATCGGTGGGATGCTCCGCGTCGGGCCCTACGCCAACCGGGATGAGGAAGTCCTGCCCAATTGGAGGCAGGGCCTTGCCGACGTGGCCCAATGCCCCAACGTCTTCGTTAAACTTGGTGGAATAGGTCAGCCTCGCACCGGTTATGATTGGTCTGCTAGAGACATACCCATCGGGTCCGAAGAACTGGCCGGAGTCATGGCTCCGTACATGGATTATTGCATCGAGCAGTTCGGACCCAGCCGGTGCATGTTCGAAAGCAACTTCCCACCGGACAAGGTAGGGCATTCCTACAACGTGCTGTTCAACGCCTTCAAGCGCCTGTCCAAGGACTACTCAGCCTCGGAGCGGGCCGACATGTTCCACAACACCGCTGTGCGGGCGTACCGGGTCGAGTATTAACGAAGCCTTCGGGCTGTCCACCGTGCAATACAACGGGTATCCGGCGAACGCAGCTGTAGTCTGGGTCGGCGGGGTGTTGGGTTTGGTGATGGTGCCGGTTCCCCTGTCCCGGAAAGAGAAAAAAGGCCGGTGGGGCAACGGAGGGAGTTGCCCCACCGGCAAAGCGCCCAAATTTTCCCGACAATGGCGTAGCCGGTGATTGCGTTCTTGGTAGTTAGGGGTATCTACATGGGGTGGGACCGCTGGGCATTCGGCCAGGGCATTGATTACCTACCGAATTTTGTCCGCACATTCTAGATAAAATCTGGCCGATACCCAGTGGTTAACTTGCTGAGCAGCGGGCTCAGCCTTTGAGAAGTTTTACTCTCCGGCTGAACTCCTCCGCCTTGGCTTCAGCCATTATCAGCTTGCCGGATATAAAACACTATTTAGACAGCTCTTCCAAATGTAGACCGGTGAGTTGGTCAGAGCTTACATCCAGATGGCCGTTGACCTGGCGGGACACGAACTGTTCGGCGGCCGGTCCCAAGTAGGGACGGGCCAACTCTATTACATCGTTATACAGTGGCATGTGCTTTTTCCTCCTCAGTTTCCCTGCCCTCGGCTACCAGGAAGCGTATCGCAGTCACCATGCGTTCAAAAGAATCCGATAATTCGCCGATCTCGTCCTGCGCGTTCACCGTGTCCGTGAAGTTCAGATCGCCCAAGCTAACCTTATTCGCTATGTCTCGGAGTTGTAGGATAGGGCCGGTAATCTTGCGGGACAGGAACAGTCCGGCAGCCAACGCAAAGGCAACGGCCAACACGGCGGCGATCACGCTGATTATAACGCTCGTCCTCTGACGCTGGTCGCTATCGCGGAGTATTCCGCTGATTACATCATCAACGTCTAGCGTCGACGCGTCATGGGATTCCTCGCCGGGAGACGCCGCTACCACTGACACTTTGGGTTCCTCACCGTGGGACGCCTCTACCGCTGACCCATTGGGTTCCTCGCCGTGGGATGCCGGTAGCGTTGACGGTTGGAAATCCTCGCTATAAGATGCGCCGTAATTTATTCGAGCGTAGAGTAGAATCGCCTCTTCTCGCTTGTTTTCGTTGAAGAGTTCCTCTACTTCGTGAAAACTTTCCTCGTCCTGCAACTGCGTCCGCAATTCTTGCAGGAGTTCATGTTCATGGCCTGCTGCTGCCTCTACGGCGAGGGCAAGATGCTCGTCGACTTCGGCTTCGAGTCCTTCCCGAAGCTCTAAAAAGGCTGGATCACCGGTGAGCAGGAAGTCCCTCTCCGCTACACTCTTTGCGGAGAAGGCGTGCTGGATCTCCATCAATCGGTTTGAAATCGAGGTTTTCTCAGCAATTTCCTTGGCCGAATTACTGATCCGCATCGTATTACTGACGGTCAAGCCAAGGGCTGCGACACCTATCAGTACAATCATCAGGAACGAGAGGAGGATTTTGGTCTTAATTTTCATCTTGTTGAACGACATGCATGTCTCCATGTTATTAAAATTTAGCGAACGCCCGTTCGGGAAGGTTAGTGGTCTCCGACGATTGGATTGTCCCTATCGCCAGCGGCAACAAACCGCTTTGTGCATATATTAATGAGCATACTGAATATACTAACCATCAAAAATGTGTAGGAGGGTGGTGTCACCCAAATGACAGAGTGTTAGCATCCACATGACAGAAAACTTTCATAAAATTGGAAGTTTTCTGTCACTCGGAAGAGACGACGATACCCGGCGGGCTCGACATAGCTGCCGTGGTACCTTCTCGTCTAAGCCCGGCGGAGCTTGGGTGTAAACAGGCTCAGTAGTCCAACCAATCCGATGCCGATGGCGGCGTTCACGTTGGCGGCCACCGGCGCGCCCCAGGCGCCCGCAATTGCCCCGGAGTTCATGCTGCCAAATGTGAAAGAATAGATGGCCATAGACCGGAGTCCCATGATCCGGCCACGGAATTCGGGCAGCACCGTCCTTAGAATCACCGTCAGCATCATCACCTGAGTTGAGGAGAACGCCATTCCGGTGAACAACAGTATCGTTAAAGAGAGGTAGAAGGTATGGGACGCTGAGAAGACGACCATGGTGCCATGCCAAATCATTACCGATAAAATCAGCCACTTCCCGGCATTTTTCATGTTGCGAACCGAAGCCAGACCTGTGGAACCCATCAGCGCCCCGATGCCGAATGCCGCCATCAGCATGCCCAAACCCGTCGGACCCTGGCCCAATACGTCCCTGGCGAAAACGGGCATCAACGATGTGTGCAAGGGCCAGCCGGTGAAATTAAGAATGACCGCCAGCAAAAGCATTGCCCACAGCACCTGCTGCCCTTTGACGTACTTGAGCCCTTCCAGCATCGACCTGAGAACCGAGTCTTCCTGTGATCGAGAAGCGGTACGGCTACTCCTGACGTACAACGCCAAGATTCCAGCCGAAAGGTACAGGAGGGCTATCACCGTATAGACGCCTTGAGGTTTTATTGCTTGGAAAAGAAAACCACCTACCAAAGGTCCCAACACGGTGTTCAGGTTCATTCCCATGGTGGTGAGAGCCGCGCCGTTGGAAATGCGCTCCTCCGGCAAGATATCGGCAACCAGGGCCTGGGCGGCGGGCATCTGAAATAACCGGACGATACTTGCGGTCAACACCAAAGCGAAAATATGCCAGACTTCCAGGCGTCCACTCAAAAGCAGGGCGAGCATGACCAGGCTCAGTAAGGTCATGAGCAACATCACTGTGGCCAATAGGCGTTGACGGGGCACCCGGTCGGCGATGGCCCCGGAGAATAAGGCCAGGAAGTTGAACGCCATCCGGGCTGAGGCAATCAACCCCACCAGGAAGGGGTTGTCGGTTTCCGTGAGCACCAGCCACCCCAGGGCCAACGCATCCATCTGCATGCCGGTCCCGGACAGCGCCATGGAACACCAGAGAAGACCGAAGTTGCGCTGGCGTAGTATGCCGAAGGGATAGGCCGCTTGTCGGAGTGTAGTAGTTAGATTCAAATAAAGATAAACGCGTTGAATCGAGGGTCCAGGTTGTCCTGCAGGCCCGTCACTCTGCGATTCTTAGCAAGCGAGATGAATGCGGTGTGCGCATCGTTCCCTAAGCCAGCCTCCGGCCGGGAGTGGCATCGCGGGACACAGGACCAGGGCCGTCAGGAGAGGCGACTAACCATTAATCGATCTGATTCCGTTACCTAGAGTACGCCTAATCCGATGGGTATGTACAGATGTTGCTTTGGTGGCAACTCGGCGACACGGGGTCTTGAATAGGCCCTAAGGCCGAAGCGTAGGAATGAGTGAGCCCCGCCCTATGTTTCAGGGCCGGACCTGTATTCAGGCAGGCGGACCGAACTATTCTCGGCGGGGGAGATATTAGCCGAGTTGCGGTCAACGCACGATCGAACCCGCCGGACAGCGAATCTGGCGGTGCTAACTCTCCCGGTCTTTAGATCGCTGTGCTAGCCGGGTGATTTTTGGTTGCACCCACAAGCCGCCCACTAATCCTGTGATCAGCAGCCAACTTGCAAGTATGTTGCTCCCTCCGACGGAGCAGCCGCCTATCTGGAACTTTCGATCCGGTGGCTCTGTGGGCGCCGGAGGGGCCACCGTCGCCACCGGTTCCTTCTTGGGGTCCAACAGGAACTGGAATCCCAGAGGCCAAGAATCCTGCACGGCGAGAATCGTCGCATGGCAAGCGTTAGACATGAACGCCTCGACGTCGTCACGGCCAAAGCCCAGAGACACCTTGGCCTGATTAAACGGCGTATTTCCCTCAAGAACCGTTGCTACGAATAGACCTTGGTCCATCTGAGGCTGAAGCGCACGGGTTGCGGCGGTTGTTTTCTGGGTCATCTCGCGCAGGGCGGCGAATTCACTCTGTAAGACCAATAAGATGTCTCTAAGAGTTTCTACTTTACGCGAGTCCGGCCAACTCGGGGCAACTCATTTACGTTGAGCTCAACGAGGTGCTTTCGCAACGCGGCCTCGTATTCGGGCATCATGGGGTGGTCACCAAGCATCTCAAGAAGCTTGTTATTATTTGCTATAGCGGAATCTAGTCCGACGATGGAATTATCGAACCGCTCAAGGGCCCGATCGATAAGGTCACCCACCTTCTCGCCATGAAATTCGTTCAACGATGCGCGATTGAACATCTGCTCCCCGAATGACTGTTCATGGATGAAACCGACGTTGAAGTCGGCGTTCATCTCTATCGCGACATCCGTGAATTCAACGCTTCGAGGGTGATCCCCACCGTCGTCGTGTCACATCTCCCAATGGGCGGACGCCGGTTGCGCCGTGAGTCCACCCCAAATAATCGCCAAGGCAAAGGCTGCGAAGGCCGCCGCGAATGGAATAACTCGTTCCATAATGGTTCCTCCCGGCTATTTATTTGGGATTCCCCAGACCAAAGGATTCCACTTGAGTGTACGGATCTGAGAAATCCTCAGGATATATAACCACACCCCGGTCACCAATCAGTCACCGTCTTGGTTCCCGCTCCCCGCCTGCCGCAACGGACCCAAAGTTCTAGTCACCGATCCGCCTACGGGACTGTGACTCATAGATGAGGCGTCCCATTACCCCCTTAATATCCTCCGCATACCTTACATAGCCTAGGATAGCCAGCATCATCGCACATAGCCAAGCTGCCACGAACCCAACGGCCAGACCTTGCCATCCGCCCAATCCGATCATATACAATGCCGGTAAAGTAACGACCCCTGCGGCTAGCAACGGCGCGATAATCACCAATAAAACGATGTTCATATCCGGTTTTCCTATCTAACCTGAACTATTGCCCCACACATCAAGTTCCCTGAGCACCGGTACCAAGAACCTCACCTTTGAAAGTTCATCCGAATAGCCGGGCGGGCGCGAAAGAGCACTATGTGTCCATGGAACAATATCGCCAATATATTCGCAATGCGTAGAACTACGTAGAAAGCGCTCACGCTCAGGGTAGTTCGTTGAGGACGGTGGGGGACGCCGACGGTCACGGTGTGATGCGGCCAAGTATCGTGTGTTGAAGTTTATGAGACGTATCGAACACCGCGACTCGATTGTCTCAATAAGCCGACTTTGTGCATAAGAGTCGGTCGGGCGAAAAAGGTTGTGGACAATCCGTGGACATTGGGCTAAATCAACGGCCCTTACCCAAGAACTAGAGTCTTTTTGCAGGCTTAAAAAATGGAGCCGGTGAGGGGAGTCGAACCCTTGACCTGCTGTTTACGAAACAGCTGCTCTGCCACTGAGCTACACCGGCTGAGGTGCGGTTTTGGCGGTAATCCCGGCTACTTTTTGAACTATGAATCATCCATGGTGGCCCGGACGCCTGCGGAGGTTATTTACGCACACAATTATAGCATTCTAGGTTTGCTTACTGGGCGGATGCCGTCGATTAACCCGGCCTTTTCACGCGGCGGATCTGGTATCTGTACCGGGTTAATCGCAATGTTAGGCTCCGGTCCACTCAAAGCCCAGGTTGGCGTAGCGGACAAAGACCGTGCCGCCGGGGGCCGCCAGCGGACCGTTGGCCGCCAACAGGGCGATGGTGTGCCGCTCGCCCGGGGCGGCGTCGCCGCTGATGAGGACCCGCTGGGGCACGTTGAACCCCTGTATGGCGCCCCGGTCCCGATTGCACTCCCCGTCGACCCACAGCTCCCCATAGTCGTCGATGCAGGTCTCGAACTGAACCCGCATTCCGTTGACTGGATGTCCGTCCACCTGGTCGGGGAAGGTCACGTTGATCCGGTACCACATGAAGCTGAAACCGTGGGACATGCGCCCAGTCAGATCGTGACAGGTCTCCCAGCCCGAATCGTCGTAATCGGCCAGGCGGGCCGGGCTGCCTTCGGCCTGCTCCACCAGTCCCTCATTGGGCTGACCGGGCACGTAGCCTCTGGCGAACTTCCAGGTTCCCTTGACCAATGCCTGTCCGGAGGCCTCTCCCAGATATACCGTTGCTCTTGGCATCTCGTCTCCTATCAAAAGCACATAATTAGAAGGCCTATGATACTCGATTTCCACCGGCGGTGACCGGCAGCACGGTGGCCGCCTTTTTGCTGTTTGGTGTATGATAGTCGGGAACGGTCTCTTAACGTGTTCGAAATGAATCAGGAATGCCAGGGGTATCTTCTTAATCGGGACGTACTCTCATTCCTGGGCATTGAATTGAGGGGGAAAGTCATCATGGTCAAGTCCAAGACCAAGCGGGAAAAGAAAGAAGAAACGGTAGAAGAATTCGTTGCGCGCATCAATAAGTCGGCGGTCCGGACTAACGGGTTAAAGAAAAACCTTAAAGGGGCTCGCCGGTAGCAGAGCGGGCGCTTGAGCACTATTAGCGCCTATCATCTCCCCCTAGCCCTCCTCTTTCGCCCCGGTTCCAGCCACCGTTTACCGGCAACTTCCGCGAGACCGTCTTGATCCCGAGGGCTTCATCGGAATGTTACGGAAGTGGCGCGGTCGTAAATCGGGGCTCTCCGCGCGTTCAATCGCCGTTCACGGCAACTACAACCACTAATTTCCATGCATTGACTCGCCCAGCGCTCGACGCGGGCCTTAATCTATCGGATTCCCGGCTTAAGGAAAGTTGACCGGCGCATGCCCCTCCTATCGACCTCAGGCATCGGCATAACCTACGGCGCGGACGTGATTTTCGCGAACATAAACGTGGAAATCAACGAACGGGCGCGCATCGGCATCGTCGGCCCCAACGGCGGCGGCAAAACCTCTTTGCTTGAGATTCTCGTCGGCGGGCTCGAACCGACCGCCGGCTCGGTGAATATTGCGCGAGGCATCCGAGTTGGGTATGTTCCCCAGTCTCCGGAAATCTCTGTCGCCGGCTCTTTGAAAGACGAGATTATGACAGCATTCGACCGGTTGCGGTGGCTGGAGAACGCCATGGAATCCGGCGCCCGGCAATTGCGTATATCAGGTGACGGCCAGGATGAGCAAGCTGGGGAGCGCTATGCCGAGTTGCTGGACGAGTATGAGTCCCTGGGCGGGTACTCTTACGAGAACACGATGGACCGGATGGTCGAAGGACTGGGGCTGTCGCAGGGCGCCCTAGAAACGCCCGCCTCGCAAGCCAGCGGAGGGGAGAGATCCAGGGCTGCTCTAGCCCAGGCCCTGCTTGGCGAACCCAACCTATTGATACTGGATGAGCCCACCAACCATCTGGACATGAAGGGACTGGCCTGGTTGGAACGCTTCCTGACCCACTTTCCCTCGGCTGTAGTGGTGGTTTCCCATGATCGGTATTTCCTTGACCGGACCGTGAACCAGGTGTGGGAGCTGGACCATGGCGGGATCGAATCCTACGTGGGTAACTACACTAAATACCGTACCCTGAAAGCGGAACGAACTCTAACCCGCCAGCGGGAGTACGCTAAGCAGCAGGAATACATTGCCAAGGAAGAGGATTTCATCCGCCGTTATCACGCGGGTCAAAGAGCCCGGGAAGCCAAGGGACGGCAGACACGGCTGAACCGATTGGAAAGGATCGACAAACCTGAAAGCGACCGGGCCATCGCTATATCCAGCGCGGCTGCCCGCCGCTCGGACCAAACGGTACTCAGCACCCACGGGTTAACAGTGGGATTCCCTGGAGACGAGGCGCCTATCGAGCTGTTTTCGGTTCCGGATATTAAATTGGCAAGAGGCTCTCGAACGGCCTTGGCCGGACCCAATGGAACGGGTAAGACGACCCTGCTCGGAACTCTTATGGGTTTGCTGCCGCCGGTCCAAGGCCGGGTTACGTTGGGCCGCAACGTGGCGGTGGGATATCACCGGCAGGGCCTGGATGATCTGGATTGGGACTCTACTATTCTGGATTCCCTGTTGGACATCAAGGAGATGTCGTTTGGGGAGGCGCGGTCTTATCTAGCCCGTTTCCTATTCCAGGGCGAGGACGTTTTCCGGCAAGTAGGCTCTTGCAGCGGCGGGGAACGCAGCAGGTTGGCCCTGGCCCGGCTGTTGGTCACCGAGCCAAATCTCCTCATTCTGGACGAACCTACCACCCACCTGGATATCCCCAGCCGGGAGGCCTTGGAGCAGGTCCTTCTGACCTACGAGGGCACTCTTCTCTTCGTCTCCCACGACCGCCAATTCGCCTCGCTGCTGGCTCAAGAGTTGTGGGTGGTCGACGACGGGAAGCTCTACCAATTCCCTGGCACGCTCGAGGAATGGTTGGAGAGTGACAAGGAAAATGTTGAAGAGTCTCCGGCCCCCAGGAAGGCCAGACCGCCCAGACATCGGCCGCACCAAGCCAAGAAAGGCCCCTCTCCCTCCGCTGACGAACACATGATTCGAATCATCGACGGCCTGGAAACCCGTCTCCGAGAGATACAATCGGAGCTGGAAGAGGCTTCGGACCAACGGGACTGGGAGATGATTGCCAGCATCGGCCAAGAGTACGACCGCACCAAGGCTGAGTTGGACGAAAAACTGGCCCAGTGGGGCGGGTAGGCCGCCTCCCACATCCCTTGGCAATCTGGCGATTTGCATGTCAGCGGTATCGAGGAGACGCTATGGTGAGTGAGCTTTCCCAACGGCAACCACGGATGGGTTATTGGGGAAAGGGGACCGCTTTTAAGGTTAACAGAAGCTGACCTGTGTGTTCCCAGGATACTTAGTCACTACCCGTAATCAGGCTAGGGCGTCGCGCGGTGATCGGACTAACCTGTCAAGGCGCCAACGCCACCATCAACCGCTTGACCACAAACCCGATCACCACTCCGGCTACAGCTCCCAGAACTCCCACCGTCCCGCCGGCCACCGTTCCCAGACCTGTCGAAGTAATAGCCTGACCGTCGACGCTGTCCATCTGCACCACAGCCAAACCGGCTCCCAATAGAGCAGCCAGGCAGATGGCTGTGACGCTCCATAGAGCGAATCCTTTGTAGGCCCCCAATGGCCCGGGCCCGTCGCGCATCACCAGCGCCTCACCAATCAGGGGAAAACTTAGATGGCCACTGAATTGGAACCCATCCGGGAACGGGTCCTGGCTCGGCCCGATAGCCGCCGGCCCAGCAATCTTCGGTACTTCCTGTACATCCTGCGTCATAAACCCTTGGGCTCTCTTGGGTTTGCCATTGTGGGTTTCATAATACTGATAGCCATTTTCGCCGATCCCATTGCTCCCTACACCTACCAGGAACAGAATTACCAGGCGTTAAAACAGGCACCCAACACCACCTTCTATTTTGGCACCGACCAGTTCGGCAGGGACATCTTTTCCCGAGTGGTCCATGGCGCCCGCATCTCCATGATGGTCGGGTTCTTGGCGGTAATAATCGGGACCGGGGCCGGTGCGGTGATTGGCTTGATCTCCGGTTACTTCATGGGCAAGCTAGACGCCTTGGTGCAACGCCTGGTGGACATGTGGATGTCCTTTCCAGACTTGATACTGGCCCTGACAATTGTGGCCGTGTTCGGCAATACCATCCCCAACGTAATCCTGGCCATTGCCGCTACGATACTGCCCAGGGGCGTTCGGATAATCCGCTCCTCCACGATAAGTATCAGAGAGATGGACTACACCATGGCGGCAGTGGCCATCGGCGCCTCTAGTCCCAGAATCATCCTGAGACACGTTATGCCCAACACAGTAGCCCCCTTTCTGATTATCATGTCTTCGATGTTCGGCACTGCCATACTGACCGAAGCGGGGCTCAGCTTTTTGGGTCTTGGTATTTCCGAACCTACCCCTTCCTGGGGCCGGATGTTAACCGGCCAGGCGGCCCAATATCTGTCCACCTCGCCTTGGATCCTCATTTTCCCAGGCATCGCCATTACCATCACAGTGATGGGCTTCGCTTTCGCCGGGGATGCTCTTCGGGACATCTTCGACCCCAGGCAGCGGGGCCGGTGATGCTGCTTAGAGCCAGAGCTTCGACGCTTGTCGGCAACTGCAGCTATGTTCCCTAAAGCTGTTGGCGTGGCTGGCTATTCCTAATGCTTGCGCGAGACTTTACAATGTAAAGCGTCTTAGTATCGACAGACACTCCGCCCAGCCCGCCCCCATTGGGACTGGGTTGATCGTCCTCGGTAGCGTTCAAGAAATGCCGGGAACCGGCTTAAATTAGGAGCTACGGGAATGGCAAGCGACGACATCTTGTTGATGGCCCACCTGATGCGGCGAGCCGGATTCGGCGCATCTTATGAGGAGCTTGAACGGCGGGCCGCCGTTGGCTACGAAGCCACGGTTGAAGAATTGCTCCATCCGGAAGAGCAACCCGACATGGATATGGACGTGATGCAGCGGTATATGCACGGCTGGCGTGACATGACCAGCATCATGGCCAACCAGGGCTACTGGACCTACCGTATGGTCAACTCCCCCCGGCAACTGGAAGAGAAGATCTGCCTGTTCTGGCACGGCATTCTTTGCGTTGGCGATTCCAAGTGCATGGCGGCCAATCAAATCCTGGTTCAACTGAACAATTTCCGCGCTCATGGATTCGGCAGCTTTTCCGACCTGTTGATGGGCCTGGCCAGCGATCCGGCCATGATCTATTACCTGGATAACCAGCTGAGCCACAAAGAGGCGGTTAACGAGAACTGGGGCAGAGAGCTGCTTGAGTTGTTCTCCATGGGCGTGGGCATGGACGGCAACTCCAACTACTCTGAAGAGGACGTGCAAAATTGCGCCCGGGCCTTTACCGGATGGACCATCGCCAACGCGATACCCCGGTATCCTTACGGCCGTCACAACAACACCTACCTGTACAACCAGTTCGACCACGACGATGGAGAAAAGACTTTCTTGGGAGAAACCGGGCCGTTCAACGGCGAGGACATTATAGAAATCATCGCCAAGCTGCCCAGCACCGCACGGTTCATCTCCCGGCACCTCTACAACTTCTTCGTTGCCGATGAGCCCGCGGTTG
>JYMV01041214.1_pt1 | contig 15309 bp, 14 predicted proteins | sample 338911 | NCBI WGS metagenome assembly JYMV01 (sample SAMN03354496, study PRJNA234377) | hydrothermal vent metagenome | biome: Deep sea; feature: Hydrothermal plumes at the Eastern Lau Spreading Center, Western Pacific Ocean; material: Seawater | place: Tonga | collected 2009 | depth 2000 m m
TATGGTCGGAAATCCCAAAACGATATATCGAAGAAGATAGGAAAGTTAGGATATTAGAGAATTCTATCAATAGAAAACTATTTATATTGGCAGTTTTCAACTCTATTGTTTTCGATTTTCTGGCTCGTCTTATCGTTCAAATACATGTAACCAAATCCATATTGACTCGCCTTCCAATTCCTCAACCAACAGAAGAGGAGCTAAACGAAAATAGAGATTATCAAACACTTATCGACAATACAAAAAAGATAATCGCCTACTACTCTGATGATTTCGATTTTGAAGTTGAAAAACCTAAAACAGAAGAGTATAAAGAATTTTTGGAGATTGAGAATAATATTATTGTGGCTAAGATGTTTGGAATATCTTATCAAGAGATGGAATATATTCTCTCTACCTTTAAAGTGCTTCAAACAAAACGGACAGCCTTTATTGAGACACTCCTACACCAATATAGAAAGGTAGCAGAAGAGCCACCTCATCACTCTACCCCTTAGTTGTATGTCTAAATACCCCATCGAAGTTCTCAGGCGGATTCTCAATATAGTGTTGGCATCTTTCGATGTAGATTTTATATATATTCTTATTAGTCTTATCTTTCCAAGATTCCAACTCCTCAAAGATTTTGAGAGCCTCCTGAAATTTGCTATCTCTATATAACTTTATCGCCTTGTGGTATATATCCAACTCCTCCATAATTCTCTCTTTTGAGACTGAAAAAAGATACCGCCCTTCAAATCCATCAACGAAATCATGCACCTGCCAAATTTCAATCGGTTCAGTTTTTCCCTTGACTGTTACCAAATCGAGAAATCTAAATATATATCTGCTTTCATCTAGTCTCTCTTTTGTGAAGTTGGAGATATTGCACTTTGAATTGTAGTATTTGCAGAGACTTTCAAGCCTCGCCCCAAGATTGACAGGGTCTCCAATAGCGGTGTAATCACTCCGCCCCTTTGACCCCATCTCTCCAACTACTGCCACCCCTGTATTTAATCCTAATCCAATTTCTATCGGCTCTACTCCCATTCTCTCAGCCATCTTAACGGTATTTGTAAATCGTGGGTCTTTCTTAATTCTCTCATTTAGAGGAATACAGGCATGTAGTTGCTCCAATGTAGCAGTTACCGCTTTGTTTGGGTGGTCTTCAATATCTAACGGAGCATTCCAATATGCCATAATGGCATCTCCAATAAATTTATCAATCGTCCCCCCGTGTTTGGTAATGATTTCAGCCATCGGGTTCATATACTCATTCAGAAACTCTATCAACACCTTTGCACTCGGCATACTTTCAGATATATTGGTGAAGTTCCGAACATCTGAAAACATTACCGTTATTTCCCTCTCGTGTCCTATCATAATATCTGAATTACCACTCTTGATGAGGTCCTCCATAACAGCAGGGGAGACCTTGGCAGCGAATTTACTTTTTATCAACTTTTTCTGTTTCTGTTCAAAAAAGAGATTTACTATTGTAAGAACTATTTTGGTTAGTAGTAGAGCGAGGAATGGGAAAAGGGTATTTATCATAATACCCTCTTCAAATAGATAGTAATAGATGAAATGTGATATTCCAAAAGCGATAAATGGAAGCAGAACTAAAACCAGATTAGCAGGTAGTAGAACAAATAGAGTTGTAACACCAAATACAATAGCTACAATGAAAACAATATCAAACCCTTCAACCCAAGCAGGTTTAGAGAGAAAATCACCCGTCAATAGATTATCTATTACAGATGCATGAACCTCTACACCGGGATACCTATTGTCAAACGGAATAGCTCTAATATCGTAAAGCCCGGATGCCGATGCCCCAATAATTACTACACTATTTCTAATATCCTCTGGGTCAAACTCATTTTTATAAATATCCACCGCTGATATATATTTGAAAGTAAATCCGGGACCTCGATAGTTGAGATATAGCCGTCCATATCTATCAGTCGGAATAAACTTATCCCCATAGGCTATCCCCTCAATTCCGTTTATGTTGTAGATAATACGAACCTCATCAACTCCACTAATCGCCCTTACTATCTCAAAAGCGAGAGATGGAAAAACCTCATCATCATACTTTATCACCAGTGGAACAGCTCTAATAGTTCCTGTTGAATCGGGGGTATTGTTAAAAAATCCACTTGAATAGGCACTATCCTGAATAGTAGGGATATTGAGAATGACATCATTAGCCTTTATCATAAAGTCATTACTTTCATTTAGCCCCTCTTCAATAAAGGTAGCAGGAAGTAGCGGAGTATCTCGCTCCACAAACTCTTTGGCATCTAAATTGAAGGTATATCCCAGAATTGTTGGGGTCTTTGAAACTATATAGGCAAATATCTTATCGTTATCTGGAAACTCTCCCTCTAATCCAAACTTCTTAGCAAATTTATAGGGTGAAGTTCTATCCTCTTCTGGAAACATAATATCAAGTCCAATAACCCCAGCCCCCGCCTCTGTCAGTTTCTGGATAATAGATGCTAGGATTGTCCTATCCCAAGGATACTGCCCAAAGTAATCTAAACTCTTTTCATCAATATCAACTATTATTATCTTATTTTTCGGTTTCACATATCCCCGATATTTGAAAAAGAGGTCTCTAATTTTGTTATCGAACGATTCGTAATATTCAGGTAGAAATAGGTAGGTGGATACCAATATTAGAGATATGGGAATTCCAAAACCAAAAATTTTCAATAAAGCTCGAAATATCTTTTTTATCAACCTATTCCTTTCTAATAGAGATTTATCAAATTGGTAACCTCATCGTAATATTGGCTGTTGTAATATATGCTCTGCTTCAACTTATCCAATCCAATATCTGTTGGAGAGATGGAAAAATCACCTGTAAAGGTATCTGAATGGATAGTAAATAGTTTATTACCATCTATATATGTTATCGCCGTCCATTCTATATCTTTTCTGAAAGTGTTGTAATTTCCGTTTTCAATCACAAATTGGATATTTTGGTTGTATATGTCTGAGTTGAAGTAGATAAAACCATTTTTGATATACCCACTAAATTGGAAATCTCTAAATCCGCTCTTCTCTAAATTTATTCCAAAAAGTCGGTTGATATATTGGAGATACCTATCTTGAACTATTTTGACACTATCAGAGAGACCTGAAAACTCTATTCTATCCCTCAAATAGGTGAGATTCATATCTCCGACACTTTGGAATTTATAATCAAAGTTGAAAAGCCTTACAACCTTTTCTAACTTCACTTGATGGAGATGTATATCACTCTCTTGGTTGGTAATAGAGATATTTACATCTCCTCCAAGTTTCGGAGAATTACCAACTATTACTATTTTGCCGTTTCTATATTGATATACTATATCTCCATATAGTCCAAATTTCTCATTTTCACTCTTAATCTCTACTTTTCCACTAAGCTGACGACTATTCCCTGCAAGAGAACCTGTAAGAATTATCCCATCATCGAAAAACTCAATATTTGTTAGAACTCTCAAACTCTCCATAGAGATATAGCTTCTGTATATATCTAAATATCTCTCATTCCTAAGAAACTTTTTTCTATATTTGAAGTAGAGCCTATCTCTTTGAGTAGCAAATTTGGAGGTAAATCGTCCTTCAAAGATATTGATATTGATATTTCCAGAAGCCGAAAACTTTCCAAAATCTCCAAATCTCTTAAACCATTTCGATTCAGCTCTATTGATTGAGTAATTTAGAACAATTTCCAAATTGTTTATATCTATATAGCCCCGAAAAGATGCAATATCTCTATTTTCAATATTTACCCCAAAACTTATCGAGAGATTATCATCAAACTCCAAATTTGTAATTCTATATTCAGCTTGAACCTCTTTTTCAATAAAGGAAGAGATAAGATATTTTAGGAAGGCTTCTCCTATAACAGTTGAGAGAGCAAATAGAGTTGTAGATATTATTGTTGTTATAAAAGTAACAAATAGAAGGAGATTTATTCTCATACAACATGAGATTTAGATATTAGGAGGTTGAGGAGGATACCTATCACTCTCCGGTCTCTTACTGCTTCCGAGTGGATGAGGTGGCAGATTGGAATCGATTTGGATATTGTCGTGGTTCTCAGTTTTGATATTAGAGCCACCCCCTCCATCGCTATTACAGGCGATAAATAGTAGCGGTAGTGCAAATAGTAGAAGCCTATTTAGTTTCATTTCTTAAAACCTTTGTGGTGGTCAATTTTCCATCTATCAGATATACCAAATACATCTGATACCCTCTATATATCGGTAAAACATTGTGATTTTTGCTAAATTTGGATAGAGAGGCAACTCTGAGAGGGTTATTTCTATATTGAGGCTCTAAACTGATATATCCAGATTGAAAAGGAACTACATCAAACAGATATAGACCACTTTGGGCAGTCTTGTCTGATTGAGTTCCATCTGTATAGATAGGTAGAGCCAATACTCTATCGCTATCCAGATATACAAATGAGTCTGGGTTGGAGACAACAGGGGTATTATTGTGGAAATCTCCAATATCAACTCCACCTATATATTTTGGGTCATTGAGATTGGAGGTATCGAATAGAGATATATTCAAACTATCATCGTAGTCAGTCTTATCTACTTTGCGATTTATAGTAATAATTCTATTGTCATTCTCAGAGTAGTAGATAAATTTGTTCTTTCCATCTTTGATAGAGAATATCCCCCCCTCTTTTGGGTCGCTACTATCTTTCAAGTCTATCAATTTGAAATTGTCCGATTGAGTATCACTAGAAGCAATAGCTATATCTCCAAAGAATTTCACCCCTCCAAGTTGCAATCTCTCATCTACAATATTGGAAACTTTTCCTATTTGAATCAGTGAATTATTTACATCTTGAAGAATAGAGATTCTATTCTCTCTGCTCTCTTTCCAACTCCATCTATCTTTTGATGCAATCCGAACCATACTACTATCGCTCTTCGGCTCACTCAACCAAAGAGGAGAGGCTATCTCTCCCTCTACTTCTCCCATTCCTCTATATTCCATATGTGGATAGAATGCAAACTTATATATAGATGATTTCGTTTTCTTGTCTCTAAATGAGATATATTCTCCTCCATAGTTGGAGATAAGATATAGATTACTTTTTGCAAAATAGGTTTTGAAATCCCCAAAAATAGAGTATCTTTGGAGAAGTTCATTACTCTGGAAATTTACATGGGAGAGGGTGAAGATAGAACTATTCATATCCAATTTTGGAGTAGCATAGAAGTGGTTCGGGTCAATCAAATTCAGTAACTGATTGCTATCTCCATACTGATATTTTGGCAGTGTATAGAGATGTTGAACTATCGGTTTATCGTAGTCAAATCTGAATCGACCTTTGCTATCTGAATAGACATCTGAGCAATTCAATTTGTAATCTATATCATCACTCGGATAGTTACACTTATCCAAATTGGATAGGTATATCTTTGGATACTCAATATCTATACACGGCTGGAATTTGGTTACAAAATAGAGGTTATTTTCAATGACTTGGCTGTTGGTGATTTCTCCATCTATAATAATGTGTTTTCCACTTTTGACATCAACAGGGTTGAAAGCGAGACTATATATTGATACTAATGTTCTATTAGAGCGACATCTATTTGCAAAATTTGGACTTTCGCTATCTATCTTGATAGAGGAGAATATTACTAATGTGTTGTTTGAGACAATGAAATTATCTATCGAAATAGTATCTACATTACCACTAATAGAAGGGGTGAAAAATGTAGCTCCAATATTTCCACCATTCAAAATGGAGTCTATTTGAGCAACGGCGACTGTATCCTTGCTGTTTTGAGTAGTTTTGTAGAATATATACTCTCCATATCTTTTGAATATGGTTGGGGTCTCTACCCCTCCAAATTTAGTATTTGGTGGAGTTGTATTGGTAACACCATTTTCAACTATGTTACTTCTCTTTCCCTGTTCCTTGTTTGTATCAATTAGTTCCCAATTCCAATATTTGCTGTTTCTGTTAGAAACTAATAGATTTGTCCCTATGAAATGTTCCACCTCATCGATAGATGAAACATCCAAATCTCTATTAGATAGTAATTTAGTCTCCAAGTTAGAAATATCAATCTCCTCATCAGTAGGAGAGTAAATCCAGAAACCGGTTAGGCTGTTGATTTCGCTAATTGGTGGAAACTCAACTATATTATCTCTTCTATTTGTCTGCCACTGAATATCTTTTTTGAATTTGAATTTATTACCTGCCCAATAGTAGTATTTGTCATATTTCCAGATGGTATATTTTTCATCAAAAACTTCTGGAAATAGGGTAGTGTCAAATGGTAGAGAGACCAGATTCCAACCTTCATATAGATGAAGCTTATTCACTATCTTTGGATTGTCGAAATCTGTATAGTCTGAGATAGTGAGATTCCAATCATCTATACTCTGAACCCAAACCCCTTGCCAAGGTTTAAGCTCGTAGATAGAGGCTACCTCTTCTGAAAGTTTATTCTGCAAATTTTTATCGGGAGAGTAGCCTAACCACTCTCTATATTGTCCGCTGTATATCCATACCAAGCGGACATGTTCATTGTTGAAAATTCTCTTATTTGTCTCAATAGGCAATCCAATAAGTTGCCAACCCTTATGGAGTTCTATATTCCACTCTCTACCCAAAAGTTGGGAAAAAAGAAAGATTGGGACTATCAACCAAATTAGGTTATTTTTTGTTTCCATCTACCACATTCCAAAAAGTTTAGTAATGCTAAAATTCTAACAAAAATAGGGATTTGCAAAGACACCTTCATGAAAAGAATAGTAATTAGTATATTACTGGTCCATTATCTGTTTGGAGAGACTTGGACAGACCCAGATACATACCTGATGTGGGAAATAAAAACAGAAGATAACATTATGAAAGAATACAACTGGGAAGAGGCAAATAGATATTGCAACAGTTTGGAACTCGATGGTTTCGATGATTGGTGGCTTCCCTCAACTTCACAACTTGAAAGTATATCAAATATAGATATGTTTGGACATTATAGAGATGATTGGGAGGATTGGTATATAGAAAATGAAGAGCATAAGAACAATGGATATTTCATAAAAGAAGCCCTTCAATACAACATGGGAATGGAGGGAGATTATTGGTCTCTATCAGATTATGCCACAAGTGCAAAGAGTGAAGAGGAGGAGGCTTGGTTTGTAGATTTTGAGGCTGGATATGACGACTGGACATATACATCAAGCCACCACTATGTTAGATGTGTTCGAAGTGCTAGATAAATGGTAGTTATTGATTGCAAATCTCCCCTAACAAAGTCAATTTTAGAATATCAAAAATCTAAATTCTCCAAAGACATAGAAAATATTGGAAAACAATTCCTGATTACAGATAATCCAGATATTGTATTTACCAACGATAGAGAAGTGGTGAATATATCCAAATTATCCCCTCCTTTTGATATTAAACAGATATTATCAATTGATAACAATAATGAAGTTGCTCAAATAGATGAAATCCAAGAATTATTAGAATACATTGAAGAAGACATAGAAGATAAAACAGAAGAAGTAAAAGTAGCAAAAGATAAAACAGTCAATAGCTGTTGTGAAGAGTTGGAAATTATCAAAACTAAGATATTTGAAGTTATTAAAAAACACCATACCCAAATGATAAGCGAGTTAGAGATACTTCTGGATAAGAGGAAATGAAAAAGGGTAATTGGATATATATCAACGGCGGAAAATACAAAGGGAAAAAGATATTCCTACCTAATAGCAATACCACTCGCCCATCAAAGTCCATCGTTAGAAATTCAATTTTTGATACTCTCCAAAATGAGATATACAACACCACTTTTATCGAACTTTTCGCCGGTAGCGGTTCGGTAGGGTTTGAGGCGATTAGTCGAGGTAGCTCTGAACTCTATCTATTGGAAATCGATGAGGTAGCGATTAGAACACTATATCAAAATAGGAAACTATTTCCAGATGAGAAGATAGAAATTATTGAAGGGGATTCATTCAAGAATATAGAAACTCTACTATCCAAATTATCCAATAGAACCATTCTATATATAGACCCCCCTTTTTCAATCCGTCAAGGTATGGAAAATATCTACTCTCGAATATATGAAGTTATAGAAAAGGTTTCAGACTATCCAAATATCCAACAGGTGATATTAGAACATATTTCCAAAGAGAAGCCACCTCATCAAATTGGAAAATTCCAACTCTACAAAAGTCGCAAATTTGGAAAAACTACAATTTCATACTATATACAAGATACTATTTAGATAGCTTTGACTGTTCAGATTTCTATTTTTCTTATAGGCAATATCGAAAGCAGTTCCGTGTCCAACTGAAACCCTAACTATTGGTAGATTTACAGAGATATTTATCACATCTTGAAAGTAGAGGGCTTTAAGGGGTGCTAGTCCTTGGTCGTGATAGATAGCCACATATAGACTATATTTTTTCCTCATGTATGGAGTGAAAGCAATATCTGGAACGATAGGAGGGGTAAATATCTCCTTGCCAATCTCTCTATTTGCCTTCTCAACCCCTGCGATAATCTCAACCTCATCGCTCCCCAAAACTCCATTATCCCCAGCATGTGGATTTAGTCCCAAAACTGCTACTTTTTCATAGTCTGGAAAATTACGATAGAGATTTATAAGAAATTTATATATCTTCTCTCTTTCGACAAATTTAGGAACTTCACTATATGGAATATGTTCAGTAAATAGGGCTACATAGAGAGAGGGAACACCCATAACCATAATTGCATCTCTTTGAAATATATCCCTCAAACTATCAGTATGTCCCTTATATGGAACTCCTGCGAGATGCCAAGCCTCCTTATTGATAGGCAGAGTTAGGAGAGCCTCAACCTCTTTACAAATAGCCATATCAACTCCATAACGGAAAGAGAGATAAGAATATTTTCCACTCTCTTTGGAGACTTTGCCGGGTTGAATAGAAAAATATTCAGAGAATTTCGGAACAGTTGGGAAATCTTTTGGAATGTCGAGTTCCAAAAGTTCCGCCCCCTGTTGAGCCATATCTCTATCGATAATATAGATAGGCTCAATATGTTTAGATATATATCTATGGTTTCTGATGGCGAGTTCTAAACCTATTCCGTTTAGGTCTCCAATGGAGATAGCTACCCTCTTTTTCACTTTCCTTCTCTTTCGCGATACTCTTCATAAGTTCCGCGAAAATCTACAATAGTTCCATCTGGTTTTATCTCTATTACTCTATTTGCAAATGAATCCAATAGCTCCCTATCGTGGCTAACAACTATTACATTACTTGGGAATTGTCTTAAAGCTTCACCGAGTGCAATAATAGATTCCAAATCGAGATGGTTATTAGGTTCATCAAGGATTAGAAAATTACCCTGCTCCAACATCATTTTAGATAACATTAACCTATGTTTTTCCCCACCTGAAACACTCTTTACACTCTTCTCCTGCTCCTCTCCTGAAAATAGCATTCTCCCTAAGCAGTTGCGAACCTCTGATAGGTCTCCTTTCGGGTTGAAACTCTTCAACCAGTTATATAGTGTCTCATCTCCATCTATTAGGTCGGTTGTGTTTTGAGGGAAATAGCTTGGTTGAACGGTAACCCCCCATTTGATTTCCCCAGTTTCAGGTTTGAGTTTTCCCATGATGAGGTTGCAAAGGGTCGATTTTCCAACTCCATTCGCCCCTATCAAAGCTATTTTATCTCCGTGGTTGAATTTCAGAGTCAAATTTTTGAATATCTTTCTATCTGGCTCATACCCAAAGGTTACATTTTCAAAGACTAAAATATCATTTCCAATAGGTCTTTTCATTTTGAAAACAATACTTGGGTCTCTTCTGCTTGAAGGTTTCAATTCCTCTATATTGAGTTTCTCCAACTGCTTTTGCCTCGATGTCGCCTGTTTCGCTTTGGAGGCATTGGCCGAAAATCTTCTAATGAAAGACTCTAACTCCTCTTTCTCTTTCAATTTTCTATTTCTCTCTAACTCCTTCTGCTTAGCCATAAGAGTAGAAGCTATATACCAATCATTATAGTTCCCTGTAAATTCGCGGATAGTTTGGTAGTCCAAATCGAGGATATGGGTAACTACCTCGTTTAAAAAGTGTCTATCGTGAGAGATAACGACCATCGTCCCCTCATGTCTCTTCAATTGGTTCTCTAACCAAGAGATAGCATCTAAATCAAGGTTGTTAGTAGGCTCATCTAAAAAGAGAATATCAGGTTTAGGAAAGAGAACTTGGGCTAAAAGGACTTTGAATTTATCGGCACTTGTTAGAGAACTCATAGGCTCATATAGTTTGCTCGCAGGAATACCCAGCCCCTCTAATATCTTTGTGATATTTACCTCATATTCATAGGTTGGGTCTTCTTCAACTGTAATTACTTCCAATTCAGCCAATCGATTATTGACCTCATCGGTAAATTCACCACTCATATATAGTTTTTCTTTCTCTTTGATAGCATCGTATAATCTTCTATTTCCGTAGAGGACAGCATCAAGAACGGTGAAATCTTCAAAAGCAAATTGGTTTTGTCCGAGAACTCCAACCCTTAAACCACTTTCAATAACTACCTCCCCTTCATAGTCCTCAATTTCACCAGATAGAATTTTGAGAAATGTAGTTTTACCAGCTCCATTAGCTCCAATCAGTCCATATCTCTTATTCCTATCCAATTTCAGATTGATATTTTCAAAAAGCACTCTTTTTCCAAACCGCTTGGTTAGGTTGATAGTCTGTAACATTATTTACCTCATAGTATGGGATAGTTGCCGAATTTTACCAGAGTTAATCTATTGGATATAATTTCTGAAAAAAGCGGAGCAGTTAGTGAAAGATTTGGAAAAAGCCTTTCATGTCGGAGTATTAGGAAATTTTGCAGTAGATGAAAAACAGAATATTAGAAATCCGTTTCCTCTAATTGAAGAAGCTCCAACAGGATTAGTTGTAACCTATGTCCCATTTCAAGATGAACACCACCCTATTTTGAGTAGATTTCCCCTATCTCATTCAAAGATAGCAATACCATCTATCTATGATAATTTACAAGTAGAGCCAGAAGTAGTTTTAGATTGTGAAGTGAAGTATTACCATAATAACCTATTGTATATCATTCCCAAACGATTTACTGCATACAATGATGTAACCCTCCACCGATTTTCAACCTCTTCTATTGTGGAAAATAAGAATTGGGGTAGAAACTCTAAGGGGATAGCGAGAGAGTGGATAAATATAGATAGTTTCGACAAAGATGGAAATATTGCAAATTACAATATTGTATCGTTTATTAAAAGAGATGGAGTGATAGAGCAGTATAGCATTGATACCCCTATAAACAAATATCCATATATGTATGAGCAACTACTGGACTGGATAATAGAGGAGATAAAGCGGGATAGAGAATTGCAATCCCCAAACTCTATAAACTCTCTTCTAAAAAGTGCAAAATATCCTAATAGATTTCTTATCAATATTGGAACTACCCAATTTACAGCGATTGGGGAAAAGGCATTCTTAGAGGAGGGAGATGAGGTATTTGTAGTTCTCTACGATAGGAAACTATACCGCCCGGATAGTATTAAAGCCTATCTATTGGCATATAAAACTAGAAAAGTCCATTATGAAGGTATGGTAATTCTTCATCAAACCGCCTATATACCTGAAACAAGGTAAGAGATGTTGGAGAAATTGAAAGAGATTAGAGAATCCCATTGGTTCTCCAACCTGACTACAACTATTATTATCGGCTATGCAATAATATTGGGATTTAAGACTTCTGAAAGTATTGAATATACCTTAGCGGGGTGGTGGTATTACCTAGATTTAGCGGTAACTCTCTATTTTCTATTTGAACTTATAATAAAAATTTCAGTAGATAAGTGGGAATTTTTCAAAAGTGGCTGGAATGTTTTCGATTTTGTAATAGTTGTAGCTACTCTCATTCCAATAGATGAGAGCGATTTTGTAATGGTGGCTCGACTTCTTAGACTTTTCCGAGTTCTCCGCCTCTTTCAATCTCGTCCTGAACTAAAAACTATTATTGACATGCTAATAGGAGCTATACCGTCTATTATAGATATTGTAATCCTTATGTTTATTATCTTCTATGTCTATGGAATTATCGGCAGTTTCCTATTCCACGATTTACCTTCTGGACTTTGGGATAATCTTCTGGTGTCGATGCTTACCCTTTTCCGAATTCTCACTTTTGAAGATTGGACAGATGTTATGTATGAGGCAATGGAGGTAAATCCATACTACTGGATATACTTTGTAACCTTCATTGTAATTACCGCCTTTGTCTTTTTCAACCTCTTTGTAGCTGTTATTATCGATGAAATGGAGAAGATAAAAGACCAAAAAACGGACTCCGTCGCCTCAATGGTTAAAGAGGAGGAGGAGAAATTGGATAGATTGGAGAAGGAGATACAGGATTTGAAATCTATGTTAAAAATTTTGGTTGAAAAGGAATCTAAAAAGTAGGTTTAAATACTCCCCGTTCAATTTTCCATTGGAGGGGCTTTGGATATTTTTTTATCGCCTCTCTTAGGGTAACTCTCTTGATACTTTTGTAGTTCTTTTCAATAAATTTAGTGATGAGGTTGCTGTTCCGTTTAGCAATCTCTCTTAAAACTCGTCCAGTGGCTCTCTGAATTAGAATATCTCTATCTTCTAAAAGATATTGGACTATCTCTAAAACATCATCGAAATTCCTACTATTTTGGATATATGGAATTGTCGAAATTAGGGCAGTTCGGCGAATAAACCTATTTTTTGATTTCGCAAGTTGTAGCAACATCTCCCAATTTCCATTTTCCAATAGAGATTTTCCCAATATCTTTAAAGCTAACATATCTGATAATCTCCAATGGTCGAAAAACTCCAAATATTTTAGAGCAAACTCGCAAACTTCCCTATTTCCACCCTCATATTTTAGAACCAATATGGAGAGACCCAAATATCTATATTCGAAATTTGGATTTTTGAAAAATTTAGCCACCTCATCTAAATCGAGATTGATATATCTATTTGCTAACTTTCTAAGTTCAGCCCCCTTTTTTCCGATAACATTTTTCAAAATAGCCCCTCTCTATTTTTTAAAGTGATATAGATGATTAGGGATAACATTGAGATTAGAAGAGGATAGAAATAGAGATACTCCTTGATATTGTAGGTAATATCTTTCAATTCCCTTTTTTCCAGCTTATCTATCGTATTATAGACCTGCTCTAATTCCTGCTTATTCCGAGCGATAAAAAACTTTCCTCCTGTCTGTTCAGCAATATCGGCTAAGTCGATAGGGTTTATCTCCCCTTGTCGTCCGATGCCGATTGTGTATATTTTGATATTGTGGTTCTTTGCCAACTCTATCGCCTTGTCCCTTGGCAATATTCCAGCGGTGTTTGCTCCATCGGTCAATAAAATAGCGATATTAGAGCTGTTTTCATCATTTTTCAAAAGTGCCACCGTCTGCCCTATTGCATCATAGATAGCGGTTGAATTTCCGGCTATTCCAATGTGAAGGGTATTGAGTATCTCTCTAAGAATTTTCTTATCAAAAGTTAGAGGAGAGGCGATATAGGCATATTCTCCAAAGACAACTAAACCTATATTGTCGTTTTTCCGCTTTTCGATAAAGTCTCCGACTATCTCCTGAACCACAGCAAATCTATTTTTTCTAAGATTGGAGCTATCGAACCGCCCTAAGCTCATAGATTGACTAGCATCTACCACCATTGCAATATTTAGCCCCTCTTTCGGTTTTTGGGATTGAGTAATGACATAGTAAGGAGAGGCAAGAGCGGTAATCAGGGTAATAATTACCCACCATCTAATATATACCAAGTAGTTTCTATTTTGTAATATGGAGTTTCCGAAAAAATGGACTCGTGGAAAGAGTAGAGCATTTCTCTTCTCTTTACAGAAATAGGAGCATATCAGAAATAGGAGGAGTAGTCCGAAAAACTCTGGATATTCAAAGTGTATATTACTCACTCTCTACCACCTCTAAGAAAATATGGAATTTCGATTTTGTAACCTCATCGATTTCTGGAACATTTGGGCGATATTTGTAATTTTCCAAACTTTGGATTAGTTCCTCCAATAGCTTTCTACTTCTTTCACTTTGTGAAACCTCTCTACCTAGTTGGGTAATAAGATATGCCGACCTTTTAGCATCTTGAAAATCTATATTTTTGAGTTGTGATATTATCTCTTTTTTACGATTTGGACGAGTAAATATTTTTTGAATAGTTTTTATTGTGAAGTATAGAAATATTACAATAGCAACTATTGTAATAGAAAAGTAGATAGGAGAATTATCTGAAATTCTTAGAATAGGTTCAATATCGTTAGGTGGAGAAAGAACCACGATTTATCTCCTTTTTGCGAAATTATATATCAAAGGATAGAAGTTGAGACATTTATCAATAAAGTTCAAAATAATTTTTGCGATAGTATCGATTGTAATTGTGATAGGTATATCTATGGTCTATTTCAATTACAAACAAGCTTATAGTAAGTTGTATAAAAATATTTTAGATAATACTGAAAATATTCAAAAGATATTTTGGAGTTTGACGGAGTCGGAAGCAAAAGGGCTAAATCTGGCTCTGGAAGGTATTCTAAATGACAAGAAAGTCATTGAACTTTTTGAAAAGAAAAAGAGAAGAGAATTGGCAAGCTACCTTGTGCCTCTCTTCAAAAATAGGCTAAAACCGGAATACGGGATAAAGCAGTTCCAATTTCATATACCAAAAGCTACTTCATTTCTTAGAGTTCATAAACCTTCTAAGTTTGGAGATGACCTCTCCTCTTTTCGTAGAACTGTTGTTTTTGTAAATCAGAATATTAAACCTGCAATAGGGATAGAGGTTGGACGAGGTGGTCCCGGTCTAAGGGTTGTATTACCTGTTTTCGGTTCGAAACATCAACATCTAGGTAGTGTAGAGTTTGGAGGTAGTCTCAAATCAATTTTGCAAAGCTTAGCAAAGACATACAATATCAGATATTCCATAGCAATTAAAAAAGATGTTTTCGCCAAAGCGAGAAGATTTCAAGGTAAAAAGACAGATATTAAAAAAGACGATTTAATCTATTACGAATATAGCGATGAAGAGGCTTATAAACTGACAAAAAATTTACATAGTATTAGTGAAAAATTGGTAATAGATGGAGATTTTGCTATCTACTCTTTTCCTATCTACGACTTTTTAGATAATGTGGTTGGATATATCACCATTTTTAAAGATATTACAAAAGAACACAATGAGATAGATGATGAGGTGATGGAATCATCTATATATATACTTGGAGC
>JYMV01045159.1_pt1 | contig 15309 bp, 4 predicted proteins | sample 338911 | NCBI WGS metagenome assembly JYMV01 (sample SAMN03354496, study PRJNA234377) | hydrothermal vent metagenome | biome: Deep sea; feature: Hydrothermal plumes at the Eastern Lau Spreading Center, Western Pacific Ocean; material: Seawater | place: Tonga | collected 2009 | depth 2000 m m
TGACAATAAATTCTTCTATATTATATATACAGTGGAACTTGTGCAATTTTACACCTGAGTTTTCCGACATCCTGTGACATCCGACAAAAATTTATGGTCCCAAAGTATTTCTGTTAGCTAAAATAAAACCCGAGTATTCCTAGATCCTGTACAATTCGACACATTTCCTTGGTCCCTTGGTGTGTTCTGATTAAACAGGTTCCACTGTATTTATCTTATCAAAGAAATATTTATACTATTTTTAAATAAAGACCATTTCATAGAGTGGGTTTATAATATCATTTTCTTTTCGTCTGAAGTAATAAATATTCATCACCGAAGGGTGAAGTGGTTGTTTCAATGACAGATTTTAGAAATAATAATAAAAGTTTTTACCCCTGACACATAGATATATATAATTGTACCTCATAAATCTGTCGTCCTCATCACGTATTTTGAAATTGTTGTCCCACCATTGTTCGTGTTTGTTGACAGTTTCAAAATCCACATTACAAATATTAAAGTTAATGTGTCTACGCCTCTGAATGCGCTTGGACATTAACACCTTGTTTCTACAACATTTTATCCATCCTTGATTTTTATAATAAATTTTCTGATATTCACTGTCAACAGAACTGGTGACACTAATTCGCTTTGATTCGTTGACAGTATTACTATTATTGCACGAATTCATACGTTCTCGTTTTCTTACATAAAGGTCAATTAGACTTTCTGCCCTCATTAAATGCCCAGGTGGAGGCTTCATACTGCAACATGGAGGATTGTTCGGTAGAGCACTTTCTTGCTGATCAACATGATCAAAGTCCACCATTTTACACTTGGGATTCCCTAAATCTAGAGTGTCTTCACATGGTTGTCGTCTTCCCAAGTTTAAATGTGGCGTTGGAGGTTTTATCTGACATGGATTTGGTATTGCACTGGGAACACTTAATGTTACATTCTCGTAATCTACTTCCTGGTATGATATAATGTTGTGCTGAAACTTAGAAGGTTCAGAAACACAGTCAGTATTTTCTGTTCCCTCCGATGCCGATGGACTATGTAGATGTCTCACCCAATCTATAACTCGACTGTCGGCATTTTTAGACATTTCAACATTATAAAGTTCATGTTGATGGATTTCGTGTAACTGATTACAAAGATCTGTCCTAAAAGAATAAGCAATATCTTCACCGGTCATTGAAGATCTCAATTTAATACTGTGTACACGTTGAGAACCTGAAAAAAATTAACTCGTATAGGTTATGGTTTATGGTTTATGGTGTTTAAGTTAAACATAATGCCACTTTGAACAATATTTTAGTTATATTGTGGCGGTCAGTTTTATTGGTGGAGGAAACCGGAATACCCGGAGAAAACCACCGACCTGCTACAAGTCACAGACAAACTTTATCACGTAATGTTGTATCGAGATTAACTCATATAAAATAGCAATATGGTAAAAAATGAATTGTATGAAATCTTCACCGGTCATGGAAGATCTCTGTTTAACAAGCTGATGAATAGATGATCTATTTTTATTTATTACAAACAGGTGCTAACTTCTAATCAGTAAACACTGACCTCTATCAAGTAGTCACATGACATTAATGGTCATTACAATGGATTATCATGATTTGATACAGGGTTATGGTGGTGTTTAACACCACTGATTTGTTACAGATTTTCAGTATTTCAATTTGTGTCATATTGTGTTTTTGAAGAATTTAAGACAGTATTAACTTTAAAATGAGTTTATTTTAAAAGATGTCGTTGTTTTGTTCAGATATGATTAGGTTTAAGGGTTAGATTTATGGTTTGTGTCAAGGATTTTGTTTGAACATATTTACTTGCTAATACAATATATACAACAAACTGATATCAGATACAAATATTACCGACCAATTATTTCAAATATTATATTGTACAGGAATATGTTTTATTCAGTGTTTGATTTTGGCAGGTTTCAATGTACTTACTCAGACATGAGCTTTTTTCTACAATTTTCATGTTGATCAATCTCTGAAGTGGATTAACCAGGCACTCTTTAAATTCTAGATTCCTTAAACGGTGAAAATGCAACACATTAAATTTGTCATCAAGGACAGAAAAGTTTGTTTTTCTTAAGATCACGCGAACAGGTTGTTCGTTGTTGTTATCTTCAACATTATACATAAACCACTGATTGACAGAGTGGCCTGAAATAGAAACATATTAAAGTTAGTATGTTTATTGAGGATTTGTCAATGTGACGTTAAAATAACACCATGCTAAAAATCAACGATAAGATAAGAGATCTAATCATTTTTTTGGACAACAGGTCAGTGACTGCTTTTACTTCATTTACATATGCTGACAATAATAAGGTCAGCGACTGTTTTTACATCATTGACACATATGCTGACAATTATAAGGTCAGTGACTGCTTTTACTTGATTGACATATGCTGACAATTATAAGGTCAGCGACTGCTTTTACATCATTGACAAATGCTGACAATTTTAAGGTCAGCGACTGCTTGTACTTGATTGACATATGCTGACAATTATAAGGTCAGCGACTGCTTTTACTTGATTGACATATGCTGACAATTATAAGCCAATGTAGAAGATATCAATTAAGTTTATGTAGACATATAATCCAGTTAATGCAATAATTCTTGAAAATATATATTTTTGTGAGAGAGAGTAAATCGTATGTGATACTGTATGGCAAAATAAATGTTGAATGTATGCTTTTCAGGTCTACTTGTATTAGACTAGCCAGCTGAACTAATTTACTCAAGTAATTGTTATGCCATCCTATAAGAACCCATTATTTAGACAGCCTGTCCTTCCAGTTTGTTTACCTACATCCTGGATACCGAGTGTTTAGCAGAGAGGAAGCACATACCAGCCATATCAGTTTGAGGTTAATAGGTTGCTTGGTTTGATTGGTTTGTGGTGTTTAACGCCACTTTCAATAATATTTCAGTTATGTCGTGGCGGGCAGTGTTATTGGTAAAGGAAACCGGAGTACCCGGAGGAAACCACATTGTATCGAGTACACCTCGCCATGAATGGGGTTCAAACTCACGTCTTAAGTGGTGATAGGCACTGGTTGCACAGGTAGTTGGAAATTCAACTACCATACGATCATGGCCATGACGACCTCAAGGTTAGTAGGAGATGGAATTCACATACTTGATCTTTTGCATTAAAGCAGATAGTTTGTTACATTTTTGTGTATTCAATACATACAGACAAATAAACTGTGATTGAAATGTAACCTTTAAATACCTTTCAGTCAAATGCCAATGGTGTTTTTTTTAATCTATTCTAAACAAAATATTCAGTTCTAGTGGAATTTAAAGGGATATTGTCGATCACAATTTTCTTCCTTTTTAAATATGTAAAAGCTATGCAATATTGTTTACAAATATATAAAATGACATGTTTCATACATTATACATCACAGATCTAAAAAAAAATGATGTTTTTAAATGAAATAAAAGTATCTATTTACAGACATGTTTACTAGGATAACTATTATGCTGCCATGTATTCCGAAAGCAGTTACAGTTACTGATCTATATGTAAACATGTGTAGTAAGACTGTTCACGCTATCATTTTTTTTTAGGTTAAAAGAAAACCAAGGTTTCCTGCGTCCTCATGTAGAATTACAGTGAAACCTGTCTAAACCGAACCCTGAGTAAACCGAAAACCAGCCTAAACCAGACAGACTTTACAGTCCTGTCTACTAAATTTCTATGTAATTTGAACCTGTGTAAACCAAACACCTGTCTAAGCTGAACAAATTCTTCAGTCCCAAAAGGGTTCGGCTTAGACAGGTTTTACTGTATTTCGATAGTGTAATATATTTTGGTTTTTCATTTTATTACATGTCAGTACATGTTTTTTTCAGTTATCTACCGGACCATGTCAGTACATGTTTTTGTCAGTTATCTATCGGACCTACGTCTAGACAGTATGTGTCATGATTACATGTCAGTACATGTTTTTGTCAGTTATCGATCGGACCTACGTCTAGTCAGTATGTGTCATGAACAGCGCAAGCTGTCAAATGTATAACTATAATCTTTTGTTTTGCATATTCGGATTGAACGCATCGTTGCCCTCGGTCAGCAAATGTAAATGCCTAAGGTTGATCAAGTTCACATGAAAGAAGAGCTTAAAGATACCAAAGGGGTAATTAGAATCTGTAAATCGATATAAAAAGGAAAACGCACAAACAACGATCTACAAAACATAGATATAAAACTAAAGATCAAATTACACCAAAAATCGGGGGTGAACTCAGGTGCTTCGGAAAGCTAAGTAGTTTTTGCTCCACTGGTGGCTCCCATCGTGTTAATCTAGTTACAAACCCGATGATAAGGGAAGTGTCAATGACAAATGAAATATATCCGTTGTTAAAAAAAAGGAAATTAAAATGAAAACAATGTTTTCATAAATACATCAGCTATTAGATAAAGCGATCATCGCTATGAAAACGTTTGAAAGAAGAGTTGAAGATAACAAAGGGGTAATCAGAATCCGTAAAGCTAGGAAGAATAGACAACACAATGGCCAAAAGAAAAAGTACAAATGAACAAACAAAGATCTACAAAGCATACACATAGCACTAAAGATCGAGTAACACGAACCGCACTAAAACCTGGAAAGTGACCTCTGTTTTAATAAATAAAAAACACATTGCAGATGTCGTGTTTATTTTTTCCTGTTCTAATTTATTAATCTAATCCAACGATTTCACATGACACATGCACTCTATTAATCGTAGTTTTTCGTTAATTACGAAGTGGACTTTACAATAAACGTTTACGATGTTGCTTACACTCTCATAATGATGACATTTCTTACAAGGACGTTAGAACGTTACATTTCAAATATTGACTTGTTGTTCGAAATATTTTCTTGAACACCGCGGATGAGATTTATTTTGGAAAATATTATTTCTTTATCAGGAATAACAGGAAATTGTTCGGAGAGAAAACGTTATTTGGTGTCACATTCGGTTACACTAATAACATACTGTCAACATCCGAGATTAGTTTCTGGAGTGTGCTTACAAGTTTGTTGAGGGCAGTGTTGTATAATAAGAAGAGTTTGAAAATACCAAAGGGAGGTAATCAGAATCCCTATATCGAAGAACAGACAACACAATGGACAAAAGAAAAAGTACAAAAGGACAAACAACGTTCTACAAAACATACACTTAAAACTAAAGATCGAGTAACACGAACCCCACTAACAACCGGGGGTGAACTCATGTGCACCGGAAGGGTAAGCAGTTCCTGCTCCACTAGTTGCACCCGTTGTGTTAATCTAGTACTTTCCACCCAATGACATAAACAAATGTTGGTGACTAAGATCATTTTAACAGCGCTAATGTTAAATAGATGAAATTGCATTTATCAGTTTGTCATGCGCCACCTCTGCTGACATAATCTTTTACTTGTTAAAAGTGGTCAGTATTTATATAATTAGTAGAAGTTGAAGGGAAAAATGAGACAACATGATAAAACATGAAAACAAATATAGAACTTTAATGATGCTAATAACTTTGAACGTACTTGTTTTGGTATGTCCCTAAATACTCTTTAGTTATTTGGCTTTCCAATCTTTTGACCTTAAGTGCGCATGTACTTGATAAAGGTTATTCCAGAAGCACCTCGTGCACTCTAATTAAGATATCTACGTTTTATTATTATTGTCTATCTTGTCATCAATAACGATTTCATCAATAGTTTTGTCTGCAAAATGTTTCATATCTCAAAGCATAGAACTAGATTTATTGAGAAATGCATTGGAAATCTAATATACATATAACAAGCAAATGTTTGATTTCATGGTCAAACTATATTATTGTCCTAGAGCAATACAACCAATAGAACTGACGATCGTTGTGATATAACTGAATATTGTGTAACAACCATGACAATACCAAATGATATTGCATGCTTCCAACGATTAAACAAATATTTGGCATTGCAATCTTTTGATATTGAGCCTACATGATAAATGTTAGAAGAGTTTGAATATACCAAAGGTGTAACCAGAATCCGTATATCGAAGAAGAACAGACAACACAATGACCAAACGAAAAAAGTACAAAAGGACAAACAACGATATACAAAACATACACATAAAACTAAAGATTGAGTAACACTAACCCCACTAAAAACCGGAAACTTGTCTCTGGTGCATTATATTGGATATTTACGTTCTTAACGTTAAAAAAGAGAATACAACAACATAATCTAATGTGGAATATAAGTTTTAGGTGTATACATAAAAACACGTGTTTTTTTAATTTAATTATTTCAATACAAATAGACTTGCCTTTGATTTTCATTATTAAAAAAAGATATTAACATAATTTATCATAATAACATATAACTGTAAGCATTGGTTTGTTTAATGTCCGCCAGTGGACATTAATATTAAAACCAATAACTCTTCGGTGAAATAAAACGAGCGAGTGGTGAGATAAAGGAAAGTGATAAAACAAATACATCCGATACTCGTATCAGAATGAAAGAAGTGGTGATTGTTGTTTAACGCCAAGTGAAAAATTGGTCAGAAATGTTAAGGCAAGAACAAGTTATACTATAATCAGATGTTTTGATGATATCAGTTTTGTATTAGACCAGCACGTTATTTATTTGTACATTGCTAGCTTAGTATAACAACAGTCCACAGGTTGCTCTATTCGGACACATTATCCGGACTCTTAAGTCACAGTGTTGCAGGCTTAATTTGACTATGCTTAATTCTTGTTCAGGGTATTGTCCACTTAATAGTTCCGTGATTCGGCACTGACATGTTGTTTTTTATATCTATTTATTCTTGAAATTAACTGTTCCTAAATTATTTTACTAAGATTCTCCTCCCGTAGGCATAGATGATATTAGCTGAATTTGGCTATCCTGTTTACACCCTTTGGTTTTGTTGCTCTAAAATACTTTTAAATTATTTGGCTTTGCAATTTTTCGTTCTTATGAATTCCTGGTGAAGGTAATTCCAGAAACGCGTCGTGTGCACTAAATCTCCGTTTTTCAATTACAATACAACCAACCACGACGACCCCTTGTTGCCTAACGGCGAAATTTGTCTTATTTGCGATAATCATATAAGACATTCAGAAGAAGTGGTTAGATTCGATATTTTGATGAATGATGCAGTCCTATTAAAATGTTGTCTTTGTTAATAAGTGGTCGTTAAAAACCTTTAAAATACAAAAGTATCGTAGTGTAAAAGAGATTGTATTGAATAAAGATATATTTTAAGGCTCCATATTAAAATTAGAACAGATAAAAGCAATGTTGTCATATTTCAATGGGAACGTACCTTAGATAACCTTTCAGTAATATCAATTACTAATTCAGGCACAACAGATCTTAAAATAAAAATGAAAACGTAGACATCTATTCATATGATGCGTTTCTGGAATAAACTTCATCAGGCACAAGCTCAAACGATTAGAAAAATAACAATACCATAGCAAGAATATTTACAATATATAAATGGGCGACAGTACAACAGTAGTTAGCCAGCAGTGCAAGCAAACTTATTGATATGTTTGATAAATATATATTAATATCGTAACAGCGAATCATTTTAGTAGACATAAACCAGAGGGTCTAAGGAAGATACATTGTGTATATTGTTAGCAGTCACCTGTATCTGGCAAATTTTAAATCTCGGCCTGATGTGTTGAATACATTTAAGCAAACAAATATTCATTCTTTTTGAAAATGTCGAATTGAGTTACTTTTCATACAATGTAGATTTTATCATGGGTCAAAGCGATATAAATCCAAAACATCATAAACCAATTTGAATTATTTATTTGCCAAATCAGGTATTGGTATATGCTTAAGAAGAAATTGGAGATACCAAAGGGGTAATCAGAATTCGTATATCAAAGAAGAACAGATAACACAATGGCCCAAAGAAAAAGTACAAAAGGACAAACAACGATCTCCAAAACATACACACAAAATTAAAGATTGAGTAACACGAGCACCACTAAAACCGGGTGTTATCTCAGGTGCTCCAGAACGGGAAAGCAGTTCTTGCTCCACTAGTGGCACCCGTCGTGTTAATAAACGGCTAACAAAAATACTAAGTCAACATCTGAACATCATGATTTACCTATATTTATTAATAGAATTGGGAAGCTTCTAATATTTTTAACCAGAGCTTATTCATTGAATTCTGACTCCTCATAGTGTTTAATACAATGCTATTTACTTCCGCTAGAATTCACCAGAAACTTTAATCTTAGTGTTTATTTCCGACATTTTTGTGGTGTTAGATAGACTACAAACATCCTTGTATTTGAAAAAGAAAATATGTTTTCTTCTCAACATCTTAGTTGCTTTGTTTGAGATAACCACATTTCTGTCATAAAATGTCACAGTTTGTTAAAATAAGGTTTCAGGATTGCACTTGTATTATAAGACTATACGTTTTTTTCCTGATTAATAGTCTGATGACTCTTTTAGTGTATATGTAAACCTTTGACGACTTCTGGGAAAATTTACCCATGCGTCAGCGATAAAAGGCTTTGTTGTGCAAATTCAAGCTTGTTTATAACAAAAGACAGTATACATTACATTGTCAACATCATAATACTGTAAGGATAAAGAAAATTGATCTAATCCTCCAAGACTACAGTCTTTGATTGCAAGAATATTCTACAAATGATGTTTTCCCAATAAACGTAATCACATAATCACTGATGGTCATTGTTTGGGGAAAACCTCGTCAAGATTTATATGAAGGATTTTCTTTGTCATCTCGTTGGTTTACGATGAGGAGGAATCAAAATCTGTCTTCTTGTACTATAAATATTGTATATACAGATTTCTATTCATTACGAGGCTTTTTATGAAATTATGGTATGAAATATTACATATTTCTATTATGTAAGCGTGACCAATGGTTGTATAAATGTGAAATGATATTTTCCTAGGTCAACAACCTCTAAAAATAAATTGATTAAAAAATAAATAAAGATAAAAAAACAATAAATAAAAAGGACCTTGGAAAACTAACTAGCGTTCATAATTAACGGTCTTTATTCATATCGCTCCCAATTGGTATGCCCGAAATATTACTATATAAATAAACAAGTGCACCATTTGTGCAAGATACGCAGGTATAAAGTCCTACAACCCTGTACAACAGTGAAAATCGTCACACGGTATAGACTCTTCTTAGTTATCTTGTAATGTTTGCAGAAAATTGCTCAATACAAAGACTAGTCAGCACAGACATGAGTCCGTCGGACGCACCACATGATACCATAAGACGGTCGATCAGCAGAGGGGCGTAGCAAACAACTCTGATAACTATTGACAAGTAGTCCATTGACATATTCTGAAAACTGAAAAATACACGATGTTTACAGGGGGTTTCCGCACACAGGACTTAGAGTTTCAAGATCGAATTAACCTACTGTACTATTACTGCGTTCATGTTTAAATACAACTATTGAATATTCAAATACTATCATTGAATATTTAAGTAAAACAAAATATGCAAAAATAGCACCATTGCTAAATAAATTTCCAAAATCTTTTCGTGGTTAGGCTTTTACTGATACAAGGCACCTCTTGTCATATAATACATCTACCTATATATGGAATGGGTGTCGTACTACTAAGAAATGACATCATATTGATGCGTTCATGTTGAGGCGTAGTTGATACAACAATATAATATCAAGCTTCATTTCAAACTTGATTGCTATTTGCGCCAGGTACTTCGAATATTATTTCTCCGTTATTTATCTTCATAAGAACAAAGTGAGAATAACCATCACGGTAAAATATAATAAGTGATAAACGATGTTTTTCTTAAAACGAGAGAACTTTTCTCAGTCATCTCTCATCGAAGGACGAAGCCCTGAGATGAGAGATGACTGAGAAACGTCCTTGAGTTTTAAAAAACATCTTTAATTATTTTATCGCTATTTTGTATTCATAATTAAATAATTTTTGTTGAGATGCTGACATTTTTTTAAACACAATATTTTATATCGTTAATCACTTATTATCAAGGATTTGGTAATGTGACGTCATTATAACGTCATATTAGAAAACAGCAATAATACTACGTGCGTCCTTGACAACGCTTAGCAATAATTGGAATCATCTCAGCGCTTACGTGATATGAAATATATTGGTTTTAAACATCAAAGGGAAAATAAACAAAATAGCGATAAATCTGAAATATTGTTGAAAGTTGTTTTTATAGCAATAAATAGCTTACCACTATAAATTCTGAGACGCTCCCACAAGTGACCTTCACCCACAGTAGTTGAAAACCACAATCAAAATAACATTGAGATACTCCCTCAACACTGGATATATCCCAACAATTCACTCATAAACCTCATTCCATTTCCTACTGCGATTCATCACGCACGTTAAATTCGTGCAGCAGCTGATTTACAGAAAACCAAAGATAAACTTTTATCATTGCTTAAATTTTAAATTGTTGCTTAATACTATATATATATTAGTATTTAATTTTATTATTACTGCTTTTACCAAGGTAAAATAGTGAGTATTTGACTGGTGAGTTAAATAATGGATTTTGACAACTTACAAAGTGTGACTAGTAGTGTAAGTGATACTTTGCCCTTCGAGGCGATTAGTATAACGGGTAGAGATTGTTTTTGGGATGGGTCTGTGCCCAATCCTTTAGTGTCGGTAGGTAGCCCAACCATGTCCGTCTCTTCCATTATGCCTGAGCCTTCGGGAGCAGGTGCGAGAATCGGCGGTCTTGCGGACCCAGTTCCGTCAAGACCAAAGGTGGGTATACCAACCTTGTCCACTGTTACCCATACTGTTTCCAGACCAGTAAACACTACAGGGTCTTTTTCTTCAGCACCTGGTTCTTCTATGGGTTTGAACCTTCCTGGTTCTAGACCACCAGTTTTTTCATATGGATACTGCTTACCGGGTCCTTCCATACCTCCTGTGCAGACTTGGGCTCGTCCACCATGGGCTGTACCCACCCAGTCTTATCCTGGCTCTCAGGGTGTTAACCCCTTTGCTTACTGGCCTCAGCCAGTTCCTTTCAGTCAGGATACCTTTAGGACTCCGGTTACTTGTAGTCAGTCTAACTCTTCTTCTGTCTTACAGAATTCAGAGTTGGTTAGTTCTGTTAAGGAGGTTTTATCTGACTTTAAGAAGTCAATGTCTGTTGATTTGGCTACCATTTCTTCCAGGATTTCTTCTTTGGAAGCTGGCCATCGGGTCTCTCTTCCCACTCCTTGTGAGGAAGTATCCGATCTAATTTCTATGGCACCAGGGAGTCAAGAAGCTACCTTCCTCAGTGAAGATGAACACGAGGAAGGTGAGTCTTCAATGGCTAGAGTTTCTGATAAGGTTCCTTTGGCTGGTCAGACTAAGTCTGTTACATCTACGGATGTTGGTTCCCCTAGGGAATCGGAGGCAGAGGATTCTTCTGTGTCTTCTAAAGACCAGTTGAGGGCTAGAGTTTACTCTCTCTTGCGAGAAGTTGCTCATGTGCCCCTGTCTTCTCCTCCTAGACTTAAGAAGACTAGCTCTATCTTTGAGACTTCTTGTGGTTTGGTTCAGGATAAACCTAATACTTTTGGCTCTTTTCCTGAATCTAATCATGCTTCTTCTGCACTTCAGTTTGTGAATAACTGTCTTTCAGTGAAGGCTAATGACAAGTCTTCTCAGGGTTCTTCTTTTTCTGGGTTTGGTGCCAGTTCTTTTCCCGGTAATTTCAAGAGTAAAGATTTTGAAATCCATGACTCTTCTATCGGGAAAACGGCCCCAGTTTGTGATAAGTCTTTTTCACAACTTCTTGGGGCCAAACCAGTTGATGGGCTTCGCCTTTCTCAGTCCTTGTGGGCCAAATCGGAGAACTTGCTCCGTAGTGCTTCACATGTTCTGGGTACTGCTGAGTTCTTTCTTTCAGCAGTCGGTGCTTTGCTTCAGGGCAAGGAAGGTGATGATCTAGCAGAGGTAAAGTCTCTTCTTCTGCAAGTAGATCAGGCCCTTGGGTCCTCTCAGTGCCTTCTCATGGGCACACTAGCCAATTTCACTCTTTCTAAAAGGCGTGAAATACTTGAGAAGTCTTCTGTCAATGAAATTCTTCAGGACTCCTTACTTCGTTCTCCTCTTTCTGATAAGGTTTTTGGTTTATCTTTACAGAAGGTTCAGGAGGAGGTCAATAAGACACCTCAGCCTCTTAGGGTCAATGTGCAATTGACTAATGGTAAGAGGTCAGCTTCTGTTTCATCTTCTGCCCCAACGGGTATTGACAAGAGGAGGAAAACGTTTGTTCCCAAGGCTTCTGGTCCTAAGAAACCCCATCAGAAAGGAGGTTTTAAAGGTGCCAAGAAGCCTGGGTCTCGTAAATAGGTTGTTGCCCCCTTGTATGTTGCTGACACCTCCCTTAGGAGAGGAACAGTTTCCTGTTCCTCTTCCTTCTGTTCCAGTGGGAGGGAGACTTACCCAGTTTCTACATCATTGGGAGAAGTTCACCACAGATGTGTGGGTTTTGTCAGTAATTCGAGGGGGATTGGATCTTGTGTTTCAGGAACGCCCTCCTTTGTCGGACAGTCCGATTCCTATGTCTCAGACCTCAGACAAGGAGAAGTTCCGTCTTCTGTCAGAAGAAGTTCAATCTCTATTACTGAAAAGAGTAATAGAGGAAATTCCTCTGACTCAGTTGACACCAGGGTTTTATTCTCGTCTCTTCTTGGTTCCCAAGAAAACTGGGGGAATGAGACCTGTGATAGATCTCTCTATTCTGAACAGTTACCTTTCTGTTCCCCATTTCAAAATGGAGACCAACAGATCTATCAGAGCTTGTATTCTTCCAGGTATGTTGACCACCAAACTGGACCTTTCGGATGCTTATTTCCATATCCCAATTTCTTTGGCTTCCAGGAAATTTCTCCGATTTGTCTGGAACAACAAGGTTTACCAATTTCTGGCGGTCCCGTTTGGCCTGGCGGTTGCACCACAGGTTTTTACTCAGGTTTTTCAGACGGTTATAGCTCACCTGCATACTCTGTCGATTCAAGCTCATTCTTATCTGGACGATTCTCTTCTGAAGGAATTCGATTCAGAAATTCTTTCTCGTCATACTTGCCTGTTTATCAGACTTCTTCTGGACCTAGGCTTCCTTATTTCTTGGAAAAAGTCTCAGATACTTCCTTCCCAAGACTTCCTGTTTTTGGGGGAACATTACAGGACAGATTTAGGTCTGATTTTTCCCCCAGAGGAAAAATTTCAGTCACTTTGCCAGAAAATTCTTATTTTCAGCAACAGTCCTTCAGTCACGGCTCGACAATTCTCTCAACTACTGGGCTTTCTGAATTCTCTAGCCGATGTGGTTCCTCTAGGTCGCCTTCACATTCGACCTCTCCAGTTCTTTCTTCAGGAACATTGGGACTCCGCTTCTCAAGTTTGGGAGGCTCTAGTACCTATTCTTCCTGTCTTACTACCTCACCTAGATTGGTGGACTCACAGGGAAAATGTTTTGACAGGTGTAGCTTTGCTTCACCCAGTTCCTTCTCTAACTCTGTATACAGATTCCAGTCTTCAAGGATGGGGAGCTTTTCTAGAGGGAAAGTCTGTGTCGGGAGTGTGGTCTCTTGTTCAGCAACAAGAACACATCAATTTGCTAGAGATGAGAGCTGTCCTATTAGCGTTACAACATTTCAAGACTCTTCTAGTTTCGAAAGCAGTAGTGCTAGCGACGGACAATACAACAGTAGTGGCCTACTTGCAGAATCAAGGAGGAACTCGCTGTCATGCTCTCTTTCTTCTTTGCAAAGAAATTCTTCTTCTTTGTCTTCTATCGCACATTCATCTGGTAGTCAGGCATATTCCAGGGACCTTCAATGTACTGGCAGATTGTCTGTCTCGCTTCCACAATCCAGTCAACACAGAATGGGAACTACGGCAAGTAGTGTTCGACTCAGTTGTTCTGCGGTGGGATCGTCCTCATGTAGATCTCTTTGCTACCAGTCTGAATCACAAACTGGAAACCTTTGTATCTCCAGTTCCAGACCCTCTGTCCTTCGCAGTAGACGCCATGTCTCTCTCTTGGGACGGAATGTTCGCTTATGCCTTTCCTCCGTTCCGCTTTCTTCTTCAAGTGCTTCTCAAGATCAAGCAATCAGATTGCAAGATCATTCTTATTGCACCAGCCTGGCCAAGACAAGCATGGTTTCCAGAACTTCTGCTTCTGTCTTGTGCCAGGCCTCTGAAACTTCCTTTCAGACGAGATCTTCTGTCTCAGTTCAAGGGAAAAGTGGTACATCCAAGGCCAGAGTCTCTTCATCTTCACGCTTGGCTACTCTCAGGGAGGGACTCCGTCAGAAAGGCTTTTCTGAAGGAGCAACCTCGCACATCTCAAAGTCTGTCAGACAGTCTACAGGGATCGTGTATGAAGCCAAGTGGGCAATCTTCTGTGATTGGTGTAGTGGACGGGATATTGATCCAGTCCGAGTCACTGTTCAACAGCTAGCTGATTTTCTAGTTTACCTTTTTGAGATTAAACGGTTAGTACCCTCTACTATTAAGGGGTACAGATCAGCTATTGGCAGAACTATTTCTTTACTTGGTGGACCTGATTTTGGGCAAAATGAATACATTTCTTTACTGGTTAGAAGTTTTAGTCTGGAGAGACCTAAACAGAATAAGTTGGTTCCTCAGTGGAATTTAGGGTTAGTCTTAGCTGCCCTAAACTCTCCCCCTTTTGAACCAGCAGAGGAAGTAGATTTACGTTTTCTCTACTACAAGTGCTGTTTCTTGCTTGCCTTAGCTTCTGGCAGAAGGAGAAGTGAGATTCATGCTTTTTCTGTTTCTGACTCTTGTCTACGTTTCAACAGAAACAAATCTTCTGTAACCCTGTTAACAGATCCTTGTTTCCTTGGAAAGAATCAGATTCCAGATAGGGGTGCTGAACCAGTCATTATTCCAGCGTTGCCAGAAGATGCTTCTTCTAGGTTGTCTTGCCCAATCAGAATCCTTAGCATATATCTAGATAGAACTAAGAATTCTCGTCCTGCCAAGAATACTAGGCTTTTTCTTCCTTTGAAAAAGGGAATTTCTGACATCTCTGCCAAGACTATTTCCTCTTGGATTTGTCGTACTATTCTTCTGGCTTACGAGTCTTCAGGGGAAAAATTTCTTAACCGCCACTCGGTTAAAGCTCATGAAGTTCGTGCCCTTGCTTCTTCCTGGGCACTTTTTAATTCAGCCTCTATTTCAGAGGTTTTGTCGGCTGGGTTTTGGAGATGTCAGGATTCTTTTACTTCCT
>JYMV01004630.1_pt1 | contig 15304 bp, 9 predicted proteins | sample 338911 | NCBI WGS metagenome assembly JYMV01 (sample SAMN03354496, study PRJNA234377) | hydrothermal vent metagenome | biome: Deep sea; feature: Hydrothermal plumes at the Eastern Lau Spreading Center, Western Pacific Ocean; material: Seawater | place: Tonga | collected 2009 | depth 2000 m m
AATCCTGTATAGACTACTGAACAATCTCTTTTTCGATGGGATGCTCAGGATTTGTTCATGACCAAAGCGAGTCGCCGTGGCCGCGATTGTCAAAAACATAGATTTCTATCTAGCCTTATATGCAATCAATAGACATCGACTCTAACACGTCACTAGATGTATTGGATCAAATATTTTGCTCTGCAGTTTAGTTAGTGACGTATTGTACGCGTCTCGTTATATCTATATTACAAAAAACCAACATATATCTTACTAGATTAACACGATGGGTGCCACTAGTTGAACAGGAACTAGCTACCCTTCCGGAACACCTGAGTTCACCCCCGCTTTTTACCAGGGTTGATGCTACTCGATCTTTTATGTGTATGTTATGTAGATTGTTATTTAATCCTTTTGTACTTTTTCTTTCAGCCATTGTGTTGTCTGTTCTTCTTCGATATACGGATTCTGATTACCTCTTTGGTATCTTCAAACTCTTCTTACTCAAAAGTTTTCATGAGATGATGGCAATGTCTGCCTTCTACCAGAACGGTTTATCTTTTGGCGAATAGAAATCTTTATCCATTACTAAGAATCCTATTTTTTCCCACATTTATTATTTTTGTTTATTTAAAACCTTATGTATTCAAAACTGAATGACCATAAGTCACACAGAAATGTGATTTATACAATAACAATCTTATGAAAGATTGAAATTTCATGCTGAGTTAAGTAAACATTGTTAACCTAACGGTGTTCGCTTAGTCTATTATTCTTCGATTTAAGGATTCTGGTTAGCCTTTTGGTATCTTCAAACTCTTCTTGAAATTTCTTTTTTCTTGAATTTGTATTTTGTTTTTAAAATACATTATATAATCTGAGTGAAAAGTTCACCTACCTTAGCAACAGATTCACCGCAGCCTTAAGAAATGCTTGAAGATACTTAAAAGGCAATCAGAAGCTGTAAATAGAAGAAGGGCATACAATGCAATGGTTAAAAGGAAAAAGACAAAATGACAAACAATGGTCGACAAAACACTGCACAGTAAACTAAAGATTGACAACACTGATCCTACAACAACACTCATGTGTTCCAGAATGGCAGGTAGTTCCTGCTCCACTAGTGGCACTCGTCGTACTACTTTTGTTACAAACCGGTATTAAGTCATAAATATACTCCTGTCAGCATGACCTGTTCTACCATAATATTATTTTTCAGTATCTGTCTTATCAATTAGTGGCTATTTCTGATGATTAACTAATATGTATCACTCAATATTAGGGGGTTGCATCAGATGTCAAAGCCCAACCGATGAAGCATTAACTAGTTTACACAATCTTGAGGTGTTGGCCAACACAATGTAGCAGCGGATTTTGAAAAGTGAACTTCCGAATGTGAACTAAATTATACCTGACGTGAACCCACACCGAACGCCATTAGTTGTTAGTGTGTAACCAGGTAAAAAATACAAAATTTAATTAGATTACAGACTACACAAAAATAGGCAGGACCACTCATATGAACCTATAACAGCGTCACAAATGTCAAATGATATTGCCATCATGCATAGATCTTTCTAAAACGCTTGTTTCGAATCATTTCCATTCCGTCAAAAGTTTGTTATTTTCGTCTGCCAGACCACGTGATTTTGATGGAATGCTAAGCACTGAACTTCCGGTGTCAATGTACACAACGAAAACTCCAATCGATATGCGGCGTTTTAACTTTCCTCAACTTAAAGAATTCTTAACATTTTCTGTTAAAGACAGATATCAATTACATTATTTTATTTATATCAAAAACTTCAATGCAGAGACAATTACTTCTTTAAAATTAAATTTATTTTCTTCCTTCAGGCTTTATTTACTGCTGCTGTCAGCATCATGAAGGGAAAGCGATCTGTCTTGATATATTTCTGTTATCAGACAGACAGTGAGGTGTTGTACACCAGCATTTAGTCAGCCGTTTTCTTGGCGTCTCCATATTACAATAGCTTATAATCTACCACATCTACGACTATGATATATTGACGTTGTCACAGTAATAGCGTAAACATCGGAAGTCGTCTGCCTAACATTTTAGACGTCAAGATACGAAAAAGACGGTACATGACGGGAATTGACATGATTCGAAACAACCGCATTGTGTAGTGGTTTTCTCCGGATATTCCGGTTTCTTCCACCAATAAAACTTACCGCCACGATATAACGGAAATATTGTTGAAGCCCTCTAATCTGAGTTCTTATCCCGTCAAGTAGACAGCACCACAGTCAATATGCTGAAAATGAAACTGACGGGAATTTGCTTGCTTGTTCTATTCATTTAACATATTTTCCTTTCTTAATCAAATCATAATAAAAGAAAATGATGTGTCTTAATTTGATTAAAAACCACACACACCTTGTATAGTGAAATGTTTATATGATGACGACTGGTATACCTTAGACCAGATTATATTATGCTATGGAAGAGTTTGAAGATACCAAAGGGGTAATCAGAATCCGTATATCGTAGAAGGACAGACAACACAATGGCCAAAAGAAAATGTACAAAAGTACACACAACGATCTACTAAGCATACACATAAAACTATAGATCGAGCAACACGAACCCCTATAAAAACCGGAGGTGAACTCAGGTTCTCCGGAAGGGTAAGCAGTTCCTGCTCCACTAGTGGCATCCGTGGTGTTAATCTAGTTACAAAACCCGGTGATAAGTCATGAATGAGGAAAGGACCGGGAAGTGCTTACGACAAGTGAAACATATTCGTGGTCATTTTTGACACAAATATTCCATAACGGTCAACCAAGCCATGGTGGCGACCGAAAAACTTTCGAAGTGATGACTTCAAATTAGCCAAGATGAACCCTTGGTTCAATAGCTTCCTTGTTAGCAGCAGCCCTCTATCAAGGAAATCCTGATAGGAACCACAGGCCCTGGAATATCGTATCAACTGAGATATATATATACTCCATATGCAGGTGCTGCTGGAATGTTTTGTCATTGAGTTTCGTTCTTAACCGCACCTCATTGTCAATTTCGAGGTGTAGGTCAAGGTATGAAGCAGACATATCTGTATCTGCAGTATCCTTTATTTCAAGCTCAATTGAATAGATGCGATCAACGATATCACCATACTTATAATATGATTATTTAGTGAAAGGACATCATCTATATAGCGGAGCGTGAAATTAATGGATCGGGATAGTTTTTCTTGAAAAGCCCCTATATGAAGTCTGCCTCATACGAATAAAGGAACACGGCGACGAGAAGAGGAGCATAGTTTTTGCCGTCTGTCTGTTGAAACCCACATGCATCAAACATAACAAATATGTTGTCAATCAAAAACTGTCCCTTCCTAGTACAAGGTATATGTATCTACATTGGCCATTCTTTTTTTTATGAAACACAATTGGACCAAATCCCTTAATCTGTCCTTCAGCTTAGAGTGAGGACAAGTTGTGTAGAGGGTAGAGAAGTCCAATGTTTTAATGCTATTGAAGGATGAGAGGGACCTAGATTTTATGTAGATCTTTAGAGTTATTCAGAGTCCACTTCTGATTCACACCACCTCTCGAGTAGCCTGTGTCAAAGTAACTCTGAAGCACGGTTTTGGCCGCTGATAGAATACATGTTAATAATTTGGAAAGAGGTTTCGTGGAGCATTTGGCAGAACCAGCAATATAGCGCTGTTTGAAAGGACACTTGTGTAATTTAGGAATCCATTAGAGTGATGATAGATCCAATTCTTCATCTTTACATGTCCAATGAAGAGTATATCGAATACCGAATGGTCAACGTTTTTCTTGTAGATTTACGGTTTGCATAGCCAGCAACTAAAGAGCGTTCTACAGAGTACCACTCAGTGGCCTGATGAACGCCTATCTGTGCTTGTTGGAGAGGGTCTTTGCTGAGCGCAGTAATCCCAAGTTGGAAGAAGATTTTCGCACAGAGGGGGTATACTGATACAAAGAGAAGCAAAATGTTTTCATTCTGACTTGAATTTACACCTTTATATGGGAGTTATGTCCCTTTAATGCGACCAAAGAGGGTCCCCTTTCATGCAAAGTTCAATGCTAATAACACATTTTCCCATAATCTGCACAAAATGTTATTGTTGTAACAACTTATGAATTTTCTATTTGTTATACTCGCTGTAAGGGAAATAACTCACATCAAAATAATGTTCAAAACACGTATAATTTGATAATCAAATCGGGAATGCGCAACAGGTGGTAATTAAACAAATAAAACAGTACAAATACAAAGATAAAAATAATGAAAATTCAGCCAAAATTATGAATATATTTTATTATGCGGTAATCTGAGAAAATAATGCCAATTATGACGGTGCAATTATAAACTTCGACCGAAACTTGAGAATCTGATTCTAGAAATTTACACGGGTCGAAGCACCGCATTGATGTCTATTAATGTCAAAACACTGACATGACTTTAAATGATAGATATATACTACGTTGTATAATACTTCCTAAGCTCTTTTGAATCGTACTGTTGCTGTAACTGAGCCAAATGCCATGGTCTGAAATGTAAAGAACAAATGGTTAGTGTGATTAACGCCACTTTCAATAATATTTCAGCTATATCGTGGCGGTCAGTTTTATTTATGAAGGAAACTGGAGTACACGGGGAAAACCACCGAGCTGCCGCAGGTCGCTGACAAACTTTATCACATAATGTTGTATCGAGTACACTACAGAAAAAAAGGGTTTGTATAAAACAATTGTAATACTGCAACTGATTTCTTGTTTTAAATCACACCTTTTTATTACCATTAATGCATGTGGAATCCTTTTGTTTGCAAAATGGTAAAAAATTTGTATATCTAACAATAATAAATAACATAAATAAGACATGAGCCCTCCTACAAACAACTGGAGGTAAATACGAATCAAACATCGCTTTCATGCGGGAATAAAGAAGGGGAGAATCATCCATATGGCTAGAATAAAGGTCTGTCCTGTTGAAATATTGATGTTGTCCTCTTAATCTTAGTATGAACAAATGAATATCCTGGGATTCTAATATATATATAAAAGAAATTAGTAAAAAAAGAACAAGACGAATTTTTCACAACATTCTTGTACTAACGTTTTCACTGCTGTTGCAGATCTTCAGGTACAATGTTTATATATATATATAAACCGCCAGGATATAACTGAAATATTGTTGAAAGTGGCGTTAAACACCATAACCCTAACCCCTCTGTTTTTTTTCTTTTTTTAAATGTCTTCAATTTACCATTAGAGACGTAAATAATATCGAAATAGATATAAATAGCTTCCGACACACTTTTGTACTTTTGTTTGTACGTACGTATTTCAAACAATTCCTCCTTAAACCTAATTACTTCTGTAACATAATACTGACGTTTATGTACAAATAATAAACAAAGGCCAAGGATTTGCATCCAATGTTTATACATTGTAATATTCTATGCCTATCTTACTGATTATTTATACAGCTTTAAGAAATCACCGATCGGAAAATAATCATTACTAAAGTTACAGATTGTTCATCTCGACTATATGATGAAATATTCATCGCGAAAACTGCAGCGGTGGTGTAATGGTTAGCATGCTCGTCTCGAGTGCGGTAGATCGTGGGTTCGAGTCCCGATCTGATCAAAACAAAGACTATAATTTGGTATTTGTTGCTTCTCTACTAAGCACGCAATATTAAGGAGAAAAGGCAAAGATTGGTTGGCTCGGAATCAGGATAATGTGTCCGAGTGTGGCGATATGTCTACCCGCGGACTGTTGTTTCAGTGAGCTAGCACTATACAAATTCAACTCAGTGTTGGTCTAGTACAAAACGGACCTCATCATCATCTCATTGTTAATTAACTTGTTCTCGCCATGAAATAGCTGAAAATTACTGAGTTGGCGTTAACCAACAATCACTCACTTATCGCGAATAAAGACATACTGTACGTTTATCTGAAAAAGCCCCCAAAATGTGACATTGAAACCTCACATAATTGTCATTATCACGTTGAAAATGGGGTTTTGAAGGGAATGTTGAGATAATCCTGGATTATACTTTTAGGTAGGAAAGAGCCAATGAAATAAGATCCATTTTTTGTCACAAAACAATTGGCAAACATAGGTCACGTTAGAGCAATATATAATTATATAAACATACTTTGGAAAAAAGAAGATTTTGAGACACAAAATTTACTTTTTTTGGCAAAGTGGGAACAATGTGGTCAGAATGAACAATCAAGCACTGACAACCGCTAACTAGGTTATGAATGCGAGCTTAAACATTTGTTGTCCTTTCCTGGTCTTTATTGTTTGATATTTAAATTTGGTTATTGGTTGGCATCGAACATGAGTTATTATTGCTCCAATTGAAGTTATCGTTTTCATCTAATTGAAAACAAAAACTAAAAGAATGAGTATAACAAATACAAGAACATGCCGTGCATATCTGAGATAAAAAAAAAAAAACCTTTATCAAAACACAAAATTTCAAGATTTTCTTCCTTTAGGCCTACAAATCTGATTAAAATCACATCTCACTCTTACTTCCTACATTTATAACTGATATGTCGGTCACACCACCACATATGAATAAAGGGGAGATGTGATTTTAATAAGGCTGTTCCTCTTCTACTTTGGACTTTGAAGAAGTATGTCTCTTAGTTAATAGTTAAATAATAATAACGTAGATATCTAATTTAGTGCGCACGACGCGTTTCTAGAATAACATTCATTAGGTACTCTCTAGTCAAAAGTTAGGAAAGTCAAATAACTTAAAAGTCTTTGGAATCAAGCAAATCTAAGTCTAAACAAGATAGCCAAAAAAAGAATAATCAGTAAATTGCTGATGCAGGAAGGAGATTGACCTTTGTTTGACTAAATTCGGATTATTTAGCATCTGTAAATTTCAAACAAATATATCTAATAATCCAAGTATATCGGGGTCCTATGATAACGTGGTAGTTAAATTTAAAAATTGGCGGTGACGATTGGTTGAAATAGCACGTGAATACACGGTATTATAGAACCCGAGGTACCATAGGGTCGGACTATAAGTGCTGTGGCACTGACTAACACGTGCTATTTGCGTTTTGTTATCTATATTATTTATTATTCAAATCCAATTATCTACATATTGCATCGTTAAAAAAATTAAAGTTTATTGCCGTAACAATTCTATCTAATTACAAAATCAACACTCAGAATAAATTTTTAAAATACAAAATCTCGGGAGATTGAACTTGGAATACCACCACCAAAGAACGATAACTCACCGAAACAAGCTCGTCTCCCGTAGCTACACGTGTAATAAGAACTTCGTTGTCACCTTCACGTTGTGTTTCCAACATTTTATCTCCATCCATTTTGACAGTACACTGAAATAAATAATTAATTTTAAAATCAGAGTGATAGCATCTAGCATGCAAAGTTAGCTGTCTTTTAGATTCGTTTGTTTGTTTGATGGTGTTTAACGCCACTTTCAACAATATTTCAGTTATATCGTGGCGGTCAGTTTTATTGGTGGAAGAAACCGGAGGACCCGGAGATAACTACCGACCTGTCGCAAGTCACTGACAAACTTTATTACATAATGTTATACACTTTGCCCCGATCGGGTTTCGAACTCACAACATCAGTGGTGATAGGTACTGATTGCATAGGTAGTTGTAAATCCAACTACCATACGATCACTGCCACGACGGTCTCTCTTTTAGTTTCGTATATCCCCTATTAATGCATTGGGATATCAAAAGCAGATTCATTCGTATGCAGTTTAAATAAATAGCATTAACAAGAGTTGTTGTTGCATAACAAACATAAGTTTCGCGAACTTAATTCGATCTCGTCAACGTTTTGGTCTCTTGGACTTGCTCTGTTATGATTTGGTCTCACAAGTAGAGAGGAACTGCTAACACTTCCGTAGCACCTGAATACACTCACGGTTTTTTGGTGGTGTTCGAACTGCTCAATCCTTAAATTTTTGCATATTGTTTTGTAGATCATTGTTCATCCTTCGGTCCTTTTTTGGCCATTGCATTGTCTGACCTTCTTCGATTTACTGTGGGTATCTGATTCCGCCTTTGGTAATATAAAATTGTTCTTGTATGTTCACCCGATTGACTATTTATGCCGCCTTCCTTGCAATATAATATAATTAATTTCTGTTATTATACTTCACTCGTAACCATACTATAGGTGCCGTCCTTGCCATGTTTTGAAATCTTATGCATGCATTAATCTGACCTATATAGTTTTGGCGCTCTCTCGTGTGTTGGAATCTTATGTTAACCTGTTAACCTGACCTGTATATCTTCTGGATCTGTGTCAGGGGTTTGGAATGCTATATTCACCAGAGCTGTATATATGTTTGCTCTATGCCAGACATGAAGTGATCATTAAGCTTTGTCAAAATGGGCGTCTAAGCCATAACCATGGAAATTAAATTAAATTAAAATCACCTTTTACACAATAAATATTATTATTACACATATACAAAAGTTGTGAGTACGAATCCCGCTCATGGAGAGGTGTACTAGATACAATATTATGCGACAAAGCTTGTCAGTGACTTGCGGCAGGTCGGTGGTTTTTTCCCGGAATTCCGGTTTCCTCCACCAATAAAACTGACCACCACGATATAAAGGAAATATTGTTGAAAGTGACGTTAGACACCATAACCTCAACCCTTAGCCATAACACAGATTCTCGTGACAATGCAACACGCCGATCATTATTATGAGCTGTATTTCAGTACAATGTGATAACATGTAAAGTTTCAGTTTTAGTTGGGTTTGTGTTGCTAAAAAAGCTTGGGTTTTCTGCGCAATATTCTGTCGATCATTGTTTGTCTTTTTGTTCCTTTCCCTTTGTCAATTGTATCGTCTTCCCTTCTTCGAATTACGGCTTCTGATTATATTACTCCTGTGGCATCTTCAGACTTTTCTTCTTCACTATCATACTATTACCTTTAATGGCGTTCCGACTAGAGATGTCGATTCAAATTCTTGTCCTATTTTAAAAGAACTATCCTTAATCTTTTCTCCAACGATTGTCTTGATAGACCAGTCGTCACCATTTTGTGAAATGTCCACTGTTGGTTGATTCTTTCTGGTAACCTCACGGAGCTGTTCAGGCACACCTTCAAATAAAACGTTCAAATTTAAATACATGTACGTTCAAACTATTATTTATGAACTTAAAATCGTTGGCATGGAGTAAACAGACGACGTAACTTTTGAGCTTATTTCTCTTGCTTACCTTTCAACTTCGAGATAATTTTGTTTTGGGTGGAACTGCCCCATATGGAATTTACTGACCTCGTATATATCGTATTAGGTCACTAACACACTGTGTAACTAATAATATCCATTCGTTTTATTGTAACAGTTCCTAAAATACGTATGACGAATGCCTAAAATATAAGTATAGGTTATTCAATACCTGGTCATAGTATATGAAAAAGAATGCCTTGAGGCGAAGCGGGAGATGCATTCTTTTTCATATACTGATGACCAGGTATTGTATGATTAATTTCACCCATACTTTCTTTGTCGAGTGTCATGATTACCAATTATTACTAATTTAAGAAGTCTAAGCCAGTATCAGCTCAAAAGCATTTCCTTCAATTACAACATATGTGAAAGTATGGGCTAATGTTAAATATCGTAATTAAATATAATATCTGTGTTTAGGTATTTACGGGTGAGTTTTAAATAATTTCCTCCTTCATTCGATGTAAATTTTATTATATACAGTACATTGTATTTATAATAGACATAATTATATCACGATATGATGGTTTAACTATGCTTTGAAACAAAACGATCAATAATTACTTCGACTGTCTGATGGTGATTTTCCAAAGATCAGTATGTAACACAAGGTCAACTTTCTACATCAAAGCATTTTCAAGATACCAGACAAATAACGTTGGCAACCAGAATCATATAGGCCTAACATTTTCAATATGTGTACAAGAACCAAATGCGGAAGTAAGAAAGACCTAAAGGATTTATAAATCTTATTTAAAAGGTTTCTTTTGATTATGAGCGTACCTGATGCAGGTTTAATTCCAGAAACGCGTCGTGCGCACTAAGTTAGATATCTACGTTTGTTTATTATTTATTTATAAGATGCATACTTGTGTGGAAATTGCTATTGTAAGCAGTCTTATAGAAGTAGATGATAGTAAAGAGAGATGCCATCACTAACAGCAGCATCCCAATTTACATTTAGATCATATCAATCAATTTTTCAGTTATACTATGGAGGGAACAAGTTACATTCCATCAGTTGATGCTGATTTCCTCTTTGTCTCTTAATACCAGGTTAACATGCTTGGTTGGAGTGGAATAGTGCTTGCTGACTGAAACAACAGTCAACCGATAAACATATTGCTGCACTCGGACGGACACCGAGCCAACCACCTTTGTTCTCATTACTTTATGGCGTGTGCTTAGCCGAGAGAGAGCAAACACCAATTGCATGGTCTTTGGTTTGATCCAGCCACTATCTACCCGCGCACTCAAGGCGAACACGCTAACCATTACACCACCGATGCGGTAGATATATTTCATAGCCTTTGGTTTGACCCGACCGAGACTCTAACCCATGACCTACCACACTTAAGGCGAACACGCTAACCATTACACCACCGACGCCCATAAATTTAAACAACAATACATCAATCAATCAATAACTTAATTTGCTGTGAATACTGCAATCTGATTGGCTCATCCGCCTGGAGCAACACTGGTTATACATGATAACCTGGGTTGGTATTGTGACGTCGCCAACATATTCATTCGCCAACGACATATTCAAATAGTCTCATGAAATAATTGAAATTAAAATCGAAGAATCATTAAATTTTGTTGTAAGAATTAAATTATAAGGAATAAGTTCAATATCTGAACAGCTTATGCAGACTTGTATAACCTAGTTTGGAGCAGTTTACGCTTTTCATAAACCGCTTCGTGGTTTAACCGTAAACTACCCCAAACCAGGTTATATCGTATAACCTATTAAAAAATCGAACATATTCCTGAAAAAAATATATATAAATTGACATTTTAAGATATTTTTCATTATTTATTTCTTGACCTTTTTATTTACATTTTATGATGTCCTTCACTTACTTACATTTTTATTTACTTATTTTATCTTTTTTATCTATTGTAGGAAGTTTATTATTGATAATATTTGTTTCAAAGTTTGGGGTGAATAACGTGATCACGGAAATTAGACGTGCATTAAAATGACTAATTCGACTTTTGAGCACACTTCAGCTATATTGACAATTTTTATCCTCATTTATCAGTACAAGATGTCCTCTGCATATATGACTTAATACGGAGTGTCTTGTAACCCCAGATAAAAAAGGGTCATGGTCGGGTTACATACGAAGGAACATTTTTAGATTTTTGAAGATAAAAATGATATAAATTAAAAATAAAATAATGTTCTACTTATTATTAGCAACTAGCAAACATAAATTTGTTTATTGGTGATGTAATGGTTAGCATGCTCGCCTCGATTGCGGTAGATCGTGGGTTCGAGCCCCGATTGGGTCACACCAAAGACTATAAAATTGGTATTTGTTGCTTCCCCGCCAAGCACGCGGCATTAAGGAGACAGGGCAAAGACGGGTTGGCCAGGAATCAGGATAATGTGTCAGAGTGTGGCGACATGCTTATCCGCGGACTGTTGTTTCAATGAGCTAGCACTATAAAATCCAACTAAACTGTTGGTCTAGTACAAAGCAGACATCATCATCACATCATTGAAAATTTACTTGTTCTCGCCATGATATAGCTGAAAATTGCTGAGTTGGCGTTAAGCAACATTCATTCATTCATTAACATCATTCATTCATTCATTCGTTCGTTCGTTCGTTCGTTCGTTCGTTCGTTCAATATCATTGTTAGAGGAAGCCCGAGTACCCATCCAGCCGCAAGACACTGACAAATTTGATCACATTAAGCGGAAAATAAACTTGTAAGTGATAGATAGCACTGATTGATTGTTGCACGATTGCAGTCGCGACGACTCTCACAGATCCTTCAAAGATAAGCTTATTTTCAAAGTAAATAATAATACTTAATGCACTATCAATAAAAATAATGTACTTAACAGGTTATATCTTTATCTTCCATAATTACATTAGTTGCATTAATTATACAAATATAATTACTGTCTAGCGATGTATTCTGAGAGTCTGGTTGACAAAGTGCATTTTATGTATAAATCTTGCTACCATACGATCACGGCCATGGCGTACACGGTAAAAGACCATTACATGATTAATTATTGTCATAATAAGGGAAACCGTATCTGTGGTGTAATGGTTATTGTGCTCGCCTCGAGTGCAGTAGATCGTGGCTCGAGCCCATGTCGGATAAAATATAAAAAAAACATTAGCATTATGGAGTAAGAGCAAAGACTGGTTGGATCAGAATCAGGATGATGTATAATTTCTGGGAGTTAACTCCCCTTATGAGAATATATTTATTACACCTAGAGATTTAAGACTCCTATACACGAATGACTTTATCTCGTTTGACGCATGGTCACTAAATTAGGAAATAACTCATTTTAGAACAATAATTTAACTGGGTAACAAAGTAAATTAATTATCGATCAACATGTAATAATTCTTATGAAAAAAACAACAACTTGCAATAAACATGCAATGCCAATGGATACCACTAAAATGATTAGCTGCCTCATGAAATTGATCACTCTATAAATAACTGACGACAACTTGACGGTAATCCAGGTAAAAAATATTTTTACAGTCGCCATACTATATATAAATTGACAAAAATAATTAACATTTAAAAAAACATGTAAAAATGGTATATTTGTATATGAATGTGAACATGTCCTTGAATCTACAATGGTTGCTATGTAGTGGATAACGTGTAGATACAATTTACAGCAGGGGGTATGGGTACTAGTTCAAATGTCCACGAAGATATGCTCTTCCATTATTCTGAATGTCCGCATGCCAATCAAATAGTAATGATGAATTATGTTTTTTTTTATTATTTGCAGGACAAACATGGTACACATTTTCAGCATTATTCGAGGTTTAAAGTCGTCCGACCTTTCAAAATGCTGGGACATTTTGCTATAGTCCTCCACTATCAAATATTAACAAAACTCTAATGCAATTATAGTTATAATATCCAATTACATTTATCCAGTGTAAGACATTAAAAATGGAGACAATTCTCTTGATTCCAACTCCATTGTATTAAAAAAATAAAAATAAAAAAAAAACTTCTCTTATTTTCTTCTCCTTCCACGTTTCTGTCTAGGTCCCCACCCAGTTTACTTCTCTCGCGCTCTCAACTCATTTTCTCCCTTATTTCCGACACCCCTCTTCCTCAAATCATATTGTTGATAGAGGTAAAGTATTAAAGGCATTGTATACTGTGAGGAACATGTTCATCTATTTCAGTGATAATGGACCTTCAGACCAATACACATTGGACTAATGGACCTTTGAACGAATAGGCTTTCGAACTAATGTACTGTCGGACTAATAGGCTTACGGACTAATGGACATTCGGACCAATGCACCGTAGGCTAGGACTATTTAACTTTCGGACTACTGAACTTTCGGACTATTGAACCTTCGGACTAATGAACCTTCTATTACCTTCACATTTGCCCCCCTTTAATGTATTTTTACACCAAATGTATTATTTATGACTTGTCAGTAATCGTTGAATGGAGAACAGCGAGATGTAGAATTCATGTCCGTGACACACTAAATCATTATAGCCTTTATTTACGTTTGTTGTAATTTACAAAGTTTACTTTAAAGAGTTTGCCCCATAAAGTGTCATTTTACACCTTTCCGAGAGAAACACAATTCAATAAAAGTTAAATCCTTTTCATAATATATATATCTACGATTTTAGAGGACCCACTACCATTAACCATAAAAATAATAATGTGAGTCCTCAAAAGTAAATGGTCCCTATGATGCCTTAGTGTACTTTAGGGGATCCACTACCTATATCCACAATTCCTATCATAAGACAACAACATCAACCATAGAAAATGATGCGAGTCCCCTAAGGTAAATGATTCCTATTTTGCCTTGGTGTACATTAGGGACTCACTACCATATATACCTGGCTTATATCATAAGACAACAACATTCGCTATCGAAAATAATGTGAATCTCCTGAAGTACCTAATAAATATCGTGAGACAACAAAACCAAGTCTCATAGAGCAAAAATGATACATTATATGCCCCCTAAACTACATGAAGGCCTGACACACTGATTCACCAAAACAGATAATTTTACACAATCTACAACAGAGATCGTTTTACCGTATTCAACAATTGACGACAGACCACACTGTACGACAATGTACATGTATCTCAGAGGCGGATCCAGACATTTCCATAAGGCGGGCTCGTTTTATTTCAGAAACCATTTATTAGAAATATCAAAAGATGCCGAGACGTAATTCAAAGCGAAAATTACAAGACATGGTAAAAAGAAATATGACAAGGACGAAACTGGAAATATTCTCTTAAAATACGTTTTACCAGTCTATAATATAGCACAAAAAGGGGGGGCATGTCCCCCTCTGGATCTCTTAGGGGATGGCCATTTGATTCTGAGAGGGATCTGGAGGTTTTTTTTTTAGAAATAAATACTCATGAGCAAAAATAAAATAAATATCCTGTCACGCAACGAAACAAAACGAAATACAGCATAAATAGACGACTTGATAATAAATGAAAAAAAATATATAAAGAATGTCGCTCGTAAACATCAGAACCAAGGAGGTTTTATTCAGAATTTCTGCGTAAATAAATTCGGTGTTTTGCCATTGTGTTATCCTTGCTAGCTAAAACATTGACCACATTTTTTACAAGAATATACCTATAAATTTGGTGGTCTATTTAGCATAAAAAACAAACGAGCAACGTGTTAGACAGCAATATATTTTTGCAGCTAGGGGCGATATAACCCAATTTCGACATCGAGAGGTGCGTTGGGAGGGGCTAATAATATTTTCAAAGTAAAGAAATACTGCCATCTCTCCTTTGTATGAAACAAGAGTACATCTCCGCTTTGAAATCTGAACGGCTACCTCTTTTTTGGTATACATTGATAATATTTACGGTCTACATTTGAAAGGACAAACACAAATTTTAAGTCAGAATTGAAAATAATTTGAATTTGTTTTCACACGGTCTTATACCAAAACGCGTCATGGCACGGCAATAACTGTTTGATATTTCACATTTGTTAAGAAGACAGACCCATATGCACGATGAACCCACG
>JYMV01021486.1_pt1 | contig 15304 bp, 15 predicted proteins | sample 338911 | NCBI WGS metagenome assembly JYMV01 (sample SAMN03354496, study PRJNA234377) | hydrothermal vent metagenome | biome: Deep sea; feature: Hydrothermal plumes at the Eastern Lau Spreading Center, Western Pacific Ocean; material: Seawater | place: Tonga | collected 2009 | depth 2000 m m
CCTGACTTCCTGAATGTATTCGGACACCGCGCTCTTCAGGCTATCGGCCAGTTGGGCATATTGTTTTACAAATTTAGGCACGAAGTCCTGATTCAGTCCCAGAAGGTCGTGAAGAACCAGAATCTGGCCGTCACATTTGAGGCCCGCCCCAATTCCAATGGTAGGTATCTTTAGTTCTGCCGTGATTTCTTCTGCCAGTTCACCAGGAATGCCCTCCATAACCAGGGCAAAGATGCCGGCGTTTTGCAGGTCGCGTGCGTCCTGTCTGATTTGCCGGGAGTCGAGATAGTTTTTCCCCTGCACTTTATAACCGCCGAACTGGTGGACCGATTGCGGGGTCAAACCAATATGACCCATGACGGGAATGCTTGCCTGAACAATTGCCTGAACCCTGTCTGCCATGTGGGCTCCCCCTTCCAGTTTGACAGCGGATGCCCCTCCTTCCTGGATCAGGCGGCCGGCGTTGGTGACTGCTTGTTCCACCGAAACCTGATAGGACATGAAAGGCATATCGCCCACCACCAAAGCGCGTTGGGTACCCCGTTTTACAGCACGAGTATGGTCGATCATATTTTCCAGGGTAACTGAGAGGGTATTCTCATGACCGAGGGAAACCATTCCCAGAGAATCTCCAACCAGAATGATGTCTATGTCCGTTGCGTCTAAAAGTTTAGCAAAACTGTAATCATAGGCGGTCAAGGCGGTGATCTTTTTCCCTGAATTTTTTCGCCCTGAAATATCTGGGACTGTGACAGGCCTGTTTTCCATGATTTTTTTAAAGGTTAGGGCTGGGACTTAACAGAGGGGGAGGGGGAATCAAAAAAGAAACCACCGGCAAATGCCGTGAGAGAAGCGTAATATTCAAGAAAAATGTGTGCAATTTTAAGGCCGCCAGTGGGGTCCCCGAATTGCGTTTTTCCTGGTTATATGAAGCTTACTCCGTCCCGGTCCGTCAGGATCCAAGCGGGTTATAATATTCTCTACCTATTCTATGGTTGTTGATCTTGTTAATCAACTCTTCCAGATCACATTTTTTTTCAACAAAGTCGATCTCATTGGTATTTATGACCAAAAGCGGTGTGTTGGAATAATAAAAAAAGAAATTGTTGAAAGCCTTGTTTACCGAATCGAGATAATCGGGATCCATAAAAGCTTCATAATCCCGGCCCCGTTTGGAAACTCTCTCCAGTAGCACTTCTGTGCTGGCCTGCAAAAAAATGACTAAATCGGGTTTTGGGGCTTTGGGGTCGATCAAATTAAAAATTTGTTCGTACAGGCGGTATTCGTGATCTTCAAGGTTGAGTTGGGCGAATATTTTGTCCCGTTGAAACAGGTAGTCGATCACGACCACAGAGTTGAACAGTTCCCTCTGCGCCAACTGCAGATATTGGTTGAAACGGTTTAGTAAAAAAAAAATCTGGGTTTGAAAGGAGTAGGCGTCCCGATCCTCATAAAATTTGGCGATAAAGGGATTGGTATCGTTATCTTCCAGAATCACCTTGGCCCCATATTGTTTTCCAAGAAGGTTGACCAGTGATGTTTTGCCCGCGCCAATGGCGCCTTCAACAGCAATGAACCTGGGTTCGATGGTTTGATTTGCCATTTTACTCTAATCAACCCGCTTTTCGCTGATTGAAAATCTCCTTGATGGTGAGTTTCAGTTCCCTGAGATCGGCCGATTTGACGACAGTGGCGTCCGAGGCCCAGACTCTAAAATCCTGTTTGTAGCGACCATGAGCCGAACAGAGTATTATGGGAACATCGCTATCCTTGATTTTCCGCATGAGCTCAATGCCGTCCTCTGTGGGATTTTTGATATCCAGAATAATAAGGTCCTGCGTGTCCAGTTTTTGCAGGGCTTCGTCGCCAGTGGCGGCAAGCGAAACGTGGTAACCGGCAAGTTCTTCCTTATAAAGGGATCGGGTATTTTGGTCGTCATCAACAACGAGAATTGTTTTCATGTGTCTGCTGATTTATTGGGTTCAGTCCGAGAAACACTAGTTTTTATAATAATCGGGCCTCTTTTGCAACGGTAAATCCCACTAGTGGGTTTTATTCCCCATGGCTTGCCACGGCTTTTTAAATAACACTTTATTTAGGATACCCCGTCCGCTTGCGGCGGAGTTGCTCACTGGAGATAGACTCTAACTCCTTGTTGAACCGGTGTTTCAGGAGCGAAGGGATTTATGGTAAAGACGTGAATACTGTTTGGCGGAAACTTCCCAACTATTATCTTTAGCCATCCCATTTAGCATCAGCTTTTTCCAAGTTGCAGTTTGGTTAAAACAGGATAAGGCTTTCTGCAGAGATTTCAGGAAATATTTTGCTTTTGGAACTTTAAATTTAAACCCGGTTCCCTTTCCCGTTTTATCGCTGAATTCCTGGATGGAGTTTTTCAAGCCGCCGATATCTCGGACGATAGGAACCGTTCCATATTTCAAAGCATACATCTGGGTGAGTCCGCAAGGTTCATAGCTGGAAGGCATGAGGAGCATGTCACTGCCTGCAAGAATACGATGTCCCAGGGGTTCGTCGAACATCAATGCCGTCGCGATGCGGTCAGGCCGATCCTGGTTCCATTGCAGGAAAAAAGATTCGTATCGGGTTTCCCCCGTCCCCAGGATCAATAAGGCTATATCCTGTTCATCCAGCGCGTCCCGGGCTTGCATGAGCAAATCGATTCCCTTTTGCTCGGAAAGCCTGGTGATCATGCAGAGAATGGGTGTCCTTTTATTGAGCCGAAGTGAAAACATTTTTACCAGGTCTTCCCGGCATTGTTTTTTTTGTGATAGAGATTGCGGGCCATAGTTGGCCGGAATGAAGGGGTCGGTTTCCGGGTTCCATACGGTATAGTCGACACCGTTCAAAATTCCATGCAGTTGGTCGGAACGTTTTTGCAAAATCCCTTCCATGCCAAAACCCAGTTCCGTGGTTTGGATTTCCTGGCTATAGGCGGGGCTCACAGTGGTGAGCGTGTCGGCAAATATCAGTCCGCCTTTTAAAAAACTGATTTGACCGTAAAATTCAATGCCTTCTTCCCTGAATAAGGATTCATCCAGTCCAGTTGCTTTCAATTGGGAATGGGGGAAGTTGCCTTGGTAGCCGAGATTATGAATCGAGAAAAGCGTTTTTGTTTGAGCAAACCCGGGGTCTTTACGGTAAAGGGTTTTTAAATATACCGGAATCAGCCCGGTGTGCCAGTCGTTGCAATGGATGATGTCCGGTTTGAAATCAAGTTTTTTAGCGGCTTCCAGGACAGCTCGGCAAAAATAAGCAAACCGCTCCACGTTGTCGGGATAATCCGAGCCGGGTTCGCCATAAAGATGTTCGCGGTTATAGTAGCCGTCATGTTCAATCAGGTAAACCGGGACACCTTCGGCCAGCTCTGACTGGAACAGGGAACCGCTGAAGCCGGGGAGTTCCAAATCCAGCTCGAGAAGGCCTTTTCCCGCTTTGGTGGTGCAGGGGTATTTGGGCATGATGACCCGGATGTCGTGTCCGAGTTTTTTTAGGGCCGGGGGCAATGCCCCACTGACGTCTGCCAGTCCGCCGGTTTTGGCAAAAGGATGGACTTCGCTAGCGACAAAAAGAATTTTAAGTTTCCGGCTCATAATTTATGGCAGTACTCTATGTAATGAAAGGTGGAAAGTCAAACGTCCCCCTTCCTAAAAACATTGATTGCTTAAGGATTAATACTTATAATTGAGCTATCTTTCATAAAAAAATCATGCAGGAAACCATGAAGAACGCGAAAATTGTTTTGGGTGTCTCTGCTGGTATAGCTGCCTACAAGGCCGTGGAGTTATTACGCATGTTGGTCAAAGAAGGGGCCGATGTAAGAGTTGTAATGAGTGCCAATGCCGGGCAATTTGCCACCCCGTTGACTTTTGAGGCACTATCCGGGAACCCGGTTTATCACACATTGTTTGATTCGCAAAACTCCGCAGATATGGAACACATCCGTGTCGCCGAGAATGCGGACCTGTTGGTGGTGGCTCCGGCTACCGCCTCCATACTGGGGAAAATGGCACATGGCCTCGCCGACGATGCTCTGTCATGTTTACACTTGGCGTTTAAGGGGCCGGTACTGATTGCTCCGGCTATGAATGAAGGAATGTGGGAGCATCCTGCAGTGAAGGAAAATATTGAACTCTTGAAATCGAGGGGCGTGGAGTTTGTGGACCCCGAATGCGGAGAACTCGCTTGTGGAGTAACCGGGCCAGGGCGTTTGGCCGAACCTTCCGTTATTCTTGACAAGGTAAGGGGTTATTTTAACCAGCGTAGTGACTTGAGCGGCCTGCGGTTTCTCGTAACAGCCGGGCCTACTCACGAGCCTATCGATCCCGTGCGATATCTGTCTAATCCCTCTTCAGGGAAAATGGGGTATGCGATTGCCGAGCAGGCAAAGATACGGGGAGGGGAAGTGGTGCTCATCAGCGGGCCGACTTCTTTAACGCCTCCCTCAGGTGTGGACTTTAAATCTTGTAAAACGGCAGACGAGATGAATGGTTTAGTTCAGGAGCATCTTCAAAATTGCGATGTTTTGATTATGTCTGCCGCAGTGGGCGACTTTTCTCCGGAAAAACTGGAAAAGGAAAAGATCAAAAAACAGGGGAATGAGGGTTTGGTCCTTAAGCTGGTTCCCACCGTAGATATTTTGCTGGAAGTGGCACAACGCAACTCAGGCAAGCTGTTGGTTGGTTTCGCGGCGGAAACCCAAAACCTGGTGGAGAGTGCCATGGAGAAGTTGAAAAAAAAGAACCTTGATCTCATTGTTGCCAACGATATCAGTGCGCCGGGAATCGGATTTCAGTCCGACTCCAACCAGGTGACGATCATTGACCGTGAAGAAAATATTGAAAACCTTCCTCTCAAATCCAAGCGGGACATTGCCGACCTGCTACTGGATAAAATTCTGTCCCGGCTTTAAAAGTTCTGTATTTATTTTGAAGAGGCGTCTTTAGCGCAACGAAAGCCCACGGTGTCATTCCTCATATTGGGTGCGGTTGCGTTGCGGTAGGTCAGGTTGACGTCAAGGGCTTTGTTTCTCCAATTTCCCCCGCGAATAATTTTATATTGTCCCTTTTCAGGACCCTGCGGGTTTTCTTTTGGAGAAAACAAGTAGTACTCCGGGTAATGCCAGTCATGAACCCATTCAGAAACGTTCCCGGAAAGATCATAAACGCCATAATCTGACTTGCCTTTTTCATAGGAGCCCACCGGGGTGGTTTTCATCTTCTCTTCGTTGTAGTTCAGTTTTTCTGAATCCGGTAGGGAATCCCCCCAGGGGTAGTTGATTGGCCGTTTGCCTCTGCCTGCTTTTTCCCATTCCGCTTCTGTGGGCAGCCTTTTCCCGCTCCATTTACAATAGGCCACCGCTTCTTTCCAGGAAACACCTACCACTGGCTGACGGTCTCCATTGAAATCAGGTTTTCCCCAACCCCGGGGTTTTTTCGCTCCGGTCGCGTCCACATATTTTTTGTATTTTTCATTGCGCACTTCAAAAATGTCCATATAGAATGCATCAAGATCGACCTCATGGGCTGGGTCTTCGGGGCCTAAGGTGTGCCGGTCGGTGTTGAATAAGTCGTGAGGTCTGAGTTCCAACAGGGACTTCTTGCTCCCCATTTGGGATTTTCCTGCCGGAATGAGTACCATGCCTGCGGATGTTTCGGCGGCGAAACCTGGCGAAACCAGGCTCAGCGATAAAAGGACAAAAAGAATCTGTATCATTACAATAGAATTTTAAATGTTTAAAAAGTAAGGCAGGATTATAGGTAATTGAGCCTTGCAGTTCAATGCCAAAAGTATTGGAGATTGACAGGGTTAGCCATAAGTAATAAAATTTAAATACTCATAAACCCAGGTTTTTTAATCCTTTTGGCAAAATCTGCCGATGAAGGGATTAAACTCTAGAGTTCAGTCATATGGACAAACCTAAAAAAGAACCCGTGACTTTAAAACAGAGTCAGGACACCAAGTTGTGTCTGAATTGCGGATTTCCCAACCGCAATACCGATAGCCAATGCATGTACTGTCGGTCCAGTCTGATTGAAGATAGCGGTTTGTTCAACTGGGTTCGCCAGACCTATTATATCCTCCGCTGGCGGTGGCAACTCAAGCAAAAGCGTGACAATCTGGAAAGCAAAACCCCGGTCTACCGTTCTTTCGGTTTTTTTGTCCTCGGATTGGTTTTAAGTGGAGTGGGCATCTTTGTGTTCACCACCGCCATGAGCCAGAACTCTTTTTCCAGTGGACTGATTGCTCTCCTTCTAATGGGCTACGGTGTGGTTACCCTGAAAACCCTGTTCAGCAATAAATAGAGCTCCCCTTAAAATCTACGCTATCTCCATTTTTTCCGATGGGTGCTGTTAGACTCGGTCCCTAAATATGTGTATCCTAGTATAGTATTATTTTTTAACTTGGATTCACTATGCCGGATCATAAATCCATAAATAAAGAAAATATAACCCTTCCGGTTAAGGGCATGAGTTGTGCCAGTTGTTCGGCACGGATCGAAAAAAAGGTTGGCGAACTGGAAGGGGTGGATTCTGTCCATGTTAATTTTGCCGCGGAAGTGGCTACCATCGAGTTTGATCCGCAAAAAATATCTGCAAACCAGTTCCCCAAGACAATCGAAAAACTGGGATTTGAAATTCCCGGGCTTCGCAGGTTGTTTCCTGTAGAAGGCATGACCTGCGCCTCCTGCGTTTCACGGGTTGAGAAAAAACTTGCGTCGCTGGAGGGGGTCCGGGAGGTCGAGGTGAACCTGGCTACTGAGCAGGTGCTGATCGATTACACCCCGGCTCTGCTGGATTTTGAAGTCTTGAGATCGGCTTTGGAAGAAGCCGGTTATCATCTTTTGCCTGCACTGGAAGAATCGGAAGGTATTTCGTCCCAGACGGATGAAGAGCGCCATCTTAAACATCTGGCCCAATTAAAACAGAAACTAATTCTAAGTGGACTCATTAGCCTGGTAGTAATGTTTTTGTCCATGCAGTCGTTATTTAATATCGAACTGAAGAATGTTCTTTTGTTTGTTCTGGCCACCCCGGTACAGTTTTTTTGCGGCTGGCAGTTTTATCGAGGTGCGTTCAACGGATTCCGCCATGGTTACGCCGACATGAATACGCTCATTGCCGTGGGCACATCGTCTGCCTATTTTTACAGTATTTTCGCTACCCTTTTCCCTGTCGGTACTCCCGAAGTCTATTACGATACGTCGGTCATGATCATTACGCTGGTCCTGCTTGGGCGCTGGATGGAAGCGCGTGCCAAGCATAGTGCTTCTTCCGCGATAAAGAAGTTGATGGGACTGCAACCTAAAACCGCGCATGTTGAAAGGGATGGCAAAGAGCTTGAAATCAGCGTGGAAGATTTAGTGGTGGGGGACCTGGTTCTGGTCCGGCCCGGAGAGAAGATTCCTGTAGATGGAATCCTGATTAATGGGCAATCATCCATTGATGAATCGATGCTGACCGGTGAAAGTGTTCCGGTGGAAAAAAAATCCGGCGATGAAGTGATCGGGGCGAGTATCAACAAAACCGGATTTTTTAAAATGCGGGTGACCCGCCTGGGAAAAGATACCCTGCTGGCGCAGATCATTCATCTGGTAGAACAGGCGCAAGGGTCGAAAGCGCCGGTGCAAAGGCTGGCGGATAAAATTGCCGCAATCTTTGTGCCTGTGGTGATTGTTCTGGCTCTTTTGGTTTTCGCATTCTGGTGGAGCTTTGGCGATTCTTTTGGTCCCTTGCCGACTACGCCGTTTCTCTTTGCCTTGATGGCATTCATTTCAGTAATGATCATTGCTTGCCCCTGTGCGTTGGGTCTTGCCACTCCCACCGCGATCATGGTCGGAACCGGAAAGGGTGCGGAAATGGGTATCCTGATCAAGGGTGGTGAGGCTTTGGAGCAGGCTGAAAAACTGGATACGATTGTGTTTGATAAAACGGGAACCCTTACCAGTGGCAAACCGGAAGTAGCCGATGTACTTTTGTCTCCCGGAGCCGTATTGGATACGGACCATTTGCTGGTACTGGCCGGCTCTCTGGAAAAAAATTCGGAGCACCCTTTAGCCCAGGCTGTGGTTTCTGAAGTGAAGAAGCGCGGCCTCAGGCTCGAAACACTTTCTGACTTTGAGGCTTTGCCCGGTTTCGGGGTGCAGGGAAAGATAGAGGGTAAAAATATTTTTCTAGGTAATATGAAATTAATGGAAGAAAAGAAAATTGATTTCTCCCTGGTGAGGGAAGATCTGGAAAAGTTGACCGGGCAGGGAAAAACTCCCATGATTTTAAGTGTAGATGGAAATGTTGAAGGTATCATCACTACCATTGATGCATTAAAGCCCTATGCGAAGGAAACCGTTCACCGTCTCAAAATGATGGGATTAAAAGTGATGATGGTGACGGGCGATAACCGAAAAACTGCGCAGGCAGTTGCCCGGAAACTGGAAATAGATGATGTGGTCGCGGGAGTCCTGCCTGCACAAAAGAGGGACGAAATCAGAAAACTGGTTTCGCAAGGACATAAGGTCGCGATGGTGGGCGATGGAATCAATGATGCTCCCGCTTTGGCCGAGTCCACAGTGGGCATTGCTTTGGGGAGCGGTACGGATGTCGCGATGGAGGCGTCAGACATCACTCTGGTTACCTCAGATCTTCGGGCTGTGCCGCAAGCCATTGAACTGAGCAGAAAAACACTTACGAAAATCAGGCAGAATCTTTTCTGGGCTTTCTTTTATAATGTGCTGGGAATTCCTATTGCGGCGGGGCTCTTGTATCCTTTTTACGGAATCCTCCTGAAACCTGTGTTTGCCGCTGTGGCAATGTCTTTGAGTTCCGTTTCGGTGGTTGGAAACTCTCTTTTACTGAAACGCTTTTCTCCTTCCAAATTTTAGTTTACTAAGGTGGCTTGTGGCCCCGCCAAAAAGAATAAAAATTCTTCAGTCTTTTTTATTTTCTGTAGGAACTGTCTTTTTCTTTTTCGGGTTTATCGAACTGGTTCTCAGGTTTTCCGGGTTTGAGCCGGCATTCCATTATAAAGCCTATGCAATCCCTTCCTGGATGGAAGAGCTGGACCCTGTGGTATTAGATAAATACCAGCAGTTTGTGGCCGCACAGGGATTTGTGAATGAAGATGTCTATGCCTACCAGCCTGATTTGCGCTATGGTTATAAGCTCAAACCCAATATCTCGATCACGGTTCAGAACTATTCCTCTGCCCTGGTGGTGGACAAGCTTCCTCCCTGGACAATTGTCTCCGACACCGAAGGGTTTCGTGTGCCTGCAAGCGGTGACACTAAAAAAGTAGCAAAAACCCTCTATGTACTGGGAGACTCCAGCAGTTTCGGTTGGGGGGTGGATTATGAAAAGACTTATTCCTCCCTGCTGGTTGAAAAATTAAATACTTCATCCGTTCGTTTTAAATTGAGGAATTTGTCTCTTCCCGGTTTTTCCTCCTTCCAGGGAAAATTATTGTGGCAGGGGTTGGATGAGGTGAAAAATGGCGACTGGGTTATTCTTTCCTTCGGGTGGAATGATTCCTATCCCTCGTTGCAAACGGATCGCCGGCAATTTGAATCGCGAAATTCCCTAATGGGGAAAATCAATTGGAACATGAGACAAACTTTGCTTTTTAGATGGATGCGGACATGGCGGTTGCCCGAACCTGATTTTGAATATAAGGAAGGCGCGAGGCGGGTTCCTTTAACACAATACCGCGAAAACCTTGCGGCGTTGATAGAGGCGGTGCGGGAAAAGGGGGCGAAACCTGTATTGGTCAGCGTCTGCAATTTTGCAGAATACCAGGATACAGCAAAGCAAACCGCCAACAATAAAAAGATTCCCTTCTTTAATTTCCCTTCAGAACTTGAACCTTTTTTGTCTACTGTTCATGATCGGTTTCCTGACCAGTTTGTGACCTACTTCGAGGCTTATGGGGAGGGAATGGAAGCCAACCCCATGCTGGCCTTCCTGTTTCCGGATCGTTGCCACCCGAATGAAATCGGGCATGGTTTAATGGCTGAGGTTATCTTTAACGCGAGCGAGGGAAAAACCAGCTAAATCTTTCATGCCTTGGGAGAAGTGAAGGGCGCTGTCCTGATTCATGAGGAGTCCTTCGACATCTTTCAGGGAGTTGATGAAAGCCAACCCCTTTTTTGTGCCCATGACGAACAGGGCTGTGGAAAGGGCGTCCGCATCCATGACAGTTTCGGTGACTACTGTTGCGGACATCACACCGGTAACCGGGTATCCTGTTTTTGGATTCAGGATGTGGTGATAACGGGTGCCTTCATGCTCGAAATATTTTTGATAGTCACCGGAAGTGGCGACGGCTTTTCCTGAAAGAGAAAAGGATGCTAGGATCGATTCGGGTTTTCTGGGATGTTGCAGGCCGATTTTCCACGCGGTTTGATCGGGTCTTAAACCCAGTGTTTTAAGGTCCCCCCCGGCATTGACGAGAGCGTGATGGATATTTGATTCTTTCAATATCTTTATTGCCCGGTCCACAGCGTATCCTTTGGCAATTGCGCCGAGATGAAGACCCATTCCCTTTTCCGTCAAAAATACAGTCTGATTTTCCAGCTGGATTTTTCTGTAACCCACTTTGGACAAGGCCTGTTCAAGCGCGTTTTTATCAGGCAGGGAAGAGTGGTTGCCATCAAAATCCCAAAGCTTCTGAACGGGTTCCAAGCTTATATCCAAAGCACCATTAGTTTGTTCGGCCCAGTAGAGAGCTTGCTCGATAACAGCAAAGACTTCGGCAGATACGGGTACTGGCCCAAGGCCTGCCGATCGATTGATTTTAGAAATCTCCGAACCGGGGATACGGGTGCTCATCAATTCTTCCATCCTTTGAATTTCGTTGAAGGCTTTCTGAATGGCAAGCTGGGCGATGTCTTTATCTTTTTCAAAAACGGAAATTTCGACAAGGGTTCCCATCAAAAACTGGGACCTGCGGTGAACAAAGGATTCAGGTTTTCCACAAGCGGAGACGAAGATTCCCAAACAGAGCAAGATAGTTAAGGTGTTCCGGGAATGGTAGGACATCGTATTTTTATCGGTCGAATCCAGCGACCAGAACTTCGCGGTTGTAAGCGGCAACCACTTCCCCCCGGTTGACCATGCCGATTACCCGTTTGGGATCGTCCCGGCGGACTACGGGAAGTTGTTCCACATCAAGTTTCGCGAACAACTCCATAGCCTGGTTGAGGTTATTTTCCGGCGTGAGAGTCATCACTGACTTGACTTTCAAATCGTTGGCGACTACCAGGTCGCCCAGGTTTTCTTCAAAAATCATTTCTCGAATCATGTGGAACGACAAAATGCCAGACATCTCTCCCTGGTTGTTTACCACGGGAAAATAAAAGTTCTTGGAATATGAAATAGTTTCCAGGATTTTCCTGAAAGGCATAGCTTCGGGAATCGTCGTTACATCTCGACTTAAAACATCACTGACTTTTATGGCGTTGAGAATGGAAACCTCCCGGCCGTGTTGGATGTTGATTCCTTCCTTCAGCAGTTTCTGAATATAAATGGAGTTTTTGTCGAAGTTGCGAAAGGTATAGGCCGAAACGATGCAGGTGATCATGATCGGCAAAATGATGGTGTAATCGTTGGTCAACTCAAACAACATCAGAATATTGGTCAAAGGAGCTTGCATTACAGCTCCTGCTACGGCACCCATTCCTACTAGTGCATAGGTCTCGGGAGATGCAGTAAAGCCCGGATTGATCGCATGCACCAGGGTTCCATAGGCGGCACCCAGCATGGCACCAATGAACAGGGAAGGAGCGAATATTCCGCCGAGCCCTCCCGAACCCAGTGTTACGGATGTGCTGATGATTTTCAAAAAAATCAGCATGAATGCCAGTCCCCAGAAGATGTCCCCAGCCAGGGCCTGTTCCATGAAGTCGTAGCCGTTTCCCAGAATCGCCGGAGATAATAGTGCGATGAATCCAACGATCAGACCTCCGAGAGCAGGTTTCAAAGGTTTTGGGAGATTAATCTTCTCGTCAAAAATTTCATGCGCCTTGAAATAGCAGAATGTGAATAATTTTGAAACCACTCCGCACAGGATCCCGAGGAACAAATAAAAAATGATTTCCGAGTAGCTGACCAATTCATGAACCGGTACATGGAAAGTGATTTCGTTGCCCTCAAGGGCTCGGCCAGTGGCCGTGCCAATCACCGAGGCGACCACGATGGGACTAAACGTATGGATGGTGAAGTCAGTGAGGATGATCTCCAGAGCGAACAGGACCCCCGCCAAAGGAGCATTGAAGGATGCGGCAATTCCTGCCGCCGCTCCACAGCCGACTAAAATCTGCACCCTTTCATGGGAAAGATGAAATAAGTTGCCCAGAGCCGAACCAACCGCCGAGCGCCGATCTGAACGGTAGGGCCTTCTCGTCCCGCTGAACCGCCGGACCCAATGGTAAGTGCCGATGTGGTGGAACAAGTCAGCAAGGTGCGTTTGCGAATCTTTCCCGCTTTCAGGGCGACCGCGTGCATGACCCGATGTACTCCATTTTCCTTAACGGCATCGGGGAAAAAATGGCAGATGGCACCGGTAATGATGCCACCGATCATTGGCATGAGTGGTAACAGCAGAGGAACCGTAGAGCCGGTTATTCCAATCCAGGACAGTCCCTCAGGAGAAAAAACAACCCCAAAAAATCCGATCAGCCAGCGAAACAGGGTCGATGCCAGCCCTGCCAGAAATCCGATCACTGCTGCCAGCAGTAACATGTTGTGGTCCTGCATCAAGAGGACTTTGATCTTCTCACGGAGATTTTCGAGTGCAGTCTGCATGGGCTTAAAAGTAGAGGGTATAAGAGCATCTCTAAAAAGTTCTTTCGCCCGTGAGCGGCCCTTATAATTTTGGGCACGAATAGTAATCCAAAAGGCCAGCGAGTTGGCCGTAGAGAAAATGTCCGACGAGTAGAGATAATCTAAAACCAACTATTATAATGAAAGAAGCCATTGAGTACCAGAAGCTAATTATGCTGTATAAAAATGGAACGATTTTTCAGCATATGCTATGCTTCGGGTCGATTTAATTTATGTATGGAGAATATCCATGGTGCAGAAGACAGACGGGGTAATCATCGCTCCCTCCATCCTTTCCGCAGATTTTTCCCGGCTGGGGGATGAGGTCAAGGCGGTAGAACAGGCAGGAGCGGACTGGATTCATGTGGATGTTATGGATGGCCATTTTGTCCCCAACATCACTATTGGCCCAGCGGTGGTGGAATCCATCCGAAAAGTGACCGAACTACCATTGGATGTGCATTTGATGATCGAAAACGCCGACAACTATATTGGCGAATTCATATCCGCCGGCTCTGATATCATCACTGTTCATGCTGAAGCCTGCTCGCATTTGAACCGTACCATTCAATTGATCAAAGGGCAGGATGTGAAGGCCGGGGTTGTGTTGAATCCGGCTACCCCTCTTTCTTCGCTGGAAGAAGTTCTGCATGAGATCGACATGGTTTTACTGATGTCGGTCAACCCTGGGTTCGGTGGGCAAAAATTCATTTCATCCATACTGGATAAAATCCAGAACCTGAGTGAAATCATGGTCAATTACGAAAACCCGATTGAGTTGGAAGTCGATGGAGGAATCAACCCCGAAAATGTTGGTGACATCAAACAGGCAGGGGCCAGCGTGTTGGTCGCCGGGTCGGCAATTTTTAACGCGAAAAATTATAAAAAGGCAATAAAATCCCTGCGTAAAGGATAAACCCGCTTATTTTTATTTGATTTGAACCCTTTCCCCTTGTAATCACTTATAAAAAAAGGATAAACTGGGTAACTTCGATCAAATTTTACTTTATTATGGCTCTGGGCGGATAGTTTGTTTCTGGTCGGGAGACGGTAATTTAATACTTGGAGGGTATGCATTATGATGGGAATAGGTTTTCCTGAGTTGATGATTATTTTGGTCATCATTATGATTATTTTCGGGGCGGGAAAACTTCCCGAAATCGGCAGTGCTTTTGGGCGCAGTATTAAAAACTTCAAAACTTCCATGAAAGAAGCGGAGGAAGAGGAGGAAACCGCCAAGGTTGAAGAAGGCCAACAGGGTGCCATTGAAGAGGGTGCGGAAGAAGGTAAAGCCGAAGAAGATATGACCGAAGAAGAAAAAGAAGCCGCGATTCGCAAGAAAGCCGAGGAAGAAGGCGAAGCCAAAGATAAAGCCATGAAAGACGAGGCAGACATGTTTACTGCTTCACTTCCGAGAAAAGGTTCTTACGATTTCAGCAAAGATCAGGAAAAAAGTTAAAGAGGAAAACTGCTGGAACAGAAAACCCCCGTGCCAGAAGGCGCGAGGGTTTTTTTATGGTTTCAACATTGGAGGATACTCATTTGGTGGCAGGAGGTCATTCTTTGTCGTATTCCCAAGGTTCTTTAAGGTTGTCCGCCGTCCAAACTGTTAAACCATCCATATCTTTATAGATTCCTCGGGTGAAAAAGTTGAACGGATCGAAGAACCGTACCCCCTTCTCCGGATCGAATTCAAAATTCACCTTTTCCTTCTGAATAGGGTGGGCCTTGCATTCCAGGAACTTTTCTCCATCCACTTCCGAGAGTTTGAAAATTTCTTCTATTTTATCCGGCGGATATTCTCCCGACTCGATCACTTCCTTCACCCTCTGCATGATCGTCTCCACCTTTTCCTTGTCCAAATGATGCATTTTCATAACGCCAGCCTGCCTCGTTAGTCGTTGATATTTAGAAAGAGAATTATAACCCCTTTGCAGGGGTTGCAACTAGGCAAAAGCTCATTGAGCCGCCAAAGCTACCTGCTAGCCTGCGAAAGTTATTGCACTTTGAGTCCAGCGTCACGCTGGCCTTTGCAGGGGTTGCCACTAGGCAAAAGCTCGTTGTACCCCTCCAGAGCATGAAGTCGAAGGAAAAATATCATAGCTATTGGCCGCACGCCTAGTGCGAGGCAAGGGCGATGATGGAACCGGGGAAGATACCCATGTTGATGGTTACAAAGACTCCTATGAACACCACAAACAGGGTCAACGGTGTCAGGGAGATTTGGAACTCCGCTTCCGGCTCCTTCATGTACATGAAAACGACGACCTTCAGGTAGTAGTAAAAGGAGATGACGCTGTTGAGCACGGCGAAGATGACGAGTGTGATAAGACCCTGCTGAATCGCGGCACTGAAGATGTAAAACTTTGCGATGAACCCGGCGAAGGGTGGCAGGCCCCCTAAGGATAACAGGAATACAGTCATGCTGAGGGCGAGTATCGGGTGCCTGTAAGCCAAGCCTGAATAATTTTCAA
>JYMV01039101.1_pt1 | contig 15304 bp, 16 predicted proteins | sample 338911 | NCBI WGS metagenome assembly JYMV01 (sample SAMN03354496, study PRJNA234377) | hydrothermal vent metagenome | biome: Deep sea; feature: Hydrothermal plumes at the Eastern Lau Spreading Center, Western Pacific Ocean; material: Seawater | place: Tonga | collected 2009 | depth 2000 m m
TAATGGAAGAAGAGTAAAAGGATAAATTATGATTTCAAGTGAATTAAATGCAGTTTTTCAAAAGGCCTTAACATATGCAAAAGACCAACATCATGAATATTTGACGATAGAACATGTTTTCTTTGCCCTTCTTCCATTATTGCTTTAAGTGGGAAACCCTGCTCTCTTGCAATCTTTGTTACTTGCGCAACCTTTGTTTCAGCTATCTCGTAAGTATAAACCCCACATAAACCTTTTTGTGTTTTATGTACTTCAACCATAACTTTTTCAGACTCCGAATATGTTTTATGAAATATAGTCATTAAGATATCTATCACAAAGTCCATAGAGGAGTAATCGTCATTTAATAATAATACTTTATATTTTTGTGGCTCTGATATAGCCAGTTCATCATCAAGTTCTAATGATTTTTTAGTCGCCAAGGGTACTTTCCTTATTTAATCTAGTTGTAATCTATCAAGTAAACTATATGTATTTGCTTAAAAGCAGGGATTAATTTCTAAGACAACACTATGCCTCAGAAAATGAAGATAATTTTTATCGTGCTTGAAGGAAATCGTCAATAATATCTTGAGGGTTTTCAAGACCTATAGAAACACGAATAAGACCATCAGTAATACCTAAAAACTTTTTTTCATCCTTACTAAAGTCACTATAAATAGTAGAAGCCATATGCAAACATAAGGTTCTACTATCACCAATATTTGCTGTAATGGTAGGTAACTTTGTCTTATCTAAAAAGGCAAAGGCTGCTTCTTTTGAACCCATATCTATAGTAAAAAGCGTTCCACATCCAGATTTAAAATCTTTTAAATAACGTTCATGATGAGGATGTGCTGGTAAACAAGGATGATTAATATTCAAGCCTTCTTTATTTAAGGCCTTTACTATCTTATCAACACTAGTAACAATTCTATCCATACGCAAAGGAAGCGTTTCCAGTCCTAGCATTGTAAGGTAAGATGAAAAAGCAGATGAACTCATACCAAAATCACGCATTGCACGCTTTTTAGCATTTGGAATTAAGGCCATAGCCCCCATCTTCTTAATGAACTTATGCATGTCTTCATATCGAGATGTTTTAAACTTATCTTCACCATCTACATTAATCGCACGAAATACTGCCGCACCACCTAGAACAGATGCATTTCCAGAAATAATTTTTGTAGTTGAATATACTATAATATCTGCACCTAGAAGAAGTGGCTTAACACTCATAGGGGTGATAGTATTATCTATTATTAAGGCTATACCATGCTTTCTACAGATAGCACTAATAGCAGATATATCGGGTAAACGCATGTTTGGATTACCCACAGACTCTAAGTAAACAATCTTTGTTTTATCTGTGATAGCTGCTTCAATAGCTTCTAATGCATCCACATCAAAAAAGTTTGTTGTTACACCAAAGCGTGCAAGTGTTTCGTTAAAGAGTGCATATGTTCCACCAAAAAGACCACCAATACTGATGATTTCATCTCCAGCAGAAACAATAGACATAACAGCTAAAGTAGTTGCTGCCATACCTGAGCTCGTAACAATAGCTCCAATGCCATCATCCATCTTAGCTAAAACACCTTCTAGCTTAGCGCCAGTTGGATTACCAACACGAGAATACAGAGGTTTTTTAACCGAACCATCAAATATATTCTCCCCTGTTGCACAATCTCCATAACCAAAAGATGCAGACTGAGCAATAACAGGTGACACAGGGCCCTCTTTTGAGCCTAGTTCTTGAACAAAGAAGCTTGAGTATTCTTCAAAATTTTCCATTTTTTCTTCCTATAAGGATATAATGTTGTAATTATATCCTAAAGGCGACCTGATGAGAAAAAGAATATTTATTACTGCTACAAATACTGACATAGGGAAGACCTACGCCAGTACTCTTCTTCTAAAAGAACTCGCCTCTAAAGGACTGAAGGTAGGTGTTTTTAAGCCAATAGAAACAGGCGTGACGGAGTATCCCCTAGATGGAAAAAAGCTTTTTGACTTGGCTCTAAGTTTAAACCCACAACTCAGTGCCTTAAACTTAAATGATATCGTGCCTTATCAATTTAAACTTCCTGCCGCCCCAATTGTCGCCAAAGAAGATACGAAAATTGATTTAGCCTACCTTAGCAAAAAGCTTGAAGATATAGAAAAACTTTGTGATGTGGTTTTAATTGAAGGGGCCGGAGGACTAATGGTTCCTGTTGAAAAAGACATTTTCATGGTAGATTTTATTGATTATTTTAAGACTTCAGTCTTACTTGTCGTCCCTAGTAGACTTGGATCTATAAATGACACCCTTTTAAGTAGACACCTTCTTGATAGTAAAAATATAGATTACACTTGGGCCATAAATCTTTATGAAGATAAGGATACATTTTATACGGTAACCGCGCCCTTTTATCAAAATAATTATTTCACATTACAAGACGATATCAAAGACATAACAAATAAGCTATAATTTTAAAAAAAAGACGTGGAAGTCGTGAAACGATGTTTCAGGCAAAGCCGAAAATATAGAGGATAATACATGCGCCATCTCATTAGAACCAACGACTTTAGCCTTGAAGAAATCCAAGAACTTTATAATGACGCAGCAAGGTTTAAGGCAGGACATATTGTTCCGCTTTTACAAGATAAGGTTATTATCACCCTATTTTTTGAAAATTCTACACGAACACGTTCTTCTTTTGAGGTAGCAGCCAAACGTTTAGGTGCGCAAATGGTTCATCTTGATGTTGCCAAAAGCTCTACTAAAAAGGGTGAAACCCTAACAGATACAGCTGCTAACTTAGATGCTATGGGCCCTAATGCAATCATCGTTAGACATGCAAACTCTGGGGTTCCTCAGATTATCTCCGAGCATACTAAGGCTGCTATCATCAATGCAGGTGATGGAGCCCATGCTCATCCTACCCAAGCGCTTTTAGACTTTTTTACCCTTCAAGAACATTTTGGAGACTTAAGGGGCAAAAAAATTGCTATTGTTGGTGATATTAAAAATTCACGGGTTGCAAATTCTAATATTGAGCTACTAACACGCTTAGGTATGGAAGTTATCTTAGTCTGTCCTCCTCATTTTCTTCCTCCAACCTCACTTCGATATACACATAAACTTGAAGATATCATAAATGAAGTTGACGCGATTATGAGTTTAAGAACACAAACAGAAAGACATAAACACCCTACTTATGCTTCTTTAAAAGATTATGCAAGTGATTTTTGTATTACAAAAGAATTAATAGCTGATAAAGATATTATTCTTTTACATCCAGGTCCTGTTCATAGAAATATAGATATTGATGACGAAATGCTATCTGATGACAGATGTAAGGTACTAAAACAAGTAGAAAATGGTGTCTTCATGAGAATGGCAGTTCTGAAAAAGCTAATTCTTGACTAATGCAAAGACTCTCACAACTTGCTTCATCTAAAACGCCTTTTATATTTTATACAAATTTTGATGCAAGTGAGACAAAGGTCTTTACCCTTGATGAACTTAAAAATGAAGATATAGAATTTTCCTTTGAGCAAAAACCTTATAAGCAACATTCTCATTCTTTAGTTAAATATCCTTTAGACTTTAATACCTATAAGAAAGACTTTGATAGTATTATTGAAAAAATAAAAGCAGGTGAAACTTACCTTTTAAATTATACATGTTCCACCCCTATACAAACAAAACTTTCCTTAAAAGAGATTTATGCCTGCTCAAATGCAGCTTTTAAACTTCGTGTTAAAAATTCTTTTGTCTGCTTTTCTCCTGAACGTTTTATAAAAATACAAGATGACTTCATATCAACCTACCCCATGAAAGGCACTATTGACGCTTCTATAGATAATGCCCAAGAAAAGATTTTAGCCTCTTCAAAAGAAACAGCTGAGCATGTTATGGTTGTTGACTTATTACGAAATGATTTATCTATGGTGAGTAAAAATGTGCAAGTCTCAAAATTTCGCTATATTGAAAAAATAAAGGCAGGAGATAAAGAACTTTTACAAGTAAGTTCACAAATACAAGGAAAGCTTGAAAAAGATTGGAAAAACAACTTAGGAAATATTCTTAAAACTCTTTTACCTGCAGGAAGTATTACAGGCACCCCAAAAAAACGAACCATAGAAATTATAAAAAATATTGAAAGCCACCAAAGAGGACACTTTACAGGGATTTTTGGCTATTTTGATGGTGAAAATTTTGATTCTGCCGTAATGATACGTTTTATTGAAAACAAGCCATGGCGGTTGCAAAGCAATGTTTCTTCAGAAAATAAGCCATGGCGGTTGCAAAGCAATATTTCAGGCGAAGCCGCACTCTCAAACAAGCCATGGCAATTGCAAAGCAATGTTTCAGGCGAAGCCCCATTAAATCATTATATTTATAAAAGTGGTGGAGGCATTACACTTGAGAGTAACGCCAAAGATGAATATCAAGAGATGCTAGATAAAATATATATCCCTTAACCGCTTTACTTTTGTCTTGAGCTTTTTAAATAAGGTCTTAATAATCTGACAGTTTAAGTCCTAATCTTAGAACTTTCTTTCTCTTTTCTTGAGATAATTATAAGAACTTAAAGTATTAAGTTTGTGTAAACATAAATTTATATTTTAATTTAACTACAATCATTCAATAAATAAATAAATAAATCATTTTCAACTAAAATTAATAATATGCCTATTATTATATATAAAAATTATATATTGATAATTTAATAATATAAGTAGGTCTTATGTCAACAGAATTAGCCTTATCTTCAGGGATTGTTTTATTTTTAGTCCTCTTCATTCCATTTCTTATTCATCTTAGTCGTAATCTTGGTAAACAAGACACTGAGGGAAAGGCAAAGAATGAGGTCTACGAATCAGGTATTTCCTTTATCGTTAAAGATAGTTTTCAACGTTTTAATGTGAAGTATTATCTTGTTGCCATTTTATTTATCCTTTTTGATGTGGAAACCCTTTTTATGTTTCCTTGGGCAGTTAACTTGAGAGAACTTGGTTATTTTGGCTTATTTGAAATGTTTAGCTTTATGGGACTTTTACTAGCTGGCTTAATATATGTATATAAAAAAGGAGCCCTAAAATGGGAGTAGAACTTTTAGGCGAGGCGGTTATTACAACACGCTTAGATGACGCCGTTAACTGGGCGAGAGAATCTTCTTTATGGCCCTTTGTTTTTGGAACTGCTTGTTGCGCGATAGAGTTTATGTCTACGGCTGCTAGTAAGCATGATATTTCTCGCTTTGGCGCTGAAGTGGTACGCTTTTCTCCTAGACAGGCTGATCTACTCTTAGTAGCAGGAACTATTTCTTATAAACAAGCGCCCATATTAAAACAGATATATGATCAAATGCCTTATCCTAAGTGGGTTGTGTCTATGGGTGCTTGTGCGTGTTCAGGTGGATTTTATGATAATTACACCACCTTACAAGGGATAGATGAAATTATTCCCGTAGATGTTTATGTTGCGGGATGTCCTCCAAGACCAGAATCTGTTTTAGACGCGCTTATGATGATTCAAAAAGATTTAAAAAAAGAATCTTTATCTAGTGAAAGTAAAAAAGAATTTGTAGGTAAGCTTGATGATGTTTGAAAAGATTTTAAAAAAGTATAAAAATTGTGCATTTGATGAAAAGTCACGCACCCTAAGTTTAGATGAAACAGATATATTTTCTGCTGTTGAACTAGCTTATGAAGAAGGTGGTCACCTTCTTTTAGACCTTACTATCACAGATTATTTAGATTATGTCATCCCTCAAATCTCGCGTTTTGCTCTTGTCTACATCATACGACATAAAAACTTTCAAGACTTTATTATCTTAAAGGCTTTTTTAAATGAGCCAAAGTGTAAGAGTATTTCTCATATCTATAAGTCAGCTAACTGGCTAGAAAGAGAAGCCTATGATCAGTATGGAATCATCTTTGAAAACCATCCTAATCTCACACGTATTTTAAACCATTGGCAGTTTGAAGGATATCCTCTTAGAAAAGATTATCCTATCACTAAGGGACAGTATTGTACTGACGCAGTTGACTTAATGCCTAAAATGAATGAAAAACTTTTAAAAATGGGCTTAGTCACACAAGATGAAAAGGGAAACTTTAGTGAACCCTCTAAAGACCTTATGTTTATCAATATTGGGCCTTCTCATCCCGCAACACATGGAACCATTAGAAATTTTTGCGCCATGGATGGTGAAACTGTTATCGCAAATATTACTGAGATTGGATATTTACATAGAGGCTTTGAAAAATCATGTGAAAACCATACCTATAATCAAATCATCCCTTATACAGATAGACTAGATTATTGTTCTGCTACGACAAATAATGTTGCCTTTGCAAAAACAGTTGAAGAGATGTTGGGTGTGCAACTCCCTCCTCGGGCTATTGCAGTTAGAGTTTTAGTCATGGAATTGTCTCGTATCATTAATCACCTTGTATGTCTGGCCGCTCAACTTGTAGATATGGGAGCACTTACCAATTATTGGTACCTTTATAATCCTAGAGAGTCTTCATATAAATTCTTCTCAAAGCTTACAGGAGCAAGGTTAACTAATTCATATATGCGTATTGGCGGTATGTCTTATGATTTATATGAAGGTTATGAAGAAGATTTAAAACAGATTATTAAAGAAATTGAAGATGGAGTAGGAACAGCTTTTTCTTTAGTAGAACATAATAGAATCTTTCAAGACAGAACCCAAAATGTTTGTCCTATATCTGCTGAAGATGCCATTAGTTTTGGTCTTTCAGGACCTAATCTAAGAGCTAGTGGTGTAAATTTTGACATGAGAGAAAAAACACCTTATTATTTGTATGATGAACTTGATTTTGATATTGTACTTGGTTCAGTAGGTGATATTTATGACAGGATAATGGTACGTTTTGAAGAGATTAATCAAAGTGTACGCATTATGAAGCAACTCATTGGAAATATTCCTGATGGCAAAATTTGTGTGGATAACCCTTCTATTATCTTACCTCCTAAAAAAGAAGTATATGGAAGTATAGAAGGGACAATGAATCAATTCAAGCTTATTTATGAAGGCGTAAAGGTTCCACGCCAAGAGTATTATAGTTCTATAGAAGCCACAAATGGTGAACTTGGTTTTTATATTATTTCAGATGACTCAGGACGTCCCCATAAAGTAAAAGTTAAGCCCCCTTCATTTACGGCTATGGCAGCTTATACTTCTATGGTAGAGGGTTCTATGCTTGCAGACGCGGTACTTAACTTAGGCAGTATTAATATTATTGCGGGAGAGATGGATCGATGAGTTTTGTATTTAATGAAGATAATGAGAAAGCTTTTATATCCTTACTTCCAAGATACCCTCATCCTAAGGCACTTGTTCTGCCTTGTCTTTGGATGGCCCAATATCAAGATAGTTTTATTTCTATAGAGGCTATGGAGTTTATCTCTAAAAAACTTGATGTACCTGTGGCACATATTTATGGGGTGGCTACCTTTTACACTATGTTCAATCTTGAACCCATGCCAAAATATCATATTCAAGTATGTAAGACACTTTCTTGTGAACTTTGTGGAAAGGCTGAAATACTTCAGGCTATAGAAGAAGAAACAGGGCTTAAGGTAAATGAGTCAAATGAACTTTTCAAGGTGAGCCAAGTAGAATGTTTAGGGGCTTGCGGTGGTGCACCTATGCTACAACTCAATGACGATTTTCATGAAAATCTTAGCCCAAGTTCTACCAAAGAACTTCTTCAAGGTTTAGCTATATGATCACAAAAATTGTCAGTAAAAACTTTGATATTAAAGATTCCCATACTCTTGAGGTTGCGAAAAACAATGGCGTGTATCAAAGCATAGATAAGGCCTTTAAGATGAAGCCTAGTGATGTAGAGATAGAAGTTTCAAAAAGTGGTCTTAGAGGAAAAGGAGGGGGTGGTGCTCCTGCTGGTGCTAAATGGTGTTTAGTTTCCACCTCAGCAGAAACATCTTATCTTGTGGTAAATGCAGATGAAAGTGAACCGGGAACCTTTAAAGACAGACAAATTATGCAATACGATCCTCACCTTTTAATAGAAGGGATAATACTTACTTGTTTCGCCATTAATTCACATGAGACTTATATTTACATACGTGGAGAATATAAGTTTTTTGCAGACCGTTTAAATGAAGCTATCAAAGAAGCCTATAAGGATGGGATATTAGGTGAAAAGGTTAAAAACTTTGATTATAGAGTTGATATCACTGTTCATAGAGGAGCAGGTGCTTATATTTGTGGGGAAAAGTCAGCGCTTATTGAGTCTTTAGAAGGTAATCGTGGTAATCCTAGACTTAAACCCCATGAACCTGCACCTGAATACTTTTTTAAAAAACCTACCCTAGTCAATAATGTTGAAACCATAGCAACTATTCCTTTTATCATTAATGAGGGGGCCCAAGCCTATAAGGCCTTTGGAACACCAAAGAGTCCAGGCACCCTACTCTTTGGTATGAGTGGGCATATCAACAAACCTGGTATTTATGAGATGGCCTTTGGTGAATCTATGCAAGACTTTATAGATAAGATTGGTGGGGGAATTAAAAATGGAAAGAAGCTTAAGGCTGTAATTCCAGGAGGGGCTTCTACGCCTATCCTTAACGCTGAAGAAGTGAAAATTGCTAAACTCGATTATGAATCTATGAAAGAAATCGGTTCCGCTCTAGGTACAGGTGGCATGATAATTATGGATGAAGACACTTGTATGGTAGGTGCACTTAAAAACCTTTTATCTTTTTATCATCATGAATCTTGTGGTCAGTGTACCCCATGTAGAGAAGGAACCGCTTGGGTGGATGGTATTATTGGAAACATGCTTAATAATAAGGTAAGAGACAATGATATTGAACTCTTAAGCGATATTTCTAAGACTATGAACGGTAAAACTATTTGTGTTTTTGCACCAGCTGTTGCTATGGTTATTGATGGCTTTATCTTAAGGTTTAGAAGTGAGTTTGAAGCCTATATAGAAAAATCTAAGGAGGCCCTACATGTCTGAAATGGTAAGCTTTAGCGTAGATGGTCAAAGAATTCAGGCTGAAAAAGGAGCCTTACTTTTACCTGTTCTTTTAAAACATGGGATTATGGTTCCTCATTTTTGTTACCATGATTCCTTAGGACCTGATGGAAACTGTCGTATGTGTATGGTGGGTATAGAAGGTCAAAAACGCCCTCAAATTGCCTGCGATACCTTCATAAAAAAAGATATGGTAGTTAATACTAAAAGTGACAGTATAAATGATGTAAAAAGAAAGATTTTAGAACTTGAGCTTTTATCACATCCTGTGGACTGCCCTATTTGTGATCAAGCAGGTGAATGTTCTTTGCAAGATTATTATATGGAATTTGGTCTAAAAGAGGCAAGACGTCCTAAAGAAGAGAAAAAACTTAAAAATAAAAAACTTGATATAGGTAAAAATATCATCTTAGATCAAGAACGTTGTGTTTTGTGTGCACGTTGTACTCGTTTCACTCAAGAAATAACTAAAACCAGTGAACTTTCTATTATAGGCAGGGGAGATGATGTAAGGGTTTCTACCCTGCCTGGCCAAGAGATGCAAACCCCCTACGCCATGAATATTATTGACCTTTGCCCTGTAGGTGCCCTTACGTCCAAAGACTTTCGTTTTAAACAACGTGTTTGGTTTATGAACTCTTCTAAGGGAATTTGTCATGGATGTGCTAAGGGCTGTAATATCTATATAGACCATAATCAAGAAAAATACAAAAGCGATACCATCTTCAGATATAGACCTCGTATCAATACCCAGGTTAATGGACATTTCATCTGTGATGAGGGAAGACTTTCTTATAATCAAGAAAATAAAGAACGCCTTACGCATTTTTATAAACAAGATCAAGTCATTAGTGAGGAAGCGGCCCTTAAGCATTTTCTTCATGGACTAAGCACCTTGAATCCTCTTTTAATTGTGTCTCCTTCTCTTAGTCTTGAAGAACTCACTATTATTCAAATTATTTCAAAACGTTTTGACTTAGAAGTCTTTGCCTTTTCCCAAGGGTATGAAGATAAAAGTTTTGGTGATGACTGGTTACGTAATTCTGATAAGTCAGCTAACCTTGCTTCTGTAAATAAACTTGGTATTAAAACCTCAAAAGATGATTTAATAAGAGCCTTAGAAGATACACAACTTGTTATCAACTTTAATCATGTCTCTTTTTTACACACAAACCCTAGTTATCAAGCCCTGCTCTTAGATAAGAAAGAGATTCATTTTGCTTCACATAGTTTTGATAATTGTAAGAATAATGAACTTCTACTGCCTATCTCGTCTTATAGTGAACATGAGGGAAGCCTTATTAATGAAGATGGTATTGTACAAAGGTTTGAGGCAGGTTTATGTAATGACAAAAAAAGCCTTTTAGAACTTTTACATAGTGTTTTATCCACACCTGCAAGTCCAAAAGAGGTTTGGGATGAACACTTAGAAGAGGTCTTTGGCTTCGGATATGAAGATATTGGAGCTGAAGGGAAACAAGTATAATGCATTACTTTATGATTGTTTTTCCAATTATATTGACCTCTCTTTTTACCCTTGCTACCATACCCTTACTTGTATGGATGGAAAGACGTGTGGCCGCACTTATTCAAGATAGACTCGGACCAAATCGTTGTAATATTAAGGGTATACGCTTAGGTGGAATCATTCAGCCCATTGCGGATATGTTAAAACTTTTATTTAAAGAAGAGTTTTATCCTAAACATGTAAAACATAAATTTTATTACATCTTAGCCCCAGGGATTGTCTTTACCTCTTCCTTTTTAAGCTTTATGGTTATTCCTTATGCTGATGATGTCACCTTAAATGGTTTTACCTATCATATCCAGGCCTTACCAATAGAGCTGGGTGTATTATGGGTCTTTGCCTTTGCAGGACTTGGGGTATATGGAATTATCATCGCAGGATGGGCAAGCCATAATAAATACGCAATATTAGGTGCATTAAGAGCTTCTTCTCAGGTCATATCTTATGAAATTGCTATGGGACTTGCTATCGTTTCTATGCTTATCACCTACAATTCAATCTCCTTAAATGATATGGTTCAATTTCAAGGACAGCTAATCTTTGGGTTCATCCCTGCTTGGGGTATTATACTTCAACCCCTTGCTGGTATTATTTTTATAGTAACGGCCTTTGCAGAAACAAATAGAGCTCCTTTTGACGCGGCTGAGGGTGAAAGTGAAATCGTGGCTGGTTATCATACAGAATATTCTGCCATGAAGTTCGCCCTATTTTTTATGGGCGAATATATTGCAATGTCAGCGGCTTCTGCACTGATTGTGACTATCTTTTTTGGTGGATATCAGATACCTTGGTTAAACACCCAGACTATGCAAGAACATATGAGTTTAATCATCTTACTGTTGATGATAGTTATTCCCTTAATGGCACTTGGTTTTATCTCATGGATGACCTTTAATAATAGTTGCTCTCCTCAACATCAAAGAGAAACAAGGTTTTTTACTGTCTTCATTACAATTTTCATTATTGCCTTAGAAAGCTTTTTCTTTTATCTTTTAACATCAGGGATGAGTCATGAAGGAAGTTCTGTCTTTATAATGATCTTACAAATAACAAGTTTTGCTATCAAGGTGATGTTAATGAACTTTGTTTTTGTTTGGGTAAGATGGACATTTCCACGTTTCAGATACGATCAAACTCAGCACTTAGGATGGAATATACTCCTTCCTTTGTCTTTGTTTAATATTTTTATAACAGCCTTAGTTGTTGTTATCGGAGGTTTATAATGGGTGTAAAAACTGTACCACGTCATGGAAATTCATTTAAAGACAAAACATATTTATGGGCTGTCTTTTCAGGAATGAAAGTCACACTTAAAAAATTTACTACAAATCTTTTAGACACTACTTGTATTCCTACCTGTGAATACCCTGAGGCCCAGCCTGATGATATTACAGATAGATATAGAGGGATGCATAGACTCACCCATAGAGATGAAGATGATTCTGTACGGTGTGTAGCTTGTTTTATGTGTGCTACTGCCTGTCCTGCGGAGTGTATTTTTATTGAAGCAGAAGAACGTTTAGATGGGGTCGACGAGAAACAACCCAGTCGTTTTGATATTGATCTTTTAGAGTGTATCTTTTGTGGGTATTGTGTTGAGGCCTGTCCTTGTGATGCTATTCGTATGGATACAGGAATTTTTTCCATTGTTGCAAGGAGTAGAGAAGAGTTTGTAGTTAATAAAGAACAATTACTTAAAAACCGTGGTGCCTTTGGACAAGAAAATGCCCTTGCTTAGTAATATTTTATTTACTATTTTGGCCCTTAGCGCTTTAGTCTCTGCCTGCGCAATGATTTCATTTAAACAGCCTATCAATTCAGCCCTAAGTTTTATTGTTACACTTTTAAGTATTGCAGGTTTATTTGCATTACTAGGGGGAAGCTTTTTATTTTTAGTTCAAATCATTATTTATGCAGGGGCCGTAGTCACTCTTATACTCTTTATCATTATGTTTTTAAATATTAAAGAAGAGCACCTACCTCATGAACCTTATAAGGCTAAGTGGATTATATTTATGTCCTTACTCATATCTCCTTTTACTGTCATTTTAATTTCAAGTGTAAATTCTATAAAATTTTCTGTCTTACACTTAGAAAACTTTGGCGGTATAAAAGAGGTAGGAATGGAACTCTTCTCACATTGGGTACTGCCCTTTGAAATGATTTCTATACTCTTGCTTATTGCACTTATTGGCGTAGTTATCCTTGCTAAAAAAGAGAAAAGTCATGATTGATGTTGGAAGTTTTTTTATTTTAGGTATCTTACTATTTTCTATTGGTATAGTAGGAATGATAAGTCGAAGAAATATCTTTGTTATGTATATGTCTGTGGAATTAATGCTTAATGCTGTAAACCTTATCTTAGTCGCACTTTCCCATCATTATGAGGATTTAGATGCTCAAGTAATGGCCATTATGATTATTGCTATTGCTGCAGCCGAAGCATCCATCTTTTTAGCGCTTTTTGTTATGCTCTTTAAAAATGCACATAGCCTTGATGCTAACTTTTTCGAACTCTTAAAACAGGAAAACCATAATGATAGAATCTAGTCTCTTAGGATGGATAATTGCTTCTGTAGTTCTCTCATCTACTTTTATTATGCTTATCAATCTATATGAAAAATATAATGAAGATATACCACAAGGAGTGTACACCCTTTTAGGCTTAGGCGGACCCTTTAGTAGTCTGATATTTTCATTTATACTTATATATTCTTACCTACAAGAAGGTTTAGTTTATTTTTATCATGCCTTTATTTGGTTGAATATTGAAGGATTTGTTGTTAATGCTTCATTAATGCTAGATTCTTTGAGTGCTGCTATGCTAATTTTTGTAAGTTTTGTAGGCTTTATTATCCATGTATATGCCCATACTTATATGAAAGATGATCCTTCTTATGCCCGATTCTTTGCTTGGTTTAATCTCTTTATGGCTTCTATGTTCATACTAATACTTGCAGACAACCCTATTATGATGTTTATAGGATGGGAGGGTGTAGGCCTGTGCTCTTACCTTCTAATTAGTTTTTATTTTGAGAGCGAAGACAATGTTGAGGCTGGGAATAAGGCCTTTATTTTAAATCGTATTGGTGATTTTGGCTTCTTATCAGGCTTATCTATACTCTTTTTATACCTTGGAAGTACAGGTCTTAGCTTTAGTGCTTTAGAAGAAAATATCAATCTTATACCTGGGTCTATGCTAAACCTTATTGCCTTTTTACTTTTTATTGGGGCCATGGGAAAATCAGCGCAAATCCCCTTATATATCTGGCTTCCAGACGCAATGGCTGGACCAACTCCTGTATCAGCACTTATCCACGCGGCTACAATGGTAACGGCTGGTGTTTATATGATAGCGCGCTTCAACTTCTTATATATTATGACACCTGAGATTGGTCTTTTCATTGCTTATACAGGTGCTTTTACAGCCTTACTTGCTGCGCTTATTGCTATGCGTCAAGATGACATAAAAAAGATTTTGGCCTACTCCACCATGTCTCAATTAGGGTATATGTTTATGGCCGTGGGATTAGGTGCTTATTCTTACGGTATCTTTCACGTTTTCACTCATGCCTTTTTTAAAGCCCTTTTATTTATGGGTGCGGGCGCCATTATCTTACTTCTTCATCATGAACAAGACATTAAGAAAATGGGAGGGCTTAAAGATAAAATGCCTTTTATCTTTGCGATGATGCTTATAGCAACTCTTTCCATCTCAGGTCTTCCACCATTTTCTGGATTCTTTTCTAAAGACGCCATATTAAACCATCTTTTTGCATCTGAGCATTATCTAATCTTTGTTATGGCGCTAGTTACGGCAGGCTTAACTTCTTATTATATGTTTAGACTTTTAATCCTTGTTTTTATTTCTCCATCAGCTAAGGAGAAACACTTGCTAGAGCCATCTAAACTTATTAACATCACACTTTTTATCTTGAGTCTTGGGGCAGTGTTTTTAGGCTTTATTAACCTACCTTCTTTCTTTGGTGGAAGTGAGGCATACTCCTTATGGCTTAATCTACCTGATACACATTTTCATCTGTCTCATAATGTGGAGCTTATCTTACTATTTGTTAATATATCTGTGGCCTTATCGGGTATCTATTTTGCATTTTCACATTACAAACAAAGCTCATATGATCCTAGTCTTGGTTTTTTAGACAAGCCTATAAAAAATAAATTTTATATAGACGAGATATATTATGTAATTTTTGTAAAACCTTTATCTTGGTTATCTCTCTTTATTGTTAAGGTTATAGATGAAAAGATCATTGACGCCTTTATTCATAAAGTAAGTTCAGGGTATCAAAATATCTCATTCTATACAGACAATATTCAAAATGGAAATGTTCGTTATTACGCCTTATATATGTCTGTTGGCATTGTTTGTATCTTTGTTTATATAGGAGTTTCATAAATGGATATTATACTTTCACTTCTAATTTTCATCCCTATACTTAGTGCTATTATTTTGTTTTTACTTCCCTTTTCTGTAAAGATTACCCGTTATGTAAGCTTTGGTGTCACCCTAGTTACAACGTCTCTTACTTTATGGATTTATGCTCATTTTGAAACCTCTGCTTCATTTCAGTTTGTTGAAAATTATACTTGGATTAAAGAGTATGGTATTTCCTATTATATAGGTATAGATGGTATTTCTCTTATTATTGTGATGATGACAAACCTCATCATGCCTCTTCTTTACCTTTCATTTTGGCACTTAGAAAGAAAAGGGTACTGGCTAAACCTTCTTATTGTACA
>JYMV01014398.1_pt1 | contig 15296 bp, 15 predicted proteins | sample 338911 | NCBI WGS metagenome assembly JYMV01 (sample SAMN03354496, study PRJNA234377) | hydrothermal vent metagenome | biome: Deep sea; feature: Hydrothermal plumes at the Eastern Lau Spreading Center, Western Pacific Ocean; material: Seawater | place: Tonga | collected 2009 | depth 2000 m m
ATTCAGGCTTTTACTGCCGGGCTTCCCGGGTATTGGGGAAAACTTTTGGTTACTCTGGGCACCATTACCTTTGCTTTTTCCACCATTCTTGCCTGGGAATATTATGGTGAAAAGTGCTTTGAATATATTTCCGGGGGGAAATATATCCTTTTATATCGTTATGCTTGGGTGATTTTTGTGTTTATCGGTGCTCAAGTCAAACTGGATTTGGTTTGGAATATTTCAGATGCGATGAATGCTTTGATGGCAATACCCAACCTGATTGGACTCATCTTTTTAAGTGGGGTTCTGTTCCGTGAGACTAAAGCTTACGAAATAGGAATTCGTGATGGTTCCATTGGTAAATTCGATTGAGTGATTTCTAAAATCATTACTTGAAATTATCCTGCCCCTGTTTTTTCCTCCAAATGCTATCCATCCCTGGTCCCAAAGCAGGTGAATTAAAAAAATCAAAATTCAGACTCCTAAGCTTATTTGAATGGAAAAATGGGTAGCCAAAATGAGTAGAAAATAGTGGAAAAACAAGGGAAAATATGAGGAACTCGTTCGAGTAAGTTGGAGAGACCAATTGAAAAATATGACTAGATTCAACAATTTATATTTTCAAGGTAGACTTTGCATCCGAAATGGCATTCAAGGGATCAGGGGTTCGATCCCCCTCAGCTCCACCATATATATTAAGGGGTTAACTCGAAAAGGTTGACCCCTTTTTTAGTGGACTATATGGTAATTGTATCGTGGAGATTACACTGAATTTCTTCTCGATGAGAAATTTTCCAAGATTATTGTTATGTTAAATCCATTATCGCATTTTTTACATTAGAGTATTTCTATGACCCTATCTTCACGAAATTTTTCATCCATAGCGCTTGCAAAAGAAATAGAGTCTCCAGAAAATCCTGGAGCACTGGAAAAACGTGTTGCCCTAGTGCCGACAGATGTTGGCAGACTTACTCAAGCGGGCATTAAAGTTTATGTCGAATACGGGGCCGGAGAGGGTGTTGGATTCAGTGATCATGAGTACGAGCAAAACAGCGCCATGATGCAAACACCAGAACAACTTTATCGAGATAAGGAAATCATTATTAAGTTCAAGGGCCCATCACTTTCTTCAATTGAAGAGATGCGTGAGGGGTGCACCTTATTCTGTATGGCGCATTTTCACTCTTTTCAAGATCGGGCGAAATTGCTTCAGGATCGACGTATCAATGTGATTGCAATGGAAGAAATATGTGAATCGCCAAAGGTTAATCCGGATCAGGAAATTCTGGGTCGCCTTGCCATGGCCGAGTCCTTGAGGCCATTTTTTGCAGAAAATACCATTGGTAGCTTAGAGGTCAGGATTATTGGATGGAGTGACCGACTGCGCAGTGCAATCCGCCGTTGCGGCAACCGCAACCCCCGCACGTTGCAGATCATTCAACCAACGCTTTCCGTTGAAGAGCTCAATACGGTTGGATCTGAGGCCCTTTATTTTTATGACAGTCCTGACTTTGAAGATCGACAAGGTATTCTGGCTGAACTAAAAAACAACGGCACGCATATTTTTGATCTTTATGAATTTGAACAGCAGTATGGCGAAAAAGCCATTACTGCTTATCGTGCTAGCCACCCACCCGCAGAATTTGGGTTGCGGCGTATCCAATGTCTGCATGAAACCGGCCAGGCCGGTGCGCGGTACGGTGTTGAATTATTGAAAGAAAATAAGCCTGCGCTGGACATTATGAATGCAAAGGCGGTTGTTCTGGGTTATGGCAATGTGGCTCAAGGGGCGTTGCATGAACTATATAGTCAGGGAATCAAAACTATTCATGTGCTAGGTCGCTCACAAACCTCCAAGGGCCGCATTGATTTTTGGCTCAAGGATGTGGACTTGGTAGTAAACGGTGCGGAACAACCCCCGGAGTTACGGGGCGTGAATTTTTTAGTTAGCAACCAACACTTAAAAGAGCTTATTCCGGATCAGTCCGTGGTTATCGATTTGGTCGGTGGCAGTGCAAGCAACCGAAGCCCTGTGGAAGCTGTTGTCAGTTGCAGTTTTCTGATAGAGCCCCACTTTGTGCAGGACGGTGTCACCGTATCGGCTTTATGGGGATGGCCAATGATGGGTATGATGCGAGAGACCGCCATTCGTTATTCCGGGCAAATTGTTGATGTTTTAATCGGCCATGAAAAGCTCATTGACGGACTTCATTCGCTAAAACCCGGTGTTCAGCGAGCACTGGTCTGCGGCCCTTTTTAGTTGGATTATATGGATATTGTACCATCGGGGTTGAAGTAGGGTCGCTTTTTATGGCGAACAACAATATTTTTTGATATTTCTTAATGTCCCAAACAGGACTTAAAATGAAAAAAACATTCCCGGGATTTCCGAAAGAGCTTTTTAAGTTTCTTTCCGACCTTTCTAAAAACAACAACCGTGAGTGGTTCAATGCCAACAAAGAACGATATCGCTCAAACGTGGTTGCCCCTGTGTGTGAATTCATCGCCGCTATCCAGCCAGCCTTGCACAAGATCTCTGAATACTATGTTGCCGACCCCAGACCGCATGGCGGGTCCATGTTCAGGATCTACAAAGACACTCGCTTCTCGAAGGATAAGCTTCCCTACAAGGATCACGTGGGGTGCCACTTTCGGCATATAATCGGTAAGGATGCTCATGCGCCTGGATTCTATATGCATCTTGCACCGGATGAAGTATTTTTTGGCGCTGGAATCTGGAAAGCCCCCAACCCGGAGCTCCATAAAATCCGCACCGCAATAGTGAGGAATCCGGAACGATGGGAAAAGGTGATCAAAAACAGATCTTTGATCAAACGGTTTGACGGGGTTGATGGAGAAGGGCTAAAACGCCCGCCGAAAGAATTTGATCCGGACCACACCCATATTCAGGATTTGAAACGTAAAACTTTTTTTGTCCTTCAGACTGTTAAACCCTCTTCAGCGTCAAAGCCGGAATTCATCAAGGAGGTGGGGAAGGCTTTTTCGACTGCGGGTCCGCTCGTAAAGTTCATCACTGAAGCCCTCGGACTTTCCTATCTTAAACAAAAATGAAGAGCCGCTCTAATTTGTCTGCAAGTTTTTATTCAGATTTGCCAATATTCAGAGACTTCAGGGGGGTTGCCGATGGGAACAATTACCATGATGTTCCTGACGATTGGCTGGTCGTCGTTTCTGATATTAAAGGCTCGACCAAAGCAATTGAAAGTGGACGTTACAAGGAAGTAAATATATTTTGGGCCTCTTCAATTATCGCAGTTCTAAATTACGTTCAGAACGTCGAAATTCCTTTCGTCTTTGGGGGAGACGGGGCATCATTCGTCATTCCGGAATTCTGTAGGGAACCTTTGGAAAAAGCTTTGGACGGTACCAGAAGGCTAGCCATTAGTAGTTTTGATATGGACCTCAGGATCGGAATTGTGCCGGTAAAAATTATAGTTGCAGGAGGATTCCGGGTGCGAATTGCCAAGATGCAGGTCTCTCCATGGGGAACTTTGGCTATGTTTTCTGGCGGCGGTTTAGCTTATGCGGAGAAACTCATAAAAAATCCTGAGACATCCGCGACCTATGAAATACAACCTGGTTCAGATCATAAGGAGGATCAGGATCTTTTTGCAGGATTGGAATGTAGATGGGAACCTATCTATAGTAAAAAAGGAGAAACCGTGTGCCTCATGGTTTTGGCCAGGGGTGATGATGAAATTAAAAAAGCTGAAACCTATTCCAAATTCATTGAAGAAATGCGAAAAATTTATGGAACGGACTATAGCCCTGTCCGCTCAAGTCAAATGAAAGTGACATTGGATTCCAAATTGCTGGCCCACGAAACCAAAGTTCGAACCTTCAATAAAAATTTCTTCGCTCGTCTGGCTTATCCCGTTTTATTGCGATTATCCTGTATTTTGGGAAAAATCATTTTCAAATTTGGGCTTCGGATCGGGGAGATGGATGGAGAGGAATATCTCAGTACGCTGACGAAAAATTCTGATTTCCAAAAATTTGATGACACCCTGCGAATGACTATTGATAGCGACCCTGAGCAACGAAAGAAACTTGTCGAGTACCTGGAGTCTCAGATGAAAGCGGGAGCATTATTTTATGGGATTCAAATTTCCGATTCTGCTTTAATGACTTGCATGGTTTTTGATCGCAAAGATCGCCATTTGCATTTTGTGGATGGAGCTTCCGGTGGATATGCTTTGGCGGCTAAACAAATGAAAGGCCAAGTTGCTGAAAATAGATAGCCCCGATAATACCCCTGCCTCACAACTTGAAAATGAAGAAGGGCATTCATGAGGCCACAGACAGGATTGATTGAAATTTTATATCGGTTTTAACAGTAAATTTATAACGAAAAAAATGGGGTAATTAGCAGGGGTAGGTCAGTCCTGTGCAACACAAACTCGGTTTCTCCCCTTATTTTTGGCGCTGTAGAGGGCCTTGTCAGCGGCCCCTACCAGTTCTTCATAAGACGATATTGAGCTTGGAACAACACTGGCAATACCCAGGCTCACTGTTATGAAAGGATTGGCATCGCTTTGTTTATGCTCCATTTTCAAGGCCTCGATTTTAGCTCGAATAGTTTCTCCAAATTTGGCAGAATCCTCCAGTTTTAAATTTGGCAAAACGACTACAAATTCTTCACCACCATAACGTGCCGCCATATCCGCGGGTCGTCGCAAAGCTCCAGATATTGTAGTTGCAACCTGTCTTAAGCACTCATCACCAGCTTGATGACCGTAAGTGTCGTTATATTTTTTAAAATAATCAATGTCCAACATAATTAACGACAGGGGTGCTTTTTCTCGCATTGTTCGTTTCCACTCTCTTGCTAGAGTTTCATCAAAATAACGACGATTGTATATTCCTGTCAGCCCATCATGAATCGCAAGATTACTAAGATGTTCCTCAACATCTTTGTAATATTCAAAAAAATTCATGGCAGATAATAATCCTATGAATTCTCCATTTTCTGTGACTGCAAGGTGGCGGATTCCAGACTGACACATTATTCCGTTTGCATCTGCCATAAATATCGAGCCATCGACTGCTTTGATGGGGGCTGACATAATGGATTCAATCGTTGTAGTATTTACTGAATACTCTTTTACCGCGACTTTGTGGGTGAAGTCAGCATCTGTCACCACTCCGATGTAGCCATGATTCTTATTTCTCACCAGCACCACAGATGTTTTATGTGAATTCATAAAGTCTGCAACTTCTTTTAGTGTGGCGTCATTGTCGACAGAGAGAATAGGAGAAGTCATATACTCTTTGACTGTACCTCCAAAAATCATTTTAACATTATCATTCATTTTGAATTGCCCAAATTATTGGTGGTGTCAGGTCCTGTCTTTGAATCGGATACTCCCATTTTATGACGATAAAATCAACCTGAGTACCTTATTACCTTTGGATCAGTGTTATTCATGTTTTTATTTGAAATTGTATGGCATTGTATCGTTTGGCATAATCTGGGAAAATTCTTTTTGAATTATTTTTCAGGAAAAATCTGAATTAGGGACTGAAAAGAAAGGAGAAGGCCATTCGCGTTATGAAACAAGTAATATTAGTATTGGTGTTGATGTGGGCAATGCCATCGTTCGCAGATTATCAGGAAGGACGAGACGCTTTTGATCGGGGAGATTACTCGACCGCGGTGAAGGAATTTGAAATTCTTGCCGGGCAAAATGATCCCCGCGGGCAATATGCTTTGGCAATTATGTATGATCTTGGAGAAGGCGTTCCGCAAAGTTCCGAAGAAGCGGTAAAATATTACCGGCTTTCCGCTGAACAGGGGTATGCGGATGCGCAGAATAACCTGGGAGTGATGTATGAAGAGGGGGAAGGTGTTGCCCGGAACTATGAAGAAGCGATGAAATGGTACCGGAAAGCGGCGGAAGCAGGAAATAGGGATGCTCCCAATAATATTGGCGTGATGTATATGACTGGCGTTGGGGTTCGGCGGGATTTTGTGAAAGCATGCATGTGGTTCAACATAGCGGGAAAAGGCGATCCGGGCGCGGTGAGCAATAAGGGCTTTCTCAAAAAAAGAATGACACCTGAAGAAATCGCGCAAGCTGAAAGTCTGGCGAAGGAATGGTTGAGTATCCGTGGCAGGGATAAAGCCGGGAAAGATTGAAGGGAGTTTGTCCCCAAATTTGGACCCTGGGGGAGATTTTCACATCTAATACATTATAGAGACAGTCATGCTTTGCTAACCTCAAAATACTCGGTGAAAAAATAAGTGGAAAACGAGACTACAATCTTAATCGTGGATGATATTCCGGGAAACGTTGATGTGCTACGTAAAACCCTTGAAGTGGAGGGTTATTCCATTTCCATGGCCCCGAGTGGCGAGGTGGCATTAAAAATAGCGCCTAAAATCAAACCCGACCTGATTCTTATGGACGTAATGATGCCGGGAATGGACGGATTTGAGACTTGCCGGAAGTTGAAGGAAGACACGGTTTTTGAAAATACTCCAATTATTTTTGTGACAGGGAAAGCTGAGACTGAGGATGTGGTTGATGCATTTAAATCCGGTGGTGCCGATTATATTACCAAGCCTTTCAGGGACGAAGAGGTTTTGGCCCGGGTTGGGACGCATCTAAAGCTAATCCAAACGATTAAGACGAATGAATGCCTGGTTACAGATTTAAAAAGAGCAGTTCTGAACCTGGAAAGTGCCCAGCAAGAGAGTCTGGCAAAGTCCCAATTTTTGGGGCGAATGAGCCATGAGCTTCACACACCCTTAAATGCCATAATCGGATTTTCTGAATTATTGAGTATGCGTGAAAGAGATCCTTTGAATGAAGAACAAAGTGAGAGCGTTGATGAAATAAAGAAAGCAGGGAAGCACCTGTTGAACCTTGTTGATCAGGTTTTGGAGATTAATAAAATTGATTCGGGTGAGTTGAAATGTGTTTCCCAGAAGGTTTCTCTAGATGCAATTATAAGCGAGGCAATTACCTCGATGTCTGATTTGGCGGAAGGCGAATGTGTCAGCTTTGATAATTTGATCGATAAAAACCGTGATATTTTTGTGAATGGGGACCCTGGTAAAATAAAACAGGTATTCTTGAACGTATTGGATAATGCTATTAAATATAATAAGGAGGGGGGCGAGGTCGTCTTGAGCCTGACCGAAGGTGACCCCGAAAAAGTTTGCGTTGCCATTCGAGATACAGGGGGCGGGATACCGCAAGATAAACATGAAAAAATATTTGATCCGCTTTATCGGCTTGAGAACCATGTTAAAAACTGTATAGATGGTGTTGGCGTTGGGTTGACCGTTGTCAAAAAGTTTATGACGATTATGCGTGGCCGGGTTTATGTGGAGAGCAAACTCGGGGGCGGAACCTGTTTTACGCTGGAATTTGAAAAGTGGATCGGTAAGGATAGTGTTTGAAAACAATTCTCCCTTGTTTCCCCGTACAATTTTATTTTCGCTCCATGATGGACTGCAGGATTGCTCAGTATTGAAAAAATATATTTTACAATTCATCCTGGCTGTTTTTTTTATTTTGAGCCTGGGTTGTGGACAGGGTTCTCAGGAATCCCAAAGCCCCAGGCTTGTCATTGCCATTGACGCGACGTTCATCCCGATGTCGTTTTTAAATGACCGTGGAGAGCTGGATGGGTTTGAAGTTGACCTGATTAAGGCGGTAGCAAATAGTGCCGGATACGACTATGAATTGGTAAATGTGGAGTGGGGTGGATTGTTTGGAGGCTTGATCACTAAAAAGTTCGATTTGGTTATCAGCTCAATAACGATTCTTGAAGAAAGAAAAAACCGCATGGCTTTCAGTATTCCTTACCTGCAAAGCGGGGTTGCTGTGCTGGTCCGAAAAGATATCCAGAATGTCGACAACCTCGAAGACCTTGCTGAAGTTAAGGCCACGGTCGGAGCCCAGATCAACACGACCTCCTATTATTTTTTGCAGAAATATGATGGAATCAAAGTCAAGACCTATGAAAAATTTGGCCATGCAGTTATCGATTTGGCCAATAAGGGTAACGATGCCGTGGTCGGGGACTCGGTGCAGGTGAATTATTATTTTAACAAAAATAAGCAATTAACCCAAAACACCCGATTTCTGGGTTCCAGACTGACCTCGGAGTATTATGGTATTGTTTTGCGCAAAGATGATATTGAGCTGAAGCAAAAAATAGATGCAGGTTTGACAGCGCTCCTTAAAAACGGGACGGTTCAAAAACTGCATGACAAGTGGAACCTGGGGGATTTTGCCGGAGTGCCTTTGCCCGAATAGTAACCCTCTAATTGGGAGGAAGGTGTGCAGGCAGATTCAAACCCTCCTGTAGAATCGGTGCCGTTAAAACCGGATTCTCAAAAAATATTGATTATTTTTTAGTCTTGCAGGTTCTGTCGAGAATGAAATAGACAGGGCAAAATCCGGTGAAGGCACTTTGAACAAGCGTGACTCCCAACAAACCAGGTACCAGCAACCAAAGCGGGTTACTCCATTGGCCCAACGCAACCCAAATCGTCACAACCGCTCCGGCAATTCCGTCATGGATACGTCTTTTAGTATTCATAAAAGCCCCTGACTCTTGGTTGGTATATTTTAATATATTTATCCTTCATCGGCTGAAAATTTTCCATGAGTGCCGGAATCGACCAGAGGCAATGGAGAGTGCGAAAAATCAGTCTATGACTAGTGCTCCGGCGATACATCCGGTAAGGACTGTTGCGAGAAAAGCAGTCCATAAGGCACGCCCTCCCATCACGGTGATGTCCTGAGCCCGGGATGGTACCAGCGCGGTCAGGCCACCAATAAAAATTCCCATGCTGGCAAGATGTACAAAACCACACAACGCATAAGTTAAAATGGTTACCGATCGCTGGCTAAACGGCACTGGGTTGGCAATCTGGGCCTGTGCCAAGGCAAAGTAAGCTGATACTTCCGTTTCTATAAACCTTGAACCTAAAATTTGGCCTGCCAGTTGCCATTCTTCGGGTCGCAGTCCGAGAAGGGCGGAAAAGGGTACGGTCAGCCATCCCAGCAGGAATTGCGCGGAAATGTTTTGTCCGAATGATTCAGCGAGCGCCAGATCCAACAAAGCTTCCAGCCCGAGTACCACGATCAATACGGTGGCGATTCCCACAGCCATTTTAACACCTTGCGATCCTCCTGTTAACAATGCGGCCATGAAATTAGAGGATTTTTCGGTATCCGTATCGGTCTGCGGCAATTTCCCCAGGGTTTCCGGTATCTTCTGCTCGGGCAGTGAAAGTTTGCTGGCGATAACGGCGCAGGGGATAGATATCAAGGACGCGGAAATCAGATGGCCCGCGATTTGGGGGAAAATATCGTGCAGGGCGATGATATAAATTCCCATAACAGTGCTGGCCACTGTTGCCATCATGCAGGTCATCAGGGTGAGCAGTTCGGAACGGGTCATCTTCATGAGGTAAGGCTGAATGGTCAGGCCCGATTCGATTCCAACAAAAATATTTGCGGCGGCGGATAAGGATTCTGCTCCAGACAGGGCCAATAGGCGGTAAAAGATGCGGGCGAAAAATCGGACCACAGCCTGCATGATTCCCAGGTAGTACAGTCCGGAAATTGCCGCAGAAAAGAAAATTACTGAGGGGAACACCTGAAAAGCAAGGATGAATCCTATTGAGGCGGAGCCATCTGGCATGGTTTGCCCCGGGCCGAGGGCAAGAGGCCCAAAGAGGAACAGTGCTCCTTTTTGGGAAGCGGTGAGGATGGCTACCAGCACATCATTGCCCCACTGTAAAGCGGACCGAGACCAGGAAACCCAAAACGTTAGTACCCCTAAAACCCAGGCTAGCACCACGCTACCCATGATGGTTTTTACATTGATCTTTTGCCGACTGCCGGTAGCCCAGGCAATGAAAGCCACCAGAAAAAACCCGGTAAGTGAAATTAAACGATAAATGTTTTCATCCATGATGTGAGAATGTGGGGTTCGTTAATGGGTGACAAAAATGGTACCGGACCCGAATCATGTTTTTGGGATGGGAGAGGGATTCGGGTTCTTGGGATTCTGCAAATGGGATGGGGCTCATGAGTCCATTTCCATGATTGATATGAGGCCTACAATTTTTCCGTTTTGGGTTACGGCGTAATGCCGGAGCTTATTTTCCACCATCTTTTGCCGTGCTTTTTCCACGGAAGTGTTTGCATCAAGAGAGAGAATGGGTTTTGACATAACGGTGGAAACGCTGACCTTAGCAGGGTCAATATTTTTTTCCAGTAACTTTATAAGATCGGCTTTGGTGAAAATGCCTGTATATTCTCCCAGATCTTTTATGAGTAACACGTCTACTCTTTGAGAGGACATTTTCTGTACTGCTTCCTCCACATTGGTATCCGGGTGGACAGAATGCACGGTCTGCATGATTTCCAGGATTTGCTTATCAGACATTTATTGTTCCCCAGTTCTGTTTTTTTCCGGACAACTCAATTGGGCGCTAGATTACCATTAACATGAATTTTTGAAAGTATATATAATATTGATTATGGAGATATCCTTTCTGTATTGGGCAGGATATTATACTAGGAACTATCTACTCATTTTTTGAGTAAAACGAAGCTTTGAAAAAGAGATATTTCATTATTTTACTGTGGTTTTTTGTGGCCGGGTTATTTTATCTTTGCCTGCAATCGATTGACTTGGATCGGGCATGGATCGAATTTTCCCGGGCGGACCCTTTCTGGTTATTTGCGGCTGTTTTTTTCAACGCCTGCATTTTAGGGGTTTGGAGTTCGCTCTGGTATTTGCTCCTGCCAGAAAAATGTTCAGTTCCTTTTTCCAGGATATTTCAAGCCAACTCCTATATGTCTACATCCTGCAATACCATTCCCTTCCCGGGGGGGCATGCGGTGGGAGTTGTGGCTTTGGCCCGAAGAGCTGAGGTGGGGCACTCGGTAGCCCTGTCAGTATTGGCACTTGATCAGCTCATGGAAGGTTTCGCTAAAACTTTTGTTCTGACTTTGGTGGTAATTTTTGTTCCCCTGCCGGAGCCAGTGGGGCAGGCAATTCTGATTTTTGTCGTTGTTATTGGCTTTTTTGCTTCCATCATGTTTTACCTTGCCCATAAGCAACCACGCGTTAAAGAAGGCACAATATCTTTTATAGACAAGATCAGGAAATTTGTGTCACGTTGGTCCGTTCATCTGGAAATTTTAAGGGATGTACGAATTTTCAGTTTTGGTCTTCTGTTGGCTCTTTTAATGATGTTTGTCCAGACTCTGGGAATTTGGGCCGTCCAAAAAAGTCTGGGCCTTGATCTGCCTTTCTGGGCTCCCATACTGGTCATGGGTGCGTTGAACCTGGTGACAGTCTTGCCTATTACCCCCGGAAACTTTGGCATTTACGAAGGAACTGCTTTCCTGGCCTATCAATTTTATGGGCTTTCCTCCGAGTTGGCTTTAAGCCTGGCTTTTCTGCAACACCTTTGTTTTCTGATCCCCATGGTGGGATCGGGTTATCTGGTTCTTTTGTTTCTGACTTCTGCTCAAAAGCAAAGCCTGTCAGAAGAAAAATGGGTTCCCGACGAAACTTAGTGGGGCTTTCCAGCGCAACGAAAATAAACGGATAACGTAGATCGTCTCACCCATTTTTTCATTAATTGTCCTTAAAATGTTTGAAATTTAACCTGTTATTTTTTCACACTTGGGTAGTGACCTGTAAGAAATGAACCCATTAATGCGGGGTCACGATTCGCCTTGGATTGATAAACGCTCCTTAAAGTTAGGCTCGCAATGTTTTTGATGTTATACTCCGCTCCTAATAACAGGGTCGCGGGTGTCGGTGTGAAACGGTATATGAGCCTCTTGACTTGATTCGTCAACACAACGGATTAAAGGCTTATTCTGATTTTGCGCGCTAAAAAACTTGGCAGAAATTCGGGCTCAGGTGAAAATTGGGAAGGTTTGTTGGGGGACTTGATTGGCCTTGCCGCTAAAAATGTTGGAGGTTACTTGTTATGGCAGAGGGAAAAGTAAAGTGGTTTAACGATAGTAAGGGTTATGGGTTTATTGAGTCTAGTGACGGAGAAGATTGTTTCGTCCATTTTTCTGAAATTCAAGGGGACGGTTTTAAGACCCTTACAGAGGGCCAGGCGGTCGAGTTCGAGAAGAGCATGGGTCAAAAGGGGCCTCAAGCATCCAAAGTAATACCCAAATAAATTTTGTTTGAGATTAAAAACCGGTGGAGATTTTACTCTGCCGGTTTTTTTTGTCAATTTTCATTGCATAAACAAGTTAGCTTCTCCGTATTGCCAGGGGGTCGGATAGGTCCTCTCACCTACTGCAAAAGTTGACTCTGAGTCCGCAAACACTACGAATTTTCTGCCAGCACTTTTTCTACCTGCTCCCAAACCTTGTCCACCGTTATGCTTCTTAAATGGAATTCCCCCGGATCCAATTGCTCAACATGATCTTTTCTCTCAAGATCAATTGTTATGGCCCGGCATAAATGATCAGGAATTTCAAGCGGGCCAGAACTGATTGGGCAGTAGGTTCCAAAAAGGGCCACAATGGGGGTTTTCATGGCAAACCCGATATGCATGGGGCCTGTGTTGGCAGTTACCATGAGCCTAGCTTTCGAGATAATGTTAGCATCCACCATAAGAGGCTGGTCACAGACCTCCACAACCCGAGAAGTATTGAGTTGGTTCAAGATATTAAGGCTTTGTTTTTTTTCAGCCGGTCCTCCGCCTAAAATTATTTTCCAGGGTGTTGTCTTGAGGATTCGCTTTGCAAGCTCAGTGAAACGATCTGCCATCCACCGCCTGCTTTCAACTGCGGCACCCAAATTGAGATAAATATATTTTTCGGGACTGAAATCATGAGCATCTAAAAACTGTCGCGACTTATCCAGTGTGGCCTGATTGAAATAAATTTCCATCTGTCCCCCATCTGCTTTCACGCCAAGTTTCTCCAGCGATCAGCCTTCTCTGTATTCCATGAAAGGGGGTATTAATCTTGACGTGATGTGATCCGGGTGCCCAGTCAAAATCCTGGTGATACCAGATGGACGAGGAACGAAACCAGGGCAGCATCCGTTTAAAATTGCGGTTGGCATGAAAAATTAAAATAGCGTCATAATGCCTGCCAAACAATTGAATTCCTAAAAAAGGCTGGCGATACCATTGTTCCCGATATGTAAAAATTTGGTTCAGGTAAGGATTGAATTCGAATAAAGGTTTCCAGATCTTATTCACAACCAGATCAATCTTCACTACCGGAAATGTCTTCTTCAAGGCCCGGATACCCGGAGTTCCCCAAAGGCAGTCACCCATTCCAGTAGAGCTAATTATGAGAACTTTTTCCATTTTTAATGCGGTAGTTTTTTCCTGACTCTAAATTTTTGTTTGGAATTGGCCGAAATACGGGTTTATGCGACTTCACTAGTTTTCGAAGCGATGATGAACAGATTGAACCCATATCCTGCTAGATCAAACAGGGGGCCGAAATAGGTCAACGGACTGACGGTGTTTTTAAGATCACGTTTGACGGAGAACCATAATTTTCCGAGTTTGTCTTCCGGCTTGTTACCTTCCCGGAATGGTTGGGTGCCGCTACGATTGAAAAGGCCTTTTTTGGCCTTGTTGGTTTTTATATAGTCGATTTTAAAACCGGTTTTTTGTAAAAGTTGCTCTAGCGAATTTCTCGAAAAAAAATAGATATGTTGTTTTATCCCGTAACTCAACCATTGTTCTTTAACAAAAATCGAATTTTTAACATTTGGGGTCCAGATTACCAGAAGCCCTCCAGGTTTTGTGGCTCGATTGATTTTTTCGAGGCAAGCCAAAGGATGCCTGAGATGTTCAATCAGGTCCCACATTGTCACAACATCGAAAGTTTCAGGTTGAAAGGGCAGAGAGTTATCCAATGATCCCTGGTGTACTTGATGAAGGCCGAGGTTTTCCTGGGCATATTTAACATATTCGGGTAGCATTTCGAGCCCATGCCCTTTCCAGCCTCTATCCAAGGCATTTTTCACAAAAAAACCGGCCCCACACCCTAGGTCCAGAAGATTTCCTTTGTCAGGTTTGAAAGTTTCGATAAGCTTTAAACGGGAGTGATAAAGCTTTGAAAAAGACTCCTCCCTTTTTTGGCGCTCAAAAATATATTGTGAAAAATACCCTTGGCTCGGATCCTCACCGACCATCTCAGACAGATAAAAATTTTGCATGGTAGCGGGATCGGGTAGAGGATTGACAAATTCCAGGTGGCAATGTTCGCAACGGACAATGAGAGAGTTATCCTCCCGGCAAAGGATAGGGTGGAATTGGGTATTACCACAGCATTCGCAGGGCACACGTTGCGAAAGTGTGGATTGAAAAACATTGTCTTTAGAATTCATCTTTTGGATATCGCAGATTGAGGCACTGGAAAATCGAGGGAGCTATTCTGCAATATCCTGGATCACTCTGACCAAAAAGCCAAGGCCCTCCTTTTTCTGTTTCCAGAAAAGCACCACTCCAGGATATCGGATGACAGAGTAGATTATTTAGTGTTGCTTTGCAACCTTGCAGAGTGCTGGAGAATGGTTACAATCAACTATGACTTTTTGTGTAAATAGTTTTGCGGTGGTAGGGTGGGGTCCAAGGCAGGAGCTTGATTTCAGGAACTTAGTGGTAATATGGTAGGCTTAGGCTTTTGCGGCTACAAAACCTCATTTTCTCTTACGATTCGAGCCAAAAGGGGAAAAGATTATGGGCATATTATTGAATGAACTGTTTTATTCGCCAACTCAAAAACCAGAGGTGAGGTCATGACAAAAGGTGCTTTCACACCCAATGCAGGAGATAGCATTATTGTGCGTTTGAAAATTGAAGGCCAGACTCAGGGACTTTCCCAGGTAACAAGCCGAATCGCAGAACTCAACGGGCATATTGGGGCGATAGATTTGGTTCGTCCTCTTTCCGGAGGGGCTTCGATCCGGGACTTCAGTATCTATACGTCGGGGGCTGATCACGGTGAGGAAATTGTTGCGGCATTGAAAAAGGTGAAGGGCGTAGAGGTCATTCACTTTTCCGATCGCACGTTTCTTATGCACTTGGGGGGGAAGATAGAAGTCACCAGCCGGCAAACCCTGAAAACTCGGGATGACCTTTCCATGGCCTATACTCCTGGTGTGGGCCGGGTTTGTACTGCGATTCACCAGAATCCGGAAGAGGTGTACAAGTTGACGATCAAACGCAACACGGTTGCGATTGTGACCGATGGTACAGCGGTTCTTGGGTTGGGCAATATCGGGCCGCAAGCCGCAATGCCGGTGATGGAAGGTAA
>JYMV01022725.1_pt1 | contig 15290 bp, 15 predicted proteins | sample 338911 | NCBI WGS metagenome assembly JYMV01 (sample SAMN03354496, study PRJNA234377) | hydrothermal vent metagenome | biome: Deep sea; feature: Hydrothermal plumes at the Eastern Lau Spreading Center, Western Pacific Ocean; material: Seawater | place: Tonga | collected 2009 | depth 2000 m m
CGCCGAGGTGAAGAACGTCGAGGCGGTGTCGAAGATCAAGTGGGACAAGTTCACCGACAACTTCATGTACCTGGCGCCTGGCTACGGGCTTGGCGTTTTGGACTGGTTCGACGAGAAGGCTTGGGCCGACGATGGCTACATCCTCGCGAACGTTCGCGCAGTGGCGCGGATGGGGCAGGCCGGCAAGTGCAAGGGCATCCTGTTCGACCCGGAGGCTGGTGGCCACCTGTTGTGGAAATTCCAGAAGCAACCGCGGCGCGACGAGAAAGGGATTGCGGCGATGCGCGCGATGGTGCGTCAGCGGGGCGTGCAGGTGGTCAACGCGATCGAGTCAGAGATGCCGGATCCGGTCTTCCTGGCGCTTTTCTGGGGCGCCTCCATTAGCCCCGTGGTGAAAATGGCTCAGGAGACGGACCCTGAGAAGGTCGATAAGATCGTGGCAGAGGCGTCGGACTACGGCCTGCTCCACGACTTTATGCTGGGGATGCTGGAAGGGGCGGACAAGGGCACGATGATCGTGGATGGCAACGAGAACTCTTACTTTACGAAAGAGTTTGCCGGCTATGAAAGCGCCCGTCAGTTCATTCACGAGACCATGCTGGGGGCGGTTCCCAAGGATCAGCACTCCAAGTACCGGGACCAGGTGCGGGCCGGGCACGCGATCTATGCCGATATACACAGCAATACGCGCGAGCAGGCGTACCTTTCCACTTTCATGACGCCCGCAGAGCGGGCTCTGGCTATCGAATGGGTCATTTATCAGGCGTTGAGGAGTTCGGACAAGTACGTGTGGTTCTACAACCAGAGATGCCAGTACCTGAATAACCTCAATGTAGCCCCGGAGATGCCTCCGGCCATTGAGCGGGCCCGCAGGAAGGTAGCCAACAATGAGGAGGTCGGCTTTGACATAGCGCCGATCTGGGAAAAGGCAGGGAAGGAATACAACAGGGTGGTGCGCGGGTCGATCGAGCCGTTGAAAGCGGAGATCCCGCGGGCCGCGGGAAGGCCGAAGATCGACGGAAAACTGGATGAGGCAATGTGGCAGAAGGCGTCCGAGCTGGGGCCGTTCCGGAACATCCGCCGGGCGGTGAATCCCCTCCAGACCAGGACCATGGCTTACATGGCCTATGATGAGACGAATCTGTACATCGGGACTCGCTGCGAGGATCCGGCAATGGACAAGCTCCGGGTGGACAACATCGAGAAGACGGAGGGCGAGGTCTTCGGGGCCGGCAATCTTATCCAGGTGGCGATCGGCACTGACGAGCGGGCGTCCAAGTACTACTATCTCACCATCGGCTACGACAATCAGAGGTGGGATGCCCTGACCGAAAGGGGTGACTTCCCGGACGAGATAAACGGGAAGAACTCCAGCTGGGACGGGAAATATGAGCACGCGACGCATGTTGGAAAGACTTACTGGTCGGTAGAGATGGCCATCCCCTGGAAGACGCTGGGGAGGCAGGCGCCGGAAGCAGGGGAGAAGATCAAGGGGAATTTCCGGCTGTGCGCCGGTGAACGTCCGCCGATGAATCTGCCGGAATGGTCATCCTGGTCTGACATGAGAATGAGCCGCACCATGGAGGCCAAGCACTTCGGGACCTGGGAGTTCAAGCAAGGAGAGCTGAGACCCGTTCTCAGCCGGCGGAAGATGAGTAAGAAAAGGAAGGGGACAGGGGAAATGCCGGAGCACCTGGGCTGGAAGCCAAGCTGGATGCACCAGCGGGACGGGAAGGGGGGCTGGCGTGTGAAGCCGGCCGAGGTCCAGTTCCTTCACTGGGACGACACCCGTTGGTACAGGCAGGAAAAACAGGTTGTCGTCCCCTACGGCGTGGCGCAAATGGACAACGGGGAGATCATCCTCGCGGGGACGGTCGGGAACTCCAAGCCGAAGGAGAAGACGGTTGTCACCATCAGCGAGGACAGAGGCGAATCTTGGACACCGTTCCGGCGTATAGGCGGATCCGTTATTGGCCGGCCCATGTCCTTGACGTACGTGGGCAAAGGAGAACTGATGCTGGCGGTGGGCCACATGTCAACCCGGTACTTCAGCAAGGACTATGGGCGCACCTGGAACGAGGAAGTGCCCCTGCCCGTCGGATTACATGGCATTCCGGTCGCGACCGAGGGAAATTACGTGGTAGATCGGGACGAAGCTGGGGTGGCCACCCGCATTACCGGTTTCGGGCTCATGAAACCCTTGCCGTCCAATCATCCGATCGAGGGAATGACAGGCGGGCTGCACTGGTCAGAAGACGGGGGACGGACCTGGTCGGAACCGGTGATCCCGAAGGAGTGGCAGTGGGAAGAAGAGTTCGAGGGAAAGGTCTACCGGAGAGGGACGGGCGAGGGCGCACTGGTGCGGGCCGCCAACGGCTGGATAGTGGCTGCAATGCGGACGGACCAGCATCCTCGCTACTTCCACTTCCATGGTGACAACCACTGCGGGCTTGGGGTTTCAGTCTCGAAGGACGACGGGGCAACCTGGTCGCCAATCCGGCTCATCTTCGAGGCGGGCCGGCACCACACACATCTTATCCGCATGGCGGACGGTACGCTGGTGCTGACATACGCTATGCGGCTGGAGGTTGAGGAGGGAAAGCTGGCGAGCTACCGACGGGGATGTGGAGCCTTGCTAAGCCGTGATAACGGGCTGACGTGGGACACCGAGCACGAGTACCTGGTACACAGCTTCGACCATGCGGACGGCACCCCGTTTGGTTACTGTTGCGGGCATGTTTACTCGGCCCTCCTAGATGACGGCTCGATCCTGACGTCCTATATGCATCTGCGTTCTAAGGGGGCGTGCCTTGTCAAATGGAGACCGTTACAGTAGTACGAGAGGTCCGGGCTCTCACTGGGATGGCAGTCCCTCGAAAGGAGGTATGAGGATGCGAATGCGAGCATGGATAGGGGGAGCGGTTCTAGTGGTTCTTCTGGCCTCCGGGCCGTCGAGCGCGGGCGAAAAGAAACTGATGCCGCCGCGAAATTAGGCCTGGCGAATTTGTGGTACGCAATTGTCAGTAGTGGGATAATGATGGAATCCTTGGTCTCCGATTTTTTCGCGTCCTACTTTTCTTCTTGAAAGGGGTATACACGATGGACATGGTCTCACATCCATATCATCAAGATTCTCGAAGGGGATTCCTCCGTTCGGGGTTGGCGTCTGTCGTGGTAGCGACCACGGCCGGAGTAACGCCCATCGTGAAAACAGGTCGCGCTTTTGCCCAACAGCTCGGCGATAAAAGGTCCGATGTCGTCCCCACCGTCGGTTTTGACGGGCCGCCGCTGGACACTTCGGCGAATACCTACGTGCTTTTTTTAGACATGCAAGAAGTTGAGGAACTCGTCTTGTGTAAACAGGTCGTCAACCAGGCCAAAAAGCATTTGCGCAACCCGGTGTTGGGACCAGGGGATGTGCATGATTGGGATGGCCTCGAAGCAGCCAACTGGGGAGGTTCTTTGATCTATGATGCCCAGGATAATCTCTTCAAGATGTGGTACGTCGGGCGCGACATCAAGGGGGTCAGAGACGGTAAATTTCGTGGAGCGATCGGTTACGCCGTGAGCGAGGATGGCGTCGTCTGGCACAAGCCAATGCTGGGACTCTATGAGTTCAACGGTCGCAAGGACAACAGCATTTGTTTTCGCGCTCCAGACTCGCTGGCAAACCACTTTAGTGTTGTCAAGGATCCGCGCGAAAACAACCCGCAGCGGCGATACCAGGCGCTGGCGAAGATGAAGGTTGTATTGGGCGATGCGACGGTCACCAGGCATGTCCCGTACTACTCGGCTGATGGCGTTCGCTGGAACCGTGGAGGAGAGTTTGTCGAGGTCCCGACAACGGCGGATACCGGTTACATTGTGATCGACGACGAAGCACCTCCAGAGCAGCGGTTCCGGGCCTATGGCCAACACACCTGTTGCACTGGGCCCGATATCGAGAGCCTCAAGTTTGTGGGCGACGTTATCAGTCCCGGGGACGGAGCCGAGCACGAGATTCACTTCGTGTATACGGCACGATACCGAAACCAATACCCAATGCTCTACGACTACAATTGCCATCGCGCCTATTACAGCCGTGCCGACCGCCGCGACGCTGAGCGCCAGAAGTACTTGCTCGGACGCATGTCACTGGAACGGGGTGAATTGCCAGCCGAGGAGCCTGACAGCAACTACCAGACCTACACGGGTGATATTCGGCTGGCCACTGCGCGGGACCCGCTCGGAAAGTTCAAGCGGATCGGACCGCGGCAACCCGTTGTTGCCTGCGGCGAGCGTGCGGAGTGGGACAGCGGCTTTCTAGTGCTTGGTGGAGAGTGCTTCTTTGAGCATAATGGCCAGATTTTGATCTTCTACTCCGGCCTGAATGAGACGAACGCCTCGGCATTCCCCGGCATTACGGGCAGCCCGATCGGCACTGGGCTGGCCACGTTGCCGATCGATGGTTTTACCTACTTGTGTGCCGAAGACCCGATTTCCCGCGGAACGATGACGACCAAGCCCATTCAGGTTAAGAACGCGGGCAACGTTCACCTGTCGATCAACGTCTCGCACACGCTACCGTGGCGGGACTGGATCGAAGTCGAGATTTTGGACGCCAAGACGTCGCGGCCGATTCCAGGCTATGGCCGCGAGGAGGCCCGTGTCATGGAAGACGGAACGCGGCGTATTGTTCGGTGGCCGGAACACGCCACTCTCGCGGGGGTGAATGCATCCCACATGCGTCTCCGCTTCCATTTCTACGGTCAGGCGCGGCTCTATTCGTATACGTTTACCAAGACGTAGACCACAGCAACTGATTTGGGTGTAACCGGCGTTCCGCTATACGGCGAGTTGCCAGGTAAGTTGGTGGATGATATGACGATGGGGATGGAGTCGCCCGGTCTCAGTATTGATTCGATGGGTTTGAAACGCTGACCATTGGCCGTTGATCGAGGTGCTGCGAAGATCGAGCATCGCTTGGGCGCCGTCGATCGTCCAACGCATACCAGCACGTTCCATCCGATCTTTCACGACGTTGACCTGCCCCCACCCTCGATCACGCCGCTGGCTATGGGAAATCCGACTGCCAAGTACTCGTCGTAACGCATTCGATCACGGTTGTGCTGCAGGTAGTTAGTGACCCGATAGGTCCAGCGTCGGGCGATAATGGCCGTGTGTTGCGTGGCGGGGCGTTCGACAGTCGACCGGGGCTCGTCCGTGCTGCCTACCGCAACCTCACCCTCCACCCGGACGACCGTCACCACAATATTGGTTTTCGTTTGGCCAGAACTTACCCCTTATCACCTATTACCAGCCCCACGGTTGAGAAACCAAAACCACGAGCTGAACCACCTGAAATGTCACGTGCCCAACTGGCCTTGGCAGCGCCTATCAAGAGGCTCATGACACGTGAGCAAAAGAGGCTAGGTGGTCCGGTCGTAAACAGCGTCGACATAGTCTTGGTGCCGATCCCGCCGGGTGAGTTTACGATGGGGAGTCCGGAGTCCGAGATAGACAGGCTCGACAACGAAACGCAACATGAGGTAAAGATCACGAAGGCGTTTTATCTGAGCGTGCATGAAGTGACGCAACAGCAGTACGAACAGGTGATGAGTGAAAATCCGAGTGCCTTCAGCGGATTAGGAGACCTTAAAGACTACGTGTCCGGAATCGACACATCGCAGTTGCCGGTCGAGAGCGTCAGTTGGAACGATGCGGTGGAGCTTTGTAATAGGCTAAACAAGAGTGAGGGCGTGGAATATCGCCTGCCAACCGAGGCCGAGTGGGAATACGCCTGCCGCGCGGGAACGACGACCGCTTACAGTTTTGGGAATGATGTTGCCCAGCTTGGCGAGTACGCATGGTATGGCGACAATTCGGAGCTTACCACGCACCCGGTTGGCGAGCTAAAGCTCAACGCCTGGGGCTTGTACGACATGCACGGCAACGTGTGGGAATGGTGCCAGGACTGGTACGGGCCTTATGATCTGCAGGTGGTGAGCGACCCGACAGGTCCAGCGTCGGGCGAACACCGTGTGTCGCGTGGCGGGGCGTTCTTCAGTCTTCCGGGGGGCGTTCGTGCTGCCATCCGCTTCACCAACCGGCCGGACAACCGTATCCGCATTATTGGTTTTCGTTTGGCCAGAACTTATCCCCTTATCACCTTAACCACTTTACCTCTTGCCCGGCGTAGCCGGGGCGAAGTTTAACCGGGGGTGGGTCGAGTTCAAGGGATCGTTAGACCGGGAAATCGCCTGTTTCCGCGTGCACTTTTTTTAGCATAAGTAGGGTTCCGAGAGCTGATTCTGCGCAGCCTCTTCTGGGGTTGCGGTTAAACAGGTAGAAAAACTGAAGCAGGAAAAATGCAACGAATGGTCGAACCGAAACCGGGTTTTACACTGGTCGAGTTGTTGGTCGTAATTGCCATCATTGGCATTCTGATTGCACTTCTCCTCCCAGCCGTGGAGGCAGCCAACGAATCGGCACGGCGAACACAGTGCCAGAATCATCTGAAGCAAATCGGCTTGGCCTTTCATGGTCACGAGAACCAATTTGGTAGATTTCCATCGGGTGGCTGGGGGCATTTTTGGGTGGGCGATCCCGACCGTGGCAGCGACAAAAGCCAGCCCGGATCATGGCTCTACAGCCTTCTTCCCTTTCTCGAACAGCAGGGCGTGCATTCGATGGGTGCCGATGGTGATCCTGACGTCATTACCCCGCAACAGATGTTGGGAGCCAAGCAGCGCGAAATGGTCGTACTTCCGGTGACAAGCTGCCCAAGTCGCCGCCGACCAGGTACGCTTCCGGCCGCTCATTACCAGGGTAGCTGGATTGGTTACAACATGGACCGCAGCACCCAGCGTTTTAGCCGCTCGGATTACGCCGTCAATGCCGGCGACAAACCCCATGGCGGCGGCTGTGAAGCGTTTCCAGGACCGCCGGACCTCCAGCAAGGAGACAACCCCAGCTACTGGAGGACTCAGTTGGTAGAGATCGGCATGGATGGCTCGAATATGACCGGCGTGGTGTTGCTGTGTGATACCCTTCGTATTGCGCAAATCCGCGACGGAACCACGAACACTTATCTGGTGGGGGAAAAAAACGTGAATCCAGATCATTACTTGACCGGCGCAGACCTGGGAGATAACGATGGAATGTATACCGGTTATTCAAACGGTAGCATTCGACACACCAATTCCCCGCCGGTTAGGGACCGTGAAGGATGGTTAGGCCTTTGTCAATTTGGAAGCGCTCATCCAACTGGACTCAATATGGCGCTTTGCGACGGATCCGTTCGTTTTATTGACTATGAGATTGACCCCCAGATCCATGCGCACCTGGGCAACCGCGACGACGGCGCAAATATCGATTTTGGTGAGTAGGGTCTGCGCGAGGTCCCACAGTGGCACAAACCACTTTCGAGGAGTGGAGGGTAGACAATAGGGGTGTGCCAGACCCCTTTTTTTGTGCGCACTATTTTGCAGACAACTACGGACCCTACACGCACCCCTGGGGGGTGCGGGCAAAGATGAGCAGCACGCAACGATTGGCGTATGCCGTGGTCCATTTGCGGACACCCGTGTAGACGTAGTGACGATTGGGTAGTGGGGCACGCGGTACCCGGTACCCGGCTCCTGCCGGTGGATGACGTATGCCCGGCAAGGTAGGATAGAACCCGCTGGATATGGCCGATGTAAACCGCGTTTACACGGGGGCAAATCGCTATGACTGGTCACACTCACAAACGACTGTTTGTAATCGGGATCACCATTACCCTGCTTGCCGGTACTGCTTGGGGGGTAGAGGTTGACACGATCAAGAAGCTCATGACACGTGAGCAGCTCGCCTTGGGCGGTCCGATCGTTAACACGATCGACATGGTCCTGGTGCCGATCCCTGCCGGTGAATTTATGATGGGTAGCCCGGATTCAGAAGTGGGGCGCCAGAGCAACGAAACCAAACATAAGGTGCGGATCACAAAGCCGTTTTATTTGAGCGCGCACGAGGTAACGCAACAGCAGTATGAAAAAGTGACGGGTAATAATCCGAGTTACTTCAGCGCATCGGGGGATGGCAAAAAAAGAGTGTCTGGAATTGACACATCGCAGTTGCCGGTTGAGAGTGTGAGTTGGAACGGTGCGGTAGAGTTTTGCCGCAAGCTGAGCGACGAGGAAGGGGTGGGATATCGTCTGCCTACTGAAGCCGAGTGGGAATACGTCTGCCGCGTGGGGAAGAGTACCGCTTACAGTTTTGGGGATGATGCCCGTCAATTACCGCAGTACGCATGGTACAGTGGTAACTCCAGTGGGATTACGCACCCGGTTGGCGAATTAAAACCAAATGCTTGGGGCCTTTTTGACATGCACGGCAACGTGCGGGAGTGGTGCCAGGACTGGTATGGTGCTTATGAGAGCCTGAGGGTGGTGAGCGACCCGACAGGTCCGGCGTCGGGCCAATACCGTGTGTTGCGTGGCGGGGCGTTCAACTATCCTCCGCTGATCGTCCGTGCTGCATTCCGCTACAACTACCTCCAACCGGGCGACCGTAACCCCCTTATTGGTTTTCGTTTGGCCAGAACTATCCCCTTATCACCTTAACCACTTTACCTCTTACCCGGCGCAGCCGGGGCGAAGTTTGACCGGGGGTGGGGGCGAGTTCAAGCGGATGTTGTTCCGGCAAATCGCCTGTTTCGGCGTGCAGTTTTTTTTACATAAGTTTGGTTCCGAGAGACGATCTTGCGCAGTCCCTGCGCGACGTCCCACTGTGGCACAAGTTAGAAGGGGGGGGCAGATCGACCCCCCATGACCGCGACGTCCCACTGTGGCACAAAGCAAATGTAAACAGTGTTTACAATTGAGGAGTGGTCGGTAGATGAAACTACTTTTGAGGAGTGGAGGTGAGACAATTCGGTTTTCTCATGCCCTCATTTTTGTGCGCACTATTTTGCAGACAACCAAGGTACATTCAGCCCCGGTGGGGGGTGTGGGCAAACTCCTGTCTCCGGCACACCCCAATAGGGGTGTGCAACACCTCCAGATCAATCGCCCACAGAGGCCCTTCTAGGGGCCTCTGGTAAGTGACTGTGAGGCCTGCTGAAGGAGTGCTTCACGTACACTGGCCGCCAACTGCGGCCAGAGGGTGATGAGCTCGCTTAGAATCGGGTCAGCAGAGAACGTTTCGTCAAAAAGTGCGCTGCATTTCGCGCTGCCTCGTAGGGCGATAGCCGTATTCCCCGAGGTTTTTGACAAAGGTTCGAATCCCTCCCCGACCGCTCTGGGGGTTGGCGTACAGGTGCGCCGCCTCGCAGGCTGTCGCATTCTGAAGCACAACTGGTTGTCTCACCAGGGAGTTGCGCTGCTTTCTGCCAGAGGGTGCCACTTGGTGCGGCTGGGTGCTGCGCCTCATTTTGCGCCTCTTGTGCGCCTGATTTTGCGCCTCCTGTTGCACGGTTGAAATCGTCGTCGGTGACCATCAGGTAATGTTTGCTGGCAATCTTTGTCGAGTGGCCCAGCCAGCTCTCCAGCACGTGCGCTGGATACTCTCTGGCCAGGTCGGTTTCACGACTAGCCCGCAGATTATTAAACGGCTTAGGCCAGGGCTTAACACCTGCTCTCTTGATCAGTCGTGTGAACCTTTGACGCAGGTTACAGTTCCGATAGCCCTTCGGCCCAATTGCACGATTTCTGATGTCATCCGGCATGACATACTCCGCACCGTCAGGTGCAGCTGCGAAAGCATCGGCCAGTATCGGTTCCAATTCGGAGAACAGTGGGATAACTCGACTCTTTTTGTCGGGACGATATTCCAGTTTTGGTACGTCCACAAATATCTGTTTCGTCTCGAAATTAACATATTCCCACCGGAGCTCGATCACCTCGCTGGGGCATCGCAGTCCACCGTATCGTGAGAGGGTAATGATGGTTCGCCAGGTGCGATCGCAGACGGTCATCACCTTTTGTATTTCTTCATCGGTGACATGGTGTTGTCGACCGGGCTTCATAGTTGCGACGATCGACACTTCCGAAAACGGATTGGCTGAAATCAGCTCGCGTTTCAGGGCATCACGAAAGAACATTCTGGCATGTTCCAAGCGTTTTTTGATCGTAGTGGTTGCTAGTCCTTGGTTAAGTAGCTCTGCCTTGAAGTCGTCCGCGTGGCCTGGGTTAATAGTCTGCAGGTCACGATCTGCGCCGAAATAGTCAATCAGATTGGTGATTGCGCGGGACCACACGTCCTTTGTACTGGTTTTAGTGTCGCGACGGCTGACGTAGTCGTCCAGGAATTTCTTTAGCGTACTGGCACCAGATTGCTTCTGATGGCTGATCAGTTTTTGAGAAACCAGCTTTTCGGCCAGCGAGTCGGGAATACCCTCAAGCCATTCAGCCGTTGTATTGTCGTAGCCGCGCCCTGATAAGTTCGCAGATAGAATCGACTCTATGCGTCGCTTGATTTCTTCAGCGTCACGCATTGCTATTTTTCCGAGGCGAATTCGACGACGTTTTTTTTCGTCGACCCACTCGATTCGCTTCTTCCCATTTTCGTCCTTGGTGATGCTAGCCATGGTGTTTTCCCTTCTGTTCAAGTTTCGCGACCATTCCAATGCACTCTGCGATTAGATCGAGGGATTCCAGAGAGAGTCCCCGCTCGCCGGCGCAGAATTTACCTAAGGCACTCTGGTCAATTCCAGTGGTTTTGCAGATTCTGTACCGGGTTAGCCCGGAATCATCCACCGCCCGGCGTATCTGATCGCTGAACGTTTTTGGTTTCCGTTGTCTTGTCATAGCGTTACCTTACAGGATACTAGGCGCAGTGTCTACTAGTGGGTGTGTATGTGTTAAGAGTTGTGTTTCGCCTGTAATTTGCGAGATAACCTCCACCATCTGTCGGCGCGGCGTTTTGGAGGATCGCATTTCATACAGTGGTCGCCACCAAGCATGTCCCACCAATAATTGGAACCGTTACAGTTGGGGCACGCCGGGGGAGGGGTAATAGAATCTATAGGCCAACCGTCTGGGCCAAACTCCAGAGCCCCAGAAACTCTGGCTGTGGTGTCGCTTGATTGGTCGGTGTTCGATACGCTTGGTCGACCCAGCAGCAGCACGAGGGCATCTTGCCCGTCGTCTGGGCGTAGGTGTGCCTCTTGTGAGATTGTGGTGTGGTGCAAAGTCATTGTTGTAGTTTCACGGGGATCGTGTTGACACTGTCGACGCTGACACAACTAGTAGTTTTGCCGGGATTGAGGCAGGTTGTGTCAACAGAAGGTAGGTTAATAAGTTCGCAAATCTGGGTTGGTCGGCCTCCTTGATCCGTAGGTTTTTGTATTGCCCATCGGTATGCCCCCGTATCGACCAAGCTATTCAGTGCCTGCTCTGCGTCGGGAGCTGTTTTCCAATTTCTGCCGGAGCGCATCAATTCGCGGGTAGTTATCTGGCCACCCTTCCGCTCAATTAATTCAGCCAATGCCCGCTGATCTTGCTCCTCTACTGTTTCAGACAGCTGTGAATAGACTCGGCGCGTTTCGTGTTTGAACCATGTAGCCAATTCAATACCCATCGTCATGCTTGTTTCATCCATAGACCCATCAGAATGGAGCGATTTGTCGTCTGTCGCTTCTCGGACGCAGTGGACCACTAAAGCCAGGCGAGCCGCATATTCTTCAAGTTTGGACCACGCTGCAGACAATTCACCGGTCAAGTTGGACTGTTCTTTGGCGTGGGTGTTGAAGTAGTTGATCCATGCCTGCTTTGCACCTTGGTCCAGTGTGATAACAACAGGGTCGAGATTGTCGTCGTTGTCGGAAGACTGCAGTTGGTAAAGCGCATCAAAGACCGACCTCATTTCGTCCGACAAAATGGGGTCAATTTCCTTCTCTGACCACGACTTTGGTTTGCGTGGCGGGCAGGCTAACAAGAACCTTGCCGCTAGACCTGATTCCCGGTGTTTGGCACCTAGTACACGGTGGAGGATTGTAGGTTGAATTCCACCGGCCACTGATACTGACGTCTGACTCACGTGAATTAAGGGGGGATTCCCTGTTTTGCGATCCACGGTGATTGGGTCACCGTTATGCATCGAAAGCCAATGGGCAGCGTCACCACCACCATGGCCACCTGTGTAGCGGTCAAAGGAGCCGATCCAGCCTGACAACTCATCGCGTGCTAACAATACGCCGCGTAGGTTCGCGGCAAGTACTTGGGCAAGTGCCTCCACCGTGGTGTCACTGACAAGAAATCGCTTAGGAGTAGGGCATTCGGGCTTTGATGGCGGTAGTTCGCTTTCGTTCTTGTTGCCACATTTCCACTTCGCATAGTCTTTTTCATACAGCGCGAGATCGACTTGATACTGGGAAATTAAACTTTCGCAGTCTTTAATGGCGTCGTGCTGAAAATTTTCAATATATTGTTTTGCCAGTTTAAACGCTGGTGATTTATGGGTTCCGCTTTCCCCTACAATACAGGTCCAGATGATCGACGGCGCATCCCAGCCAGGTTTTAGGCGGACGCGGCGAGTACTGCCGATAGCCGCCGCAAGCGCCGACAAAAGCGGCAACGCAACATAAGACGGATCACAACCGATGGCGGCGGCGCCAGCTTCGACATACTCACGCACCGGATACGGCAGCGACTTGGTTGGGAATGGGCGAAATCCTAGGGCTACTGAAGTCTTACGGGGTTGCTCGTCATGTTGGCCCACCGGTGTCTCGGGCGGGTGTTGTTTTATCAGTTCAGTCTGATCCGTTAGTACTTTAATTTGGGCAACCAGATCATCTGGCTCCGCGGCGTCTCCGTGGTTGTTAATCCAGTCGTAAACATCGCCACCAGAGGGTAGGCCAGGCAGTTGCACAACTTTGATTGCTGTAGACGGGTCTAGATCTCTCAGGATGCCGGCAACAGTGTTGGCGTAGTCCTGTCCTGCCACATCATTGTCTGGCAGGATTGCGATCTCCCTGCCCACCAGTGGTGACCAGTCTGTACTTTTAGGACTTTGAGCTCCGTGGGCCGATGTGGTTGCAACCAAACCTATCGACGTTGCCGCGTCTGCTGCTTTTTCGCCTTCACAAATAAACACTTGAGTCGCGGCAGCCAGATCAGGCAATCTATATAGCGGCCGTGGTTTGTCCATTCCTCCGATAACCCACTTATTGCCGAGTTTGGCGACGGGCCGGATGCTTTTGCCGTCAGGTTTGTCCCATCTGAGGACAACACCCACGGGTTTGCCCGAGACGTTGTGGTATATCCATTGGCAGGAAATTTTTCCGTGTCGGCGTTCCAACGCTTTAACAGCGTCATCAGCGTTGGGAAATGTGTTTATTGTCGACACAACCTGTGTTTTTCCCGGCGCAGAGAGGGTTGTGTCAGTGTCGACACCGTTAGCCGCTGAAGTTAGGTCTGCACGGTTCAATCGCAATGCTTCGCATATAGCGTTGAACGTGCAGCCAGCGTGGCACGTCAAAAGCACGCGACCATCATCGCCCTCAGCTACTGAAAGGCTCGGGCGCCGATCCTCATGCGCTGGGCACCGTGCTGACCATCCTTTGGCGTTTTTCCTGGGGTTACATTCGCATTGCTTCAAAGCAGATAAAACTCGTTCCGTGGGGGAAATCATGTCTGGCCCCCTTCCTTTTGACCATCGATCCAGCGTTGCAGGTCATTGGCCGGATACCGTACGCACCGCCCCAGCCGAATGTGTGGAATTGTGCCGGTTTTGGTCATGCCCCATAATTTGCGAGGGCTAATTGCCAGGACCTTGGCAGCCTGTTGGGACGTTAGCAGCAGGGTTGGCGTGATGGGGGTGTTACTTTGCATCGTCGCCCCCTTGCCGCGTCTGGGCGGCTGTTGTAGTTAGGGCCTCTTGAACTGCTACGGTGTTGAACAAGTAGCGATCGCCGGCCTTCAGGCAGGGGACCTTGCCATCGTCGGCTTGTTTCCGCAGCCATTGTTGGGTGACACCTAGTCGCCGTGCCATGCGGGATAGGGAAAGTAGTTCTCTCATCGCATTAATCCTCGGGATAGATGGACTGCTAGCCATGCCAGCCAGCATTGCGATGAATATTACAGGTGGGGCTGTGCGCTACCTGCGAGCTACGTGATGCTTTTCGTGCGCCCTACGATTTTTCTTCCGCCGGATTTGACAATCGGCGGGTTCCCTTGGTTCGGCCGGCTACGATCATCACTCCCCATGCTGGATGATTGCGGAATAGACCATGCAGCCGGGCGGGCGGGGCCTCGGGATCGACAGCCATTAGTAGTGTTTCGTCACCTATGTCAGGTGTGCCGGCAATCCAATTTTCTAGCAGTAATTGAATAACTTGAGCTTGATTTGCCGTAAAGGAGTAAACCTCTCCGCACCATCGTACCGACCGGAAATCAGTTGAGTGTGCTACCCCATGTTTCGATTTCGTGGAGTTCGCTTCATCATCACGGTGGGCCGTGGTGGGGGCTGTGGTAAATGCTTGGGATTCATTTCGAGCCAGTAGCTTCAGATTTATCGTGCTGTCCAAATGTTTCAGATAGTTCCAGGTGTGGTGTGAGCTGTCGGCCAAGTCGTTCAAGGCATCACAGCCCGATTGACCAATGATGTAAGCCAGTTCTAAAAACTCGCCGGCTTGTTCTTTTGACTTCCAGATACTTTCGCGGCCTTTTGCCTTGCGTTGTGTTCCCACTCCTGAGAGTTTTTGATCAGTCCAGTTAGTTGTGAGTCAAACTCTCTCGCGTCGGCCTCGTACTGGTTCGATTGTAGCCACCACCGCACCATGTCGCGTCGCGACGATGTTTGTGTGCGAGTACCAGAGTAAACCCACGACTTCGATGTGACGCGAGTTAGGTCTCCACTCAGGCCGCATAACTTTCCTGCACCAGACCGGAACCATTCAACTAGCTGGGCTACGTTGGGATCTGCAATCCTGCTGACAGCGGCCGCGATTGGTGTTAGCCCGTCTCGGCAGGGATGCCAAGTACTACCATCAGACATGATTCACTTACCTTTCGTCGGGTCGATCCGCGCGGGCCGTGGTAGGCAAGTGATAACCACTTCGCCCGCGTGAATCGTTCGCCGATAGCTAACCGGCTACCCGAAATTAGTTGTTGTCCAAAACAACGCAGGGGGAAACGTTAGGTATGTACCCAGATTCCGTGCTGCCCATATTTTAGTGATCCGGGCCAGATAGTTAAGACACACCCCCAGATCGCTTAAAAAGGCTGCAAAAACACCGAACGGTGTCAGGGTGTGTTTCGAAAACCCCCACAAAATTCCTCGCAGAGCAGGCAAAAGTCGAGCGAATGAAGCAGAAATAAGGCCTTACGACG
>JYMV01023139.1_pt1 | contig 15285 bp, 18 predicted proteins | sample 338911 | NCBI WGS metagenome assembly JYMV01 (sample SAMN03354496, study PRJNA234377) | hydrothermal vent metagenome | biome: Deep sea; feature: Hydrothermal plumes at the Eastern Lau Spreading Center, Western Pacific Ocean; material: Seawater | place: Tonga | collected 2009 | depth 2000 m m
CGGATTTATAGCTCGACATTTTAATCTGTTAGAAGTAGCAGTTTAAACCAGCTGTCTCTTGCTTATATAACGGACACTTAGCACAATCGTTGAGAGGGTACAACGATCAGGAAATTATTTAGATAAAATGGCGAAAAAAAAAGTTTTTAGAGCCATTGGCTTAATGAGTGGAACATCGTCAGACGGTATTGATGTTGCCTATCTTGAAAGCAATGGCCTCTCCCTTTCCTTATTGGGTGGGTGGGCGACTTATCCATATTCAAAAAGTTTTAGAAATCGACTAAGGCGTATTAATTCTGATCCTTCCAATCAAAACGGATTAGAAAGGGAGCTTACCGAACTGCATTATCGCGCTGTGCAAGATTTTTTAAATAGCAAAAAGTTAAATCCTGAAGAAATTGATTTAATAGGATTTCACGGACACACTATTGAACATAATCCGGAAAAATCCCGCTCTGTTCAGATTGGAGATGGGGAGCTTTTAGCGCAAAAGCTAAATATTACCGTTTTTAATAATTTTCGCTCAAATGACATTCGTCATGGGGGACAGGGTGCGCCGTTGGCACCGATTTTCCATTCTAAATTAGCTGCGCAGTTTGAGAGACCACTTGCTGTTCTAAACATTGGGGGTGTTGCAAATGTCACTTGGATTGGCGGTCACGAAGAAGAACTATGGGCCTTTGATACTGGACCCGGTAATGCTTTGATCGACGATTGGGTAATGCAACATGGTGCAGGGGAATATGATGTCGATGGTGCCATTGCGGCTAGGGGTTCCATTAATTTTGAGGCTCTAGAGGGATTACTAAATCACGAATATTTTAACCAAAACCCACCGAAATCTTTGGACCGGAACGAATTTTTTATGGGTCTTCGGGAAGACTTCAGTTTAGAGGATGGTGCTGCAACACTCGGCAGATTTACAGCGGAAACTGTTAGGCTATCCCAAATGCATTTTCCCAGACCCGTAACCCGATGGATTGTCTGTGGTGGGGGGCAGCATAACAAATTCATTTTATCCCAGCTTCGCAATAATTTGGATCAACCGGTATTGGTTGCAGACGATGTGGGGTGGCATGGAGACGCAATTGAGGCCCAGGCTTTTGCCTATTTAGCTATACGCAGTAGTCTTGGTTTGCCAATTAGTTTTCCGAATACAACAGGGGTAAGCACACCACTCACGGGGGGGGTTCGACATGATCCATAGGTTAAAAAATTAGGATTATTTACGTGTTGTCAGGCGGAAGAGAATTGTCAAGATAACTAGCAACCTCTTTAGAGAGATTATCCATATTATCTTTATAAAAATGATCGGCACCTTTAACTATACTTAGATTTACAGAAATATTTTTTTGCCCATCAAGCTTTTGAGCTAATTTTTTGACTGCATCTAAAGGGACATGGGTATCTTTGTCGCCGTGGATGATTAAACCCGAAGATGGACATGGTGCTAGGAAAGAAAAATCTTCCGTTCCTGCGGGCGGCGAGATGGAAACAAACCCTTCAATTTCAGGTCGTCGCATCATTAATTGCATAGAAATGAGTGCACCAAAAGAGTATCCGCCAATCCAACAAAATGGACTGTTACTGTTAAATTGCTGCATCCAGTCGAATGCATAGGCGGCATCACTTAATTCACCTACTCCATTGTCAAATGCGCCCTGGGAGCGTCCCACACCCCTAAAATTAAAACGGAGAACCGAAAATCCGCGTTCCACGAAGTTATTGAACATTATAAAGACAACACGGTTATTCATATTTCCCCCGTGAAGAGGATGTGGATGAAGAACGATAGCGATTGGGGCATTAGGTTTTTTACTTTGATGGTAGCGGCCTTCTAGGCGACCGTCTGGTCCGTTGAATATAACTTCAGCCATAATATTAGTTAATTCCGTTCTCTGGTTCTAAAAAAGCCAGCATTGTGATCTAATTATTTTATAAAATTGTGATAATGAATATCCATCATCTATTTAGAAAAATAGTTGACTAATATAGTCGGGTAAACTAACTATGCATGGTATTATATGGTGTCTAAACGCTAAAAACCAAATGTTATAGCGGCTAGTTTAGACCTTGTCCTCAAATTAATTACGAAAATGGAGCGGTGACAATTAGTATTATTGGTAGATTAGTCGAGGATCTAGACTCGTTTATGGCCAGAGATCCCGCTGCCCGTTCTCGGATAGAGGTTATTCTCTGTTATCCGGGTTATCACGCTATCCTATTTTATCGTTTGGCCAACGCGCTATGGAGGCGTCATTTCAACCTGATGGGGCGGTTTATTTCTAATGCCAGTAAAATCCTTACCGGTATTGAGATTCATCCTGGTGCAACAATTGGTCGTCGGTTATTTATTGATCACGGAAATGGTGTTGTTATAGGGGAAACGTCTGAGGTTGGTGATGATGTAACACTTTATCAGGGCGTTACCCTCGGCGGTACAACTTTGGAAAAAGGTAAGCGTCATCCAACACTAGGGGAAAACGTTATAGTGGGTTCGGGTGCGCAAGTTCTGGGACCCATTAAGGTTGGGGCTAAAGCGCGCATAGGTGCGAATGCCGTTGTTCTTAAAGATGTCCCAGTGGGTGCCACAATGGTAGGCATCCCTGCCAAAGTTGTTATGGGTCAGAAGAAACAAAAAATTGGCGATTTTACTGCTTACGGAACGCCTACCGAGGATTTGCCGGATCCAATCTTCCAAAGTTTTGAAAACCTAAGGTCTCAGCTTAATACTTTGGCAGGTCGGGTACAGGAATTGGAAGATGAATTAAAACGTGTTAATGCAGGAGATAATGAAAAGAATAACAATATAGCCACTCCTGGATCCTCCCCCGGGACTTGAGTTTTATAAAAAATTGAACAGATTACCCAGTAGTCAGAAGGAAGGAGTGCAGAGGTGAAACTTAGCACAAAAGGTAGATACGCAGTAATGGCAATGGTCGATTTAGCCCGTCAGGGCGCGAATAGACCGGTTACACTTGCCGAAATTGCTGAGAGACAGGATATTTCTCTTTCATACCTGGAGCAGTTGTTCGGTAAACTTCGTAAAGGGGCCCAGGTTAAGAGTGTCCGAGGGCCCGGTGGTGGGTATATGCTGATGCGTCATCCATCGGAGATGCGAATAGCTGACATTATTGTGGCTGTTGATGAGCCTATCAAGGCGACGCGATGCACGCCTGGCTCGCCGGAAGGTTGTAGGGCGGATAAGAGCCGTTGTTTAACACACGATCTGTGGGAGGAACTCGGTAACCATATATTTTCATTTCTGAGTTCGGTGTCGCTAGATGATGTTATCGAAGACCGCTTATTGGGTATCGGAAACAGTTTCAATATCAATGGACAAACAATTCTGCCTTCCGACAATATAGAGTTTAACCTTAGTGATAAAATACAAGCGGCTGAGTAAGGCGGTAGAAGTTGAAAATGGTCAATACTTATCTCGATTATAATGCCACGGCACCCGTATGGCCCGATGTTATCGAAGGCGTAACAGAGGCGATGAAAATCTGTGGGAATGCGTCCTCTGTGCATGAACTTGGCAGAAAGGCTAGCAGTTTAGTCGAGGAAGCGCGCGAAAAGATTGCTTCTTTAGTAAATGCTCATCCTAGCCAAGTAATCTTTACAAGTGGTGGAACGGAAGCAAATAATTTAGCGCTCAGTCAGGGACGGGGTGGTTGCGTGATTTTGGCATCTATAGAGCATGATTCTATCTTAAAGGCACACACGCGGGCTAAGCTTATTAATGTAGGTTCTGATGGTATTATTTGCATTGATCACATGCAAAGCCTGCTCGCTGAAAGTTCCGCAGGAAGCATTATTTCAGTAATGCTGGCAAACAATGAAACAGGAGTTCTGCAACCCATTGAACACGTTAGCGCCATGGGACGTGAGCGAGGTGCATTGGTTCATTGCGATGTCATTCAGGCTGTCGGTAAAATCGATGTAAATTGGCAGACCCTAGACGTTGATATGATGAGCCTATCGGCCCATAAGCTGGGTGGTCCGCAGGGGATTGGTGCACTTATTGTAGACGAGGAACTTGATTTCTTGCCGTGTTTGAAGGGCGGAGGGCAGGAGCGAAACCGTCGTGCCGGGACCGAGAATGTTCCAGGCATTGTTGGTTTCGGCATTGCAGCGGATTTGGTTCGTGAGAACAAGACCCAAATGGATAACACAGTCCAATTACGTGAGACTATGGAGAATAAGCTCCGGTCCATCATACCTGAAATCAATATCCACGGCTCATCAGTTGAGCGCCTGCCCAATACCAGCTGCTTCTCCATGCCTGGTGTCGAGGCGATAATCCAATTGGTGGCTTTAGATTTAGACGGCGTAATGGTCAGCGCGGGTTCAGCGTGTTCCTCAGGAAAAGTGACAGCCTCCCATGTATTGAAAGCGATGGGACTTTCTAACTCAGAAGCGTCTTCGGCAATCAGAGTAAGCTTAGGCTGGGGAAGTAAACTAGAAGATGTGGAGGCCTTTTTGTCGACCTGGCAGAATTTATATATTAGTACCCGAGTTGACGACCAAATTAAGGCTACAGCAGCGTGATTACTGAAACTAAATTCGGTAGTAAACCAATTTATTTGGATAATCACGCTACGACGCCTGTTGATCCGCGTGTGGTTGATGTAATGATGCCATATTTTGGTGAGAAGTTTGGCAACCCTCACTCTTCCAGTCATTACTATGGATGGGAAGCGGCGGAAGCGGTTGAGATAGCGCGTGAACAGGTCGCCGGTCTGATTGGCGCGAAGCCGAATGAAATTTTTTTCACCTCTGGTGCTACTGAGTCTAATAACACAGCCATCAAAGGCGTTGCCCGTTTTTATAAAAGTCGTCGAAAACACCTTATCACTTGTGTAACTGAACATATGTGCGTTTTAGATTCGGCTTTCCAACTGGAGAGAGAAGGTTTTGACGTTACTTACTTGCATGTTGGGGTGGATGGCCTAATTGATTTGGACGAATTGAAAAAGGCCATTACAGATCAAACCATCCTGGTATCAATTATGACTGTACAAAATGAGATTGGTGTTATTCAGCCGATCTCGGAAATTGGTGCCGTCTGTCGAGAAAACAGGGTCTTTTTACACACGGATGCCGCTCAAGCTGTCGGTAAAATCACCGTCAATGTAGACGATATGAAGGTCGATCTCCTTAGCCTTACCGCGCATAAGATATATGGACCTATGGGTATTGGGGCGCTCTACGTGAGAAAAACCCCGCGTGTCCGTCTAGAGCCGATGTTCAACGGAGGAGGGCAGGAAAACGGTCTACGATCTGGCACCCTTCCACCGCCACTATGTGTTGGCCTGGGTCACGCCCTCAAAATTGCGAAGGTAGAGATGGCAGCTGAAGCATTAAGGTTAAAAAACCAACGGGACCGGATGTGGAAAAACTTAAATCGTGAATTATCAGGTTTGCACTTAAATGGGACAATTAAACACCGGGTACCTGGTAATCTGTGCATTTGTATTGAGGATGTAGACGCTGAAAGCCTGATGGCTGCTTTACCTGGACTGGCCCTATCTTCGGGTTCGGCGTGTACGTCTGCATCTGAGGAGTCCTCTCACGTATTGAAAGCCTTAGGGCTTTCCAACGAGATGGCTGAAGCCAGTCTCCGGATTGGGCTGGGCCGTTTCAATACTGATGAAGAATTAGATCTTGCTACCAATAGTTTAATCGAGGCGGTTGTTAAAGTCCGTAAAGGGCGAAAGATAATTGCTGCAGCCGAATGAACTATAATTCAATTGAAAAGGTATAAATAGTATGCCCGCCATAAATGAAACAGTTGACCAAGTAAAATCGGTTGAAAAGTATAAATATGGATTTGTTACTGATATTGACTCTGAATTTGCGCCTAAGGGCCTTAGCGAAGATATTGTCAGGTTTATTTCTGCCAAAAAAGAAGAACCAGCATGGCTTCTGGAGTGGCGTATTAAAGCATATCGTCACTGGCTTACAATGGATGAACCGGATTGGGCTAAGATTGGTTATCCTCCGATAGACTATAATGATGCCTATTATTATTCGGCACCCAAGAGTGGTGATGAAGGGCCCGAAAGCCTCGATGAAGTTGATCCAGAGCTCTTGGCCACTTATGAAAAACTGGGCATTCCAATCCATGAGCAGGAGGTTCTTGCCGGTGTTAAAAACGTAGCTGTTGACGCGGTTTTCGATAGCGTATCTGTAGCGACGACATTTAAAGAAACGTTGGCGGAGCATGGCGTCATTTTTGGTCCGATGTCTGAAGCTGTAAAAAATCATCCGGAGTTGGTTCAGAAATATATGGGTTCTGTTGTACCTACCGCAGACAACTACTTTGCCGCTTTGAACTCGGCTGTGTTTACGGATGGTTCCTTTGTATTCATTCCGAAAGGAGTGAGGTGTCCCATGGAACTTTCCACCTACTTTCGCATCAATGCAGCAAATACAGGCCAGTTCGAACGCACGTTGATCATTGCCGAAGAAGGGTCTTATGTGAGCTATTTAGAAGGTTGCACTGCACCGATGAGGGACGAGAACCAACTTCATGCAGCAGTAGTGGAGTTGGTTGCCAAGGATGATGCAGAAATCAAATACTCTACGGTGCAGAATTGGTACCCGGGTGACGAAAATGGCGTTGGAGGTATCTATAATTTTGTCACAAAACGGGGTGCTTGCCGCGGTAAAAACTCGAAAATCTCATGGACCCAAGTTGAAACTGGTTCTGCCATAACGTGGAAATATCCGAGTTGTATTCTACAGGGGGATAATTCCGTAGGAGAGTTTTATTCTGTTGCAATTACAAACAACTTTCAACAGGCTGATACGGGTACAAAGATGATCCATCTTGGAAAGAATACGTCATCTCGGATTATCGCTAAAGGTATCTCAGCCGGAAAATCCCAAAGTACCTATCGTGGTTTGGTAAAGATGATGCCTAAGGCAGACGGAGGTCGAAACTTTACCCAGTGCGATTCGCTTCTCATCGGCAAGGAATGTGGAGCCCATACTATACCCTACATCGAAAGTAAGAACCCCTCAGCGAGAGTGGAACACGAGGCTACGACCTCTAAAATAGCGGATGACCAGCTTTTTTATTGTCGCCAACGCGGGATAGCAGAAGAAGAAGCCATAGCTTTGATTGTGAATGGCTTCTGTCGGGAGGTCCTTCAAGAACTTCCTATGGAGTTTGCTGTGGAAGCTCAAAAACTGGTTGGCATTAGCCTTGAGGGCAGTGTTGGCTGATCTTAAATAACCATACGGAATTGAATATTTATAATGCTGAAGATTAATAACCTGCACGCAACCGTGGATGGAAAAGAAATCTTGAAAGGTATAGATCTCGCTATGGGGTTTGGTGAGGTTCATGCCATCATGGGTCCTAACGGTTCTGGGAAGAGCACCCTATCTTATGTCCTTGCCGGCCGGGATGGATATGAGGTTACCAAAGGTGAGGTTTTGTATAAGGGTAAAAATCTATTGGAAATGAAGCCAGAGGAAAGGGCCGGGGAAGGGGTGTTCCTTGCGTTTCAATATCCGGTGGAGCTTCCTGGCGTCTCATCAATGAACTTCCTAAAAGCTGCGGTTAATGCCGTGCGAAAATATCGGGGAGAGAACGAACTGGATGCTATGGATTTTTTAAAATTCGTGCGGGAAACAACTAAGATGCTCAATATCACTGATGACATGCTAAAGCGTGCCGTCAATGTCGGTTTTTCGGGTGGCGAAAAAAAACGGAATGAAATATTACAGATGGCGGTCCTTAAGCCGATACTTTCTGTTCTCGATGAAACTGACAGTGGCTTGGACGTTGACGCTCTGCGTATAGTCGGCGATGGGGTAACGGCGTTGCGCTCGCCGCATCGTTCTATGCTTGTTATCACGCATTATCAAAGGCTTCTCGATCATATCATTCCTGATGAAGTACATATATTGGCTGATGGTAAGATTGTGAGGTCAGGCGGTAAGGAGCTTGCGGTGGAACTTGAGGAGAAGGGTTACTCAAGGTACACGGCAGACGCTGCCTAAGGAGTGGATCACTAAAAATGAACAAACTTTCTGCTACAAGCCAGTCATTTGTTGATGCATGCTCCATATCTGAAACGGAGTTGCCGTGGCTCAATTCGCTGAAAAAGTGTGGTATAGAAGAATTTTCCAAGGTGGGTTTGCCCACTTTACGTAATGAGGCGTGGAGATACACCAGCCTGAAGCAACTTGAACGCCTTGATTGGCAAAAAGTGGCAGAGGATTATGAAGTTGGTGAACTCTCGTGGTTGACGAGCGGTGACTCCTACAAGCTGGTAATCGTTAATGGCAAGTTTAATTATAGTTTATCAGAAATAAGCGGTTTTCCAGAAGGAGCTTTCATAGGCTCTCTTTCGGAGGCATTAGGTTCTCATAGTGAGCTTTTGGAGACCCACCTTGGTAGGATTGCGACCTCCAAGGATAGCCCCCTTTTGGCACTCAACGCTTCCCATATGGCAGATGGTTATGTCATCCTGCTTAGCAAAGTACAGCTAACTAAGCCTATTGAAATACTGAACGTTGGCCGGACTGACGGACAGGCTATCGCTTACCATCCACGGAACCTCATTTTATTGGACCAACTGAGCCGGGCAACTATTTTTGAACGTTGTACAGGTCAGAACACCGGTTCATATTTCATGAATTCCGGAACAGAAATCTTCGTTGATCAAGGTTCCCACCTTCAGCACCATCGCATATTTGCAGACGGGCCTGAGGCAATAGGTGTTGCCAGCACTGGGGTCAGGGTTGGCTCGGATGCCAACTACACCAGTCTTGTCCTCTCGGACGGCGGCAAGCTGTTACGAAATGATGTTCGCATTCATTTATCAGCTAGTGGTGCCGAAACCAAACTTGGTGGAATATATCTGGCCGATGATGGACAACACGTGGACCATACCGTATTGATCGAGCATGAAATGCCGCATACGAAAAGTGAGCAGCTGTTCAAAGGGGTCTTAAGTGGCAAGGCCCGAGGTGTTTTTCAGGGAAATATAAGAGTTCATGAAGGTGCTGACGGCAGTGATGGGCAACTTACCAACAAGACACTTTTGCTGTCTCCGGGTACGGAAGTAAATAGCAAACCTCAACTTGAAATTTATGCCGATGATGTTAAATGTTCCCATGGCTCTGCAGTGGGGGAACTGGACGAGGAGGAATTGTTCTATTTGCGGTCAAGGGGGATACCTTATACCCAGGCAAAATCTATTTTGGTAGAAAGCTTCTTGTCGGAAGTCATTGACGAGTTTAACTTGGGCGAGCTCGCCGATACATTCCACCAGCGAATTACCGACTGGATCCGGGCGGATTAAGAAATGGATGCAACCCTTTCCAATATTGATCTGCAGCGTTCCAATTACGACGTAGACGCGATCCGGGCCGATTTCCCCATTTTGGCTTCGGAATTTAACGGCTATCCACTTACATTCCTTGATAGTGGTGCAAGCGCACAGAAGCCGGAGTGCGTCTTACGGCGTATGGATGACGTATATCGACGGTCGTATGCAAATGTGCATCGCGGAGCATATGCCCTGAGCCAGGCGGCAACGGATTACTATGAAGGGGCCCGTAAAACAGTTGCCCGGTATCTCAATGCTAGGTCCGATGATGAAATTGTTTTTACCCACAATGTAACCGCGGCTATTAACTTGGTGGCCCATTCTTACGGTCGGAGATTCATGGAGCGTGGAGACGAAGTCATTATAAGTCAAATGGAACACCATGCTAATATTGTCCCATGGCAACTTCTTCGTGACGAAATCGGTATTGAACTCAAGGTCGCGCCGATCGATGAAGCAGGCAACCTACTGTTAGATCAGTTAGCTGAAATGTTTAGCCATAAAACAAAGTTAGTGTCCCTTACTCACGTTTCAAACGTACTTGGCACGATCGTGCCCATTAAAAAGGTTATTGATCTAGCTCACGAGAGGGATATCCCAGTTTTAATTGATGGTGCGCAGGGCATAGTTCATACTCGTGTAGATGTTCAGGATTTAGATGCGGAATTTTATGCCTTCACTGGTCATAAGCTATATGGTCCATCGGGCATTGGTGTCCTCTACGGAAAGAAGGATTTATTAAACACCATGCCGCCCTACCAGGGCGGTGGTGACATGATTGAACGAGTGACATTTGAAAAAACTACTTACCGCGATGCTCCTGCGAGATTTGAAGCTGGTACGCCACCCTTCGTGGAGGCTGCTGGATTAGCTGCGGCTATTGACTATGTGGATGAAATCGGGATGGAAAACATCTCTTCACATGAGCAGGAATTACTCAATTATGCCACAGAACGACTCAACGAAGTTGATGGGATAACAATTTACGGCGAGGCGCAGCATAAGGCTGGAATTATTTCCTTTACTTTGGATAAGGTGCACCCTCATGACATAGCGACAATAGTCGATAGTCGGGGTGTGTCGGTGAGAGCAGGGCATCATTGCGCTCAACCTCTGATGGATTGGTATGGAGTTGCTGCGACAACTCGGGCGTCCTTTGGTATGTATTCTAATAAGCAAGATGTTGATGCGCTTGTAGACGGTCTCAAATATGTGAAGGAAATATTCTCATAATGGATGACGATATGAGAGAACTTTACCAGGAAGTAATACTGGATCATGGAAAGAACCCGCGGAATTTTCGCCAACCTGAAGATGCCAACTGTGAGGCGCGAGGTAACAATCCCCTGTGTGGCGACCAGTTGACCGTGTATCTGAAAGTAGATGAAGGTCGACTTATCCGCGATGCAGCTTTTGAAGGAAGAGGTTGCGCAATCTCGATGGCATCAGCCTCAATGATGACACAAATCGTGTGCGGCAAGACAGTTTCTCAAGTACAATCCTTGTTCGACAAATTCCATAAACTATGTACAGGTGAGATGGAAGAGTTTCCACAAGATGAGTTTACCGACGATATGGAGAAACTTCGTGTGATGTCGGGGGTAAGCCGGTTTCCAATGAGGGTAAAGTGTGCGACGTTAAGCTGGCATACTATGAATGCAGCGGTGGCAGGTGATAATGAAACGACTACTGAATGATGGGAGCTTGAATGTGGGACGCATTTAACATTTTTGGACGAAAAAAAAGTGAACCGGCAGAAGAGGATATTGTTGCGGTGAAGAGTGAGTCCGAACTCCTCAAGCAACCTCAGTCTTCAATGGAGACTCAGGATCCGGTTTATGCTCCGAGTCCATGGGACGAACACCAGGCCATGGACGGTGATGTTCCGGAAACCGGTGTTGTCGCGCGAGCTGGTAATCCGTTGCAGCCAGGAACAGAGTTGGCGTCAAAGGAAGAGATAGGAGAAGCGCTGAAGACGGTGTACGACCCAGAAATACCGGTAGATATTTATGAGTTGGGCCTTATTTACGAGATAAATATTGAGATCAATGGAGATATTAAACTGGTGATGACACTTACCGCACCGGGATGTCCAGTAGCTGGGATTCTACCTCAACAGGTAGCAGACGCTGCTGCATCTGCGGAAGGAACTGGGGAGATTGAAGTGACACTCGTCTGGGATCCACCTTGGGATACAGAAAAAATGTCAGAAGATGCTAAATTAGCATTAGGCATGTATTGAGAGTTTTGTAATATGAACACAGCTTCTCCACCCATTACTTTAACAGAATCTGCAATCCTTAGAGTAAAAACTCTTATGAAACGAGCCGACAAGTCGGTATTAGGACTTCGAATTGGAGTTACCAATACTGGGTGTTCCGGTCATATGTACCAGGTGGAATACGCTGAAGAAGTACGCCCACTTGAAGAGGTTATGGAACAGGAAGGTATCAAAATCTTCATTGATCCATTGGCTATGATGTTCGTTTTCGGATCAAATTTGGATTACGTTGAAAGTAAACTGCAGTCGGGTTTTGTGTTTGAGAATCCAAATGAAACCAGCCGTTGCGGTTGTGGTGAATCATTTGCGGTTTGAGGGGCGAATTTAGCAGCTGGAGAAGGGAATGAGGATTTTTACTGGCGCGGGTTTGTTAGCTTCTTACATCGATCACACTTTGTTTTTTCGTTAACGGCGGGTTTTTTCTGGCGAACCCGGTAATTGTTATCTTCATACTTTTTAGGTTTGGTTCAGCATCGGGGACGTCTGGATTTCTCGAATTAAGGGGTTAATCGGGCAATGCCTAATGTTATATTTGTTGAACAAAATGGTAAAAGGAAAGAAGTCAATGCCGAGACGGGGACAACACTTCTTCAGATTGCACACAATAATGCTATAGACATCGAGGGTGCGTGTGAGGGCGTCATGGCATGCTCAACATGCCATCTTATCGTCGACACGGAATGGTATGACAAACTCAAGCCTGCCAGCGAAGAAGAGTATGATATGCTTGATCTAGCCTACGGTTTGACCCGAACTTCCCGGCTTGGATGCCAGATAATTTTGACAAAAGATTTGGATGGGCTAGTGGTTAGATTGCCGGCAGAGACACGGAATATGATGTTCTAGACCATGGCATTATTCGAACGCCTAAAAATTGATAATCAGGATATATGGTCTCGTTATATTGGGCACCGATTCGTCCGAGAACTGGGAATGGGAGACTTGCCAAAAAGGTGTTTCCAACATTATCTTGGTCAGGATTACCTTTTTTTGATTCATCTCGCACGCGCATATGCTTTAGCAGCGTATAAATCTGAAACACTAGCTGATATCCGTCAGGCTTTCCTTGGTCTGTCTGCTATCCTGAATGTTGAGATGGATCTGCATGTTCAGTTTTGTAGCAATTGGGGATTGAGTGAGGTTGATATGGAAGGGCTCCCCGAATCAAATCAAACTATGGCTTACACCCGATTTGTTTTAGAGAAGGGAGTGGCGGGTGATCTTTTGGATCTCCACGTTGCGCTTGCTCCCTGTATAATCGGTTACGCTGAGTTAGGCCGTAAACTTGCTCCCGCCGATAAATCAAACAAGTATTCTGCATGGATTGATATGTATGCGTCAGAAGATTACCAGAATATTGCGGCCGTAGAAATTGAGCAGTTGGAAAGGTTATTCGTATTGAAAGCTGGGGAGGGTCGTTTTAGGGCATTGTCCAAGACCTTTGGACAGGCTACTCAACTGGAGGTGGCTTTCTGGGAAATGGCTATGGAGGTTGTTGTTTGATAATTTTGACAGAGAAGGCCGTTACCATAATGGTCCCAAGATGAACTCGCTTGGATTGAATAAAAAGCCAGAGGGTACTCGTGTCATAGTAGCAATGTCAGGCGGCGTTGACAGTTCGGTGACGGCGGCGCTTCTGAAAGAAGAGGGTTACGATGTTATTGGTATTACCCTCCAGCTATATGATTACGGTACGGCATTGGCCAGACCAGGTAGCTGTTGTGCCGGCCAGGATATTTACGACGCACGACGTGTAGCTTCAAAGCTTGGCTTTCCACACTATGTGCTTGATTATGAGGATCAGTTTCGTGAAGAGGTAATGGATGATTTTGCCGATACTTATCTCCGTGGCGAGACGCCAGTCCCCTGCATAAAATGTAACCAAACCGTAAAGTTCCGTGATTTGCTGGCTCGGGCGAAGGATTTTCAAGCAGATGTCCTAGCCACTGGTCATTACATCCAGCGGATCCAAGGTCCGAATGGCGCAGAGTTACATCGTGGCGCAGTTGAAGGCAAGGATCAAAGCTATTACCTATTCACGACAACGAAGGAGCAGCTTCAATTTCTTCGCTTTCCCCTTGGTAGTATGACTAAAGACAAAACGCGAAGACAGGCTGAAAGGCTTGAACTTGCCGTGGCTAATAAACCGGACAGTCAGGATATTTGCTTTGTCCCCAATGGTAATTATGCGGATGTCGTCAAAAAATTAAGGCCTGATGGTGTGGAGCCTGGGGACATCGTGCATTTGGATGGCAAGGTCCTAGGCCGTCATAAAGGTATTATTCATTACACAGTTGGTCAGCGTCGTGGATTGGGTATAGGGGGAGGCGATCCCTTGTATGTAATTCGTCTGGAGGTTGCGAATAGAAAAGTGATTGTTGGCCCGTACGAGGCGTTGCAGGAAGACAAGGTGTTGCTACGAGAAGTAAATTGGATAGGCGACACCCCCCTTACTGACAGTTTTGTCGAGCTGGATGTTAAGTTGAGGTCTTTGCAAACCCCAGTACCTGCGCGAATTTCTCGCCTTTCCGGGGGAGAGGTAAAAGTTGTTCTGCATGAACCTCAAGCCGGTATTTCACCAGGACAGGCATGCGTTTTTTATTCGGGTACGCGCGTGTTAGGTGGTGGCTGGATTAGTAAATGCTTAGACACTACCCATCTAGCCTGATTTAATTCAGATTAAACATTTACCCTGAAATGGTTAACGATAGGAGACGCTATGAAAACAATCACCGTTACCCGTGAGGAAATGGAGAGCCGTGTCGCGCGCTTCAGTCAGATTACACCGCAGAGTAATAGTTATTCGGAAGAGGATGGTATCCCCAAAGAGGCTTACGAGATGTTGACGGCTAAAACACTTTATTTGTTGATGTCTCCCGAGTGTCAAGGAGGACCGATGGCTCATCAGCCGGCAGTCGTAACCAAGGATAAGATGAGTGTTATCATAGCCAAATGTCCGCCGGGGGATAGACCTCTACTTCATGCCCACCATAGAACCAATGAGACGTTTTTTTGCCTTGATGGAAGGTTCCGTATCCGTTGGGGAGACGAAGGGGAGAACCAAACCTTCTTGGAACAATATGATATGATCGCCGTGCCGCCAGGTGTGGTTCGAGATTTTACCAACGTGTCAGATAAGACGGCACGTCTTTTAGTCTGGATTACCGGCGAAACGGAGGACGATTTCAACGATATAGAGATGCCACCAATTGAGGCGCAGAGGTTGGAGAAAAAATTTGGTAACGAAGTCCTGAAAAAATTTAAAAATATTGGGGTTAGCTTTAACGCTGGGGTGGATGCTTGACACTTTCAGGGCTGAAAAATATATACCCATACACTTTGCGAGGTAGACGCGATAAAGATTTTTCAAAATTTATGAATATTGAACTAAAGGGTAGATTTTTGGCGGAGTAGCTCAGCTGGTTTAGAGCAGCGGAATCATAATCCGCGTGTCGGGGGTTCAAGTCCCTCCTCCGCTACCAACCTTTTCAATGGGTTAGTCGAAATCTCGGCTAACCCAATTTTTTTGGGTAAGCAATAGGTAAGCACCATGATACCGTAGAAGACACATAACAAGTTGCCCCCTTCTTTATATGTCCAACCCCGACGGTTCATTCGTCTTCTCTCAGTAACCCGGATCCTTTAAAAATACTG
>JYMV01048216.1_pt1 | contig 15285 bp, 12 predicted proteins | sample 338911 | NCBI WGS metagenome assembly JYMV01 (sample SAMN03354496, study PRJNA234377) | hydrothermal vent metagenome | biome: Deep sea; feature: Hydrothermal plumes at the Eastern Lau Spreading Center, Western Pacific Ocean; material: Seawater | place: Tonga | collected 2009 | depth 2000 m m
TGTTCGTCGGCTTTACGTTTTGCTTCTTCTCGACCTTGCGGCTTTTGAAATGGTGTCAAATCCTGATTGGTGTAAATCCAACGATCGTCACCCCGAATCACTTCGTGCACACAGCGAGCCTGCCGGCGGCTGACGTACAGGGAAACATCGGCGATGCGATCTCCATACGGATTGAACGGCAATTGGGTAAACCAGTTACGCGTCAAGCCATGCTGATCAGCAAGCGATGTAGAAAAAAGACCGCTGCCAGTACCTTGGCTCCAGACCGGTGTAGTCCAGCAGAAAGGTGTGAGCAGTAACAACAGCAAAGAGAGTCGACGTGTCATCGATATATCTCACCAACAAGTTGAGGGATCAAGATAACATACCTATCGTTAATAATAGACCAAAACAGCAGAAAAAACAGCTCAAAACTGCGGATCCGGGGCTCAAATTGTGCGCAGGGTGTCTTTGCCCGATTCCCCGTTCCCTTCAGTAAATACGGCACGATCGACAACTCCTTCCAAAGGCGATGAGGGGCCGATCAACGGTCATTTCTGGCATCTTGCCCTCTTGAATGACCTTTGATTCCAGTCCAACTCACGGACCCGCTAGACCCAATGATGGCTTGACTCTACGATGAACACAGATCGGATGATCACGCATCACGCTTCTCGGAAACAGCGCACCATGGAACTGCAAGGACTGGGTGAGGAACAGTTGCTGCAACTGCAAAGCGTTCTCGGCTACTTGAACTTCTCTTCCGGAAAATCAGATCCCGCTTTCCTCAAAGATCTTAGTCAAACCTGGAAGTGGACCCAGGAATCGGCCCCTGGCGAATCAACGTGCGAGAACCTTGAACGCCTGTTACGGACAGCGTTAGGGCAGATGACGAGTGAAGCATTCAGCAATTCCGATCAGGCGGTTGCCGTCATCGACCTGGTTTTTTGTCATGTCTTGCCCGCCTACCAGGACTTTCACCGTGATACGCTCCATCAACAGAGTGAACGGCACTTGTTTAATGCCTTCTTCTTAGGGCGGGTGTTCGAGGCTGTCTTAGCGCATGGGGCTCCCTGGCAACCAGCTGCCAGCATCACTGAGACAGTGATCGGCGAATTGAACCGTTACGTGGGTCATCGCCCGGTGGCAACTCTCGAAACACACGAGATGGAACCCTACGCTCACGAGTGGATCTGTCCAGTCCCACTTTATATTGAGGGAGCCGGGTCCTGCAGTGGTCCATACCAGGCCGTTATTGACATTGCACTGGAAATGCTACAGCAAACAGAAGCCCCCTTACTACGACAGGCTTGTTTTGACTCGCAGTTACTAGAAGAACTGGCATTTGACCCGCGTCCCTACGATTTCGATCATCCGGTGAATCGGCGTCCAAATTACCATTTTGGCCAGTGGGATCCGCACCACATCGATAACCGGGGCAATTACCGACGATACGTGATCCAACAGGTTACACTCGATGCCCTGGTTGCACGGATCAGCACGGAAACGGACCTGGCCGAGGCAGAACTGACTTGGGAAGCCGGCGCTGTACTGGCCGGCACGATCCTGATGGCAACCGGAATCAGTGGAACGGGGCCGGGCTTTCATAACTCCGAGGTGAGTTTGGGAAATCTACTGCCCCAAATTGCAAGTTACCGCGATGACTTCTACCGCCAGCTATTACAGCGCAGTAGTGGACGCCATGCAGAGCGACTGAAACAAGAAGCAATTGTCATGCAACAACCGTTTGCCGGAGCACGTAAGCACCTTAATACGCAACTGTCACATTTACGTGCCTCCCAACTAATCCATGGCGAACTGGCACGCGTATTTGCCCGCTTAGGGTCTCCCCAGGCAGCCTTACGACAGGCCCAAGTGATTCCGGCGGTGGCTGCTCGCATACGGTCTCAAATCGATTGCCTGCTGATCGAAGGTGAGTGGTCCCGAAAAAAAGGTAACCTGGCCGAGGCCGTTACCACGGCCACTAACGTGATGGAACTGATCAGCCGGGCCATCGAATGCGGGGCGCTGGTCGATCCCTGGAATGTCCTGTACTTTGATGGTCAATTCAGTCTTTTTGCAGCCCGCGAAAACAGTATTCACGACCACCGCATTGACGACCTGATCGACCTTGTGGAACAGTTGCTAACATTCTGCGGACAAGTCTGGCAAGATGCGGCGGCCAAGAACCAGGTGCAGGTCGTAGAACAGATTGATCAGCAGTTTTTCAGGATTGCCAATTGGTGGCGACAATTCGCAATTCACGAAATAAGCGCCCTGGAAGCCGCGGATCCTCTTGAGTCCTACCAGGCAGCCAAGCATGTTTCTACGGCTCTAAGTGTCTGGCACCAGGGAGGTGCCGAGACTGGAAACGTCCGCTTCTGGGCCACGCACGCGGACATCTTTGATGGACCTGAGGCACATGCACCAGTCATTGCTGCTCTCTTAAACCACGGCGACCTGGTGGCATCCATGGCACTGCTCATGCACTGGCTAAGCCAGGCTGCTGAGATTCCCTTACGCCAGGCAGATCATTCCTTCTTTGATCTGATACAACGTTGGCTCAGTGAATTACAGACTTCGTCCGAATCGTCCAGTCCAGCAAAAACCACCGCGGCAAATCAAACGACTTGGCCGATGATCAAGCGATTATTCGAACACTTGGAAGCCAACGCTGACCACTATGGTCAGGTGCCAAAGTTTGCTCTCGAAATGACGCAACTCGATGATTTCGATGGCGAAGAGTCAGCAGATTCTGATCCATCGCAACAGGACGAACCGGAAGATAACCAGGATGAGCTATTTGGTGCTGCTTATGAAGGCATGACCTACCACGACAGCACGGATGATGGGGTCGAAGGTGAGATCTATGACACGGATCAAACCTTGTACCGATTCCTGATTGAAGAATCTCAGCGGCTAACAAATCACCTGGAATTTTTCAACTGCCTGGCACAATTGTGGAAAACCACCGCTCTCATACTGGTGCAAACAACGCCTGAGAAAGACTCGGCTAGCGCCATCATGGTGGAACAACAGCGGGCAGCGGTGACCCATTGGATAGACCAAATTCAGCAGTATCTCGACGATTTAAACCAACTTCTCCGTTCCATCCAGAGCTTTCCTGTTTTTTCTGTTTTTAGCGATCAAACGTCGATGCAAGAATATGATCGTGACCGCATGATGAAGGATACACTGCTGGAACGCATCATTGAAACTTGCGTGGAAATGTCGGATACCGAAAGGCTGTTACAAGCTGCCAGGCATTGCCTGGCCCAGACGCCAGACCCGTCTCACAATTCTCCTGACACCTCGTCGGAGCAGGCTTCTGCGGAGACTGCCAAACATCTGTTTCAATCCATGGACCAGGCGAAAGTTGTACCCTTGATGGCCGCCTTGTTCGATGGCCAGCGCGATCGAGTCCGTGATCTCTGGGAGGGCTTCATTGATCCTCTCAAGGACGAACCGTTGCTCTATGTCCCGATCGCCAAGGGTGGTGAACCAGCCACCATTGTGGCCATTCGTTCACGCCAACGGATGATCCAGGATCTACTAACCTGGTTACCAAGGCTTGGACTGCTCTCGGAAACCCGAGAACTGATCGAAATTGCCCGTGCCGCGGAAAGGAACGAGCCGATTCCCCAGGGCGCGGTAACCGAGTTTGATGAGTTGTTTACGATTGGTTATCGAGCGATTGTAGACAGCCTGATTTCTTCTTCTGAGAGCTGGCAAGTGGATAAAAAGCTGGAGACCGATGCCAGTCTCAGTTCTGAATCGACGCCAGCTAACGATGCCACCTTCAGCGAAGACCAGTTGGTCAGTTGTTTAGAGAAACTGACGGAAACCCTGCTGGAAAGCTGGCTGGCACACAGTCGAACCTTGCGACTCTCTGTCCTGGAAAAAGTCCATGGCGAGACCAGTTGGAATCGACTGGTTGAATTCATTGAGACCTACGGTGTGGAACTGTTCACCCAACAGTTTCTTGCCCTCGGCAACATTCGAGGAATTCTGCACCAGGGTATCGATCCCTGGCTAACCAATATACAAGAGCGGAACACTAGCGACATACAGTCCCAGTTGTTCGATGACCTCGACCGTGACATTTCTCGACAGACTGTCAGCAAACACTTGGGATTAATCTTAGAAGCAATCGTGGAGAATTATGGCGATTACCGTGACTACAACAGTACCACGACACAAAGTGATCAAGGCAACCTGCTGTATACCCTTTTAGATTTGCTCCGCTTGCGGATCAAATACGATCGTATTTGCTGGAACCTGAAACCGATTGTACTGGCTCACGAACTGCTCGTTCGTCGTCAGAAACCGCAAGCGGCTCAACTGTGGTTCAAGGCATTGGCGAGCCGGATTGAGGATGAAGCGGATTACTATCTAAGCGAACTGACAACGCTGCAAAATAAGTATGCCATCCGCGTTACTGCGATTCACGATCGTCTCAATGAACGCTTTGTGATGCCGATGAAGATTGCCCATTTGCGGGCGCTAGTCGAACCCGTATTCGAAGAGTTAAGCCAGGGTGACCAGCAAACCATGCTCAAACGCCTGGAACAGGAGACCATGCAGATCTCCCAGGAGCCAAGCGGATCAGGCCTCGACCTCCCTAACTGGATTCTGGACTTGCACAACGAAGTGGAACGGGTCCGACGACCGAGACATCTCCGACAGTCCACGTTACGATATCAACAAGCCGTTCCATCGTTACCATTGACCCTGGAAGAAATTGACAGCTTGTTAAGCGAATGGTCTGAACGCTATTAAATCGGTACTAAATACATCTTTTCGACCGTGGACTGTCTTAAAGTAATTCAGGCCAAATCGAATCACTGACAAACAGTCCTTCTCGACTGAGGCGAAGCTGTTTCCCGGCAACTTCTAGTAGTTTCAAACCGACCAGTCTCTGGATTGCAGGGCCAGCCAACTCTTCCACGGAAAACCCCGTTTGCTCGGCAAATTGATCGCAATCAACTCCCGCAAGTCTGCGCAAACCGAAGACCAGTAATTCCCGGGCACGGTCTGACGGCTCGAGTTGTTCCTGCTCTACAACTGGCGACTGTCCCGCCTTGACTCGGCGCAAATAGCCAACCGTGCTGCGATGATTCGTTTCACGACGTCCGTTTACATAACGAGCGGCACCGGGACCGGCGCCAAAATAGCTCCTTCCTGACCAGTAGGTCTCGTTGTGCCGACTCCGTTTTCCAGGAATTGCAAAACTGGAGACTTCGTAGTGTTCCATGCCATGGGCAGCCAGCTGCTCAATCGCCATTTCATACATTTTCCGGTCGTTTTCCTCCGATATCAGCTGAAACTCCTCATTCTGTCGGCGCCGCTCGAAAGCAGTACCCGGTTCAAACGTCAGTCCGTAAGTAGAAATGTGTTCTGGCGACAGGGCCATGGCATGACGCAAATCAGCATCCCATTCTTCAAGCGACTCATCGGGAACTGCAAATATCAGGTCCAGTGAAATGGAAGGGATCGTCGCTTGCAACCAATCAACTGCCTGCTCAATCCCGGCCGCATTGTGATTTCGTTCTAGAACGGCCAGCTTGCGATCTGAAAAGGACTGGACCCCTAAACTGACGCGATTCACCTGGTACGTTTTCATGACCTCCACCAGGTCCGGAGTAATGTCAGCTGGATTCGCCTCCATTGTAAACTCAAATCTATCCGCCAGCGTGAAGCGTTGCAGAACGATCTGAAAGAGTTGTTCCAACAGTACGGGTGGTAAATGTGATGGAGTTCCACCACCCAAATAAAGCGTATCGACTTGAAATGTATTCTCGAGCCAGGACAATTCCTGCTCCAGGGCCAGCAGGTAGGCTTCCATGAGATCATCGCGGTCAGCAATCAGGGTGAAATTACAGTAACCACAGCGATGGCGACAGAAGGGTACGTGGATGTAAGCAGCACGCGGCGGGTGATCGGGAAGCAATGATCGATTGCGTTCAGACACAGCAAAACCGTCTTCCTCGGCAGGTGGTTGCCCCCTGACACAGACATCCTTGGAATAGACCAGGAAAGTTACTCTGCGGGTGCAGCAGCCGATCAGATCCAGAGATGCAGACGACCATCAAGCATGTCAGGCAATGACTTTTGAACAAATTCGCGTACCTGGCGATCCGTATATCGAGTGCTAAAGTGGCTGGCGATGACGAGTTCATTTTTAAAACGGTCTTTGCGATCCACATAATCCTGGACATGCATGTGCCCATGTTTGTGGATCTTGTCAGGACTATGGCCTGGAGCAACAAATGTCATTTCAGCAATTAACACTTTCGCTTCATACATCACTGGCGATTCATCCAGTCCTTGCGGAGCGGTATCACCCAGATAGGCAAGGATCGGAGTCCGTATTTCTTCGGAAACTTCGACTCCGGAAAGACGTAAGTCTCGTATCTGGTCACCGCTGTGATCCCTGTATTCGGGTTTCAACTTACTGCGCCGACGCCAGACGCAATATCCTAGAGATTGCACGCGGTGCTTCATGGCCGCCGTCGTGACAACCAGTTCGCGGGACAGCTCAATTTCATCGCCAGCCACGACCGGTACCAGCTCACAGGGTAAACGACCCTGGTCCAACCGCGAAAAACACTGCAATAATCGCTTCATCATCTCGATCGACGACTCTGGCATGTAAATGGTCGGCGGTTCCATTTTCATCATTCGTCGCCGCGCCACGTAGACTGGCAAAGCAGCGATATGATCCAAATGGGTATGAGATATGAACCAGGTGGAGGTTCCCATAAATCCCCAGGGATGGGCTCCCAGATCAAAGCCTAACTTTAACTCTGGAATTCTCCAGTATGTTTGCACGGCTGCACGAGAATAACCTTCGATCGTTAGATCGCCGTGAACCAATCTCTTCACTGGCAGATTCTTGAGCATTGTGTTGCGCCGTCCAATAAAACCCCTGGAAACAATCCAGTCTGTTTATCCCTGAAATTTTCCTGGAAATGAAGATAACCAGGTCCGCTCGACCAGTGTACGATCGTCCCTCATCAGCGGGAAGGGGGAGACTGCTGATCTGCAGCCACAATTACCACCGAGCGTTCTTTTGGATGCGCCCCGCACAAAGCTCGCAACTTATGCTATTGCGATAATTCTGAAGTACCCTCAGATTCGAGGGCAGAACCACGATACTCATCAATATCCGAAAACGCACTGCCTTCCTGGAATTGTTCGCCGGGGATAATCCAGATTTCCCCATGCAATTGATCTTGCCTGGTATCAACACTGTGATGTCGGACTAATTCCAGAACTGCCAGGAAGACACCAATCATCCGCGACTTGTGCATCCGCTGATCAAACATGTCAGAAAACGCTATCTGCTGTTCGTCCTTCAGCCGCTGGTAAATACGCTGCATGTGGGTTTGGATAGGTGTCTCGTCATAGACAATGTTCGAGGGTTGAATTTGCTGCACATCTCTCAAGACACGTCCAAATGCACTGACCAGGTCCCACAATTCCACTTCCTGAATCGGTTGATCTCCGATCTCCATCCGACGTGGTGGCAGATCGTTGGCCAGACGAGCACGACGTAACTGCCACTGCTGGCCCCGTTCTTCGAGTAGGCTGGCCGCGTCTCGTAATTGCTTGTACTCCAATAATCTCTGTACCAGTTCATCCCGGGGGTCTTCCACCATGTCCGGGACTTCATCCATTTGCGGCAACACCATCCGCGATTTTATTTCCATTAGAATGGTTGCCAAATCAAGAAAGTCACCGACTGCATTTACATCCAACGATTCGAGAATCGCCATGTGTTTGAGAAACTGGTCCGTGATCATTGCGATCGGAATGTCGGTGATATCGATCTCGTGCTTGCGCACCAGGTACAGCAATAGATCCATCGGACCGCGGAAACAATCTAAGTCAACGTGAAAATTCATCCCGTAACACCTAATCTCCAGAGGACCCGAACCGGTCGCCAAGCGAATCAACTCAACAACCCTCTAACATCCCTAATCACAACCGTTATAACCGGTAACGTCAACTACAATTTAAGCTGATTTGGCCTTCCTGGAACCGATGACTTGACACGTTTCTTGTCAAGACATGACAATAAAACATGGTAACGTCTTAGCTAGCAGTCGGTGAAGCTCTGTTTAACGTCGCCTAGAAACCAGTTATAGTCACTATTTAAAGGAACTGGAGTTAAAGGAACTGGAGTTCCTCCACCGAAAGTCAGCGAACCAATTTGTTGCCCACCCCACACTCTCACCTGTCAGGGTCTTACCAGTAAGGATTCACCGTAGAACTTTCCCACCACTAACGGTTAAATCATAGTCCATCATGATTGAAATAAAACACCGCGAAACGCGAGAAGTGCTGTTGCGTGTCGAGAGTGACACGTTGCAGAATCGATCTTTCGATGGCGTTCAGTTAGTGGGAGCTGATTTCTCCGGGATGGATCTTTCCGGTGCAGACTTTGGAAACTCTGATTTACGTGAAGCTGATTTCACGAACGCTCAACTGGTAGGCACTTCATTTAAGCGTGCCAATCTAAATCAAGCGATTTTTGTTGGGGCCAAGGTGACTGGAGGAGATTTTACAGACGCCACGATCGACCGTGCCCGTTTTTGCGAAGCCGACTTAACCGAGACCATTTTCCGCTACGCGCGTGTTACGGAGACTGATATGTCAGGGGTGTGCTTAGATCGTGCTGATATGAGCTTGGCTGAGTTACGATCCAACTTCAACGATGCCAGCATGGTGCAAGCTGATTTACGTGGCTCGAACCTGACTTCGGCAAACCTCAACGGTGTCAATCTGACTGACTCAAATCTGGCGGATGCGACGCTTGCCGACGCCCAGATGTCACGCGTACGGATGACAGGTGCTATTGGGCCTGGTGGCCAGCGTGTCAAAAGCCCGTCAAAAACGACTCAGAAATCGCCCTGGTGGCAATTCTGGAAATCGTAAACTGGCAAGTTCCTTTCTGTCGCCGCCTGCTAACAGAATGCCAGGTTATTCATCCTGTCTGGGCCAGCACGTAAGGCCCCTTGGGAATCACCGCGATACGCGCCTGCTCCCCATATTCTTGCAGCGAGTCAGCGACCGCCTGCTCCACCGAGGGTGCACTTTCCACAAAGAGCCGATTGATAGTCTGCGGCGGTAATCCATCACTCACTATTTTTACTTTTGCCTTGCGGCGTACTTTAGCCAGTTCCTCTAACTGCCACTGATCCATCACGAAGTAATCCGTGTTGAGAATACGGTCTACGAAGGCCTCCAAGTCGGTGTTTTCATCGAACAGCTGCTCGAACTGTGGGCTGCCAATTCCCTCGCTAAGACTGGCTGCCATCACGATCGTGCCTCCCTCCTTGACCACTGGCAGGGCGCCGGCCAGACCTTTAACTGCCTGGTAAAAAGTTGTATCCAGTGGATAGCCAGCACAGCTGGTTACCACGATATCAACTGGTTCCTCTACCGTATCAGTGACCACGTCTCGGCAAAAATCGACGCCTTCCAGGAATGCCTGTTCCATGTCCCCGGCTACAAACGCCAGGGGTCGGCGTTGTGAGTCAATCACAACATTCACAATAAAATCGCAACCGGTGTGACGAGCAATCCAGGTATTCTCTTCATGAACTGGGTTTCCCTCCAAGATGCCACAATCTGCCCGGGGGTCCTCCAGGAACTGCGGACCGTGCCAGACTTTGATCGTCTCCAGGGCAGCAATACCCGGGCAGACCAGCTTTCTGCCTCCGGAGAAACCAGCCATCAAGTGGGGTTCGATAAGTCCAGTGGTAATCTTCAGGTCAGCTTCGACGTAACGAGAATCAATCCAAATCGGTACACCGCGGGGACTGTCACCCAGGAAGGTGTGTTCCTCCAGCACCTGGCCGTGATGATTCTCAATCCGGTACTGGTCCGCAATCTCTTGCCCCACCAGTTCAACCAGTTCATCCCCTTCGTTGGGCCGATGCAATCCGGTAGCAACGAGAATCAGGATCTGCTCACGTGCCAAACCTGCCTCTTCGAGTGTTTCCAGCAATGATTGAAGAATCAACTGATTCGGCACAGGTCGAGTGATATCAGAGATAACGATGCAAGCACTACTGCGACCTCGAGCCAACTCAAGGAGGGGTGGAGAACCGTTAGGGTTCTGCAACGTTTTCCTGAGAACCGCGTCAGGATCTTCCAGGGGGATCGCGTTTTTATAGGCCAGCGTCCGGACAACTCGGTCATCCGGCAACTCCACCTCCAGCCCTGATCGTCCATACTCTAGACTGACCTGCATCAGGCTTCCGGCTCCTCGGGAGCGGCTTCAAGAGTAGCGGCGATTTCTTCGGTTTCTTCTTCGACCTTCTTGGCCTTCTTCTTCCGTTTCAGTGCAACTTTCTCGATCCGTACCTTTGGCAAGCCAAAGACGGAATCTCCTTCTTTCCAACGTTCGGTCTCTTTTAACTTCTCCAAACGCTCGGAGCGCTTCAGGACGTTGCGATTACTCAACATCCCCTTGCGAACTCGTAAACTTCTATCAATCGTCATCGTTCAACTCCAGCCGCCGAAAAAATCTCAATCTCGCCTAAGAAACTCGAGTTTTCCAGTATACGTGTCTTCGGCGGGCAATACAACGGGAAGCAGGATGAAACTGAGCTAGATTTCAATGCTCACCAGCGGGCCTACTCTTCATCCCGTTGGCATGATTGGATCATCGACAGAAAAACGTCTGTCGATTGTGGTCTGTCATCCGCACTGGGCCTGATGCAACGGCTGATAGCCGTCGCCAGGGTCCGATTTAAATTTGGCTTATATTCCAGAATATCGGTCGGTTCCTGGGTATCGTGGGCTAAAGCCGCCTGTCCCGTGGTATCGGTCACCGGCCAGGGTAAGTGAAGCGTACACAATTGGTAGGCTGACATACCAAGAGCAAAAATATCGACTCGATGGTCTGTCCAGCGACGGCGAATAATTTCGGGGGCCATGTACAAGGGAGTCCCAGTGCGGTTTCCCGGCTGATGAAATAGCCGCTGGTCAGGAATCGTCAGACCAAAATCAAATAATGTCGCCTTTTCCCCGCCAGGGCTGCAAATGTAATTCCGGGGACAGACGTCACGGTGAATGAAACCTCGTTTATGAACTTCCCCCACAGCTTCAGCCATCTGCCGAATCAGCTTGAGCTTTTTCCCCTCAAAAATCGGATCCTGGTCACGAATCAAAGTCTGCATTCCCGGTCCTTCGATGTACTCCATTACGATAAACCTGTCGCCAGTAGTCGTAAAACCATGCTCAAACGTCTTGACGACATAGGAATGGTCAAAAGACAAAGCGATCTCTCCTTCCGACGGTTTATCTAATCCGCGGAAACGCATTTCAAAAGCATCCGTCTTTTTACTGTCAGCGATCTTCAGGCCAACTACCTCATCCCGTTCCCGATCCAAGGCCATGAAGAAATTCGACATCGTGCCTGAGATTGCTGATCTGAGCACTTCAAAACGAGCCTCCAGGTCCACCGGCTTGGACTTGGGGCCTCTCTTAAATCGGTCAAAGAAACCCATTCAGCTAGACATCCTTTTCTTGCATGCTGTCATTCCAGTAGGACTCAATGCACAAGTCCCCGGTCGGAGAAGAGCAATCAACGGATGCCCCGAAGATCCCACCATGACTGTTTCATTTTCCACAATAATCAATCGTGCGGGCAATCTCGCTCTTGAGCTTTTCTCGAGGGACAATACGGTCAATGTAGCCATGTTCGAGAAGAAATTCACTGGTCTGGAATCCCTCTGGCAACTCAATACGAATCGTTGCTTTGATCGTTCGTGGGCCGGCAAATCCGATCAATGCTTTCGGCTCAGCAAAGATGACATCTCCAAGCGCTGCAAAACTGGCGGCCACGCCTCCCATCGTCGGGTTAGTTAAGACAGAAATGAACAGCCCACCAACCTGGCTGTAATTCGCCAGTGCCGCCGAGACCTTGGCCATCTGCATTAAGGACAAAATGCCCTCATGCATACGAGCCCCACCACCCGAGCCACTGATGATGATCAGGGGAAGTTCTTCTTCCGTTGCCCGTTCAATCAGTCGAGTCAGCCGTTCCCCCACCACCGAACCCATGCTACCCATGATAAAGGCGGAATCCGTGACACCAAACGCCACACGTCGTGCGCGAATCATGCCGGTTCCGGTCAGTGCCGCATCCGATAATCCGGTCCTATGTTGCTCAGCTGCCAAGCGGTCAATGTACTTTTTCTTGTCTTCAAACTCTAAAGGATCGGCCGGTCGTAAATCCTCATCCCACTCCTCGAAAGTCCCCTCGTCCAGTACCTGAGCAATACGATCCTTGCCAGAGACGTAAAAGTGATAGTCGCATTCGGGACAGACATTATGGCGCTGCTCGGCAGTCTTACGAAAAATAACGCTATGACAACCGGGACAACGTTCCCATAAACCTTCTGGAACTCCCCGTTTAGGCCGTTTCATCTGTCGCTTCACTCACTCTGGATAAGGTAACCATTGTCAGACCCGAACCGCCCAGGCCGGTCCCTACTGTTTGTTTTATGTTCCTTCTGACTTCGACTCAACGCCTGTTTGGCCCAGTCTGGAGGCTGTGGTCAAAAATCGACACTCGGCGACTTGATGTCGCCACCCCTCAACCGGCCGGCAAACCGAGGCCCCTGAACTGACGTAACTGTACCGTCTCAATCAGTTTACCATGGATAGAGTCGTCCTGACGGGCATTTCTATCAGTTCCCAACAGCTCGCGCTCTCTCCCAGAAAGCGAGTTCCAGAGATACCAGCAACTGACCTCTATTGGTCGGCTTCGGCAGCTAGTTTCTTGAGCCGTTCGACTTCCGCCCGGTAGGGCCGCTGGTTGAAAATTGCTGACCCTACCACAAGCGTGTGGGCACCGGCAGCCACGCAATCCGCGATGGTCTCGGCATTGACTCCGCCATCAACCTGCAAGATCCAGTCCTGGTCAGACCGATCTCGCAACATTCGCAGCCGTTCCAAGGCCACTGGATTAAACTCCTGTCCCCCAAAACCAGCCTCAACGCTCATGATCAAGACCATGTCACAAGCTGCTAACCCCGGTTCCAGCGTTTCGAAGGGTGTTGATGGATTGAGAGCCAAACCCGCGCCAAGTCCCATCTGCTGGATGGTACCGAGTACCCCGGCCACATCTTCACACGCTTCCACGTGCACGGTGATCACATCGGCACCAGCATCTGCAAATTGCTGCAGGTAACGCTGGGGCTGTTCAATCATGAGATGAACATCTAGCGGTAATTCCGTGAGCCGGCGGAAAGCTTCAACCAGCGGCATCCCGTAAGTCAGGTTTGGAACAAAGAGCCCATCCATCACATCAAGATGAAGTGCAGTGATGCCGGCTTCTTCCAGTTCACGAACTTCGCGTTCCAGGTTCCCGAAGTCACAGCGTAACAGGGAAGGAAAAATATGGGGGGCACCTTCTCGAAAAGATGCTAATACGTCACGTCCTGGCATGAAGTCAATCTCTCGGTAAGCAATTAATCCTCGTATTCCAACTCTTGGCTCTGAGGCAACTCATCTAATTGATCCAGACCAAACAGCCCCAGGAATCGTTCTGTCGGGAAGTAGCACGGTTTACGTGGCTTTTCTCCGGTTCGCTCGACCCGTAACAAGCGTCGTCGGACCAACTGTGACAAAATACTGCTGCTGTTACGACCTCTCAAGTCATCAATTTCCACACGCGTTGCTCCGGGTCGGTAAGCAACAATCGCCAGCACATCAATCGCCTGCTGGGACAGTCGGGCTTCTCGAATACGTCCATAAAACTTCTCCCGAAATTGAGAGAATTCAGGGCGTAATCGCATCAGGTATCCAGCACCAACAGAATCTACCTGGTAGGGACAACCGCGATTGTCATAACGTTCGTTGAGCTCCTTGACCAATTTGTCGATTTCCCGCGGACTGACACCTCGCAGCAGAGCAGCAACCTGCTTTGCCCCTAAGGGTTCGTTCTCTGGATTGCCAACAAACAGCATCGCTTCGAGGATACTCAAAGGAGTCACTTCAACCGACGGAACTGGCTCTGGCTCAACTACTTCCTCGTCGCTGAAATCCTCCGACTCGGCTGACGACTCATTCTCTGACGCTTCACTGGAGTCGTCATCTCGCTTGATTAAGGCTGCATAAATGCCACTTAGTTCATCCAACGACGGTCCGCGACCTGTCCCCGGGTCACTCTCGGCATGGGACTGCAGGTCTCCCGTTGAGTCATCATCAACCGGTTCCAGCTCCGGTAATTCTGGCTCATCGGAATTCGACTTGTGGACATCTGCCATGCACCCACTATAGATGGCAAGATCGCTTGTAAGCAAGTGGAGTTGCCACTCGTTAGGTCCAGCGTTTAGCAACCTCTGCTTTCATAAACGCCAGGCCATCACGAGACAGCTGTTCTTCACTCTCGTACATCCGCCGCCAGATCTTGGTCGCTGCGACCAGCTCTGGCAAGGCCAGTCCGAAGGCTTCGATCATCAACCAACCATCGTAACCAGCTGCGTGAAGCGCATCGAACGTCGCATCCCAGGGCACAGCACCTTGACCAGGTGTGCTCCGATCGTTCTCAGAAATGTGAACGTGACAGAGTACGTCAATGCAGTCACGAATGGCCGCCGCGGGATCTTTTTCTTCGATGTTGGCATGAAACGTATCGTACATCATGCGGCAATTCGGATGATCCACTTCGCGAACAAAGCGAGTGGAATCGGCATGGCAATTGAGCAAATACGTTTCAAATCGATTCAGACACTCGACCCCCAGCATCACTCCTGCCTCGCCAGCATGTTCAGCAACCTGTCGCATACTGTCGACGCCCCATTTCCATTCATCCTCGGTAGGACCCTGGCCACTAAAAAGACCGATCGCCGAATGGTAAGGTCCAACGAGGGTTTGCGCACCCAATGCCTGGCAGCAGTCCAGTGTTCGCTTGTTACCATCGACTCCCAGGGCACGAACCGCCGCGTCGGGACTGATCGGATTGTCCTCTTCCAGGCGGATCGTCACAGCCGTCCGTTCCAAACCTAGATCATCCAAGCGACGACTCCAATCAGCATAATCCAAGTCCAGGTTGAACATCGGTGCTTCGATTCCGTCGTACCCCATCTCCTTGAGCGATTCAAGTACAGGCACCATGTCATCGTTCAGTTCGCCGGACCAGAGCAACAAATTCATTCCGTACTTCATCAAATCTCTCCTTGGGAATATCGAGTTGAAAGGCAATCGCCACAGCTCACGACGGGTCGGCAGTCAGCAAATCCTCTTTGCGGTCTCGCACCAGCGGCCGGACGGTTTTCAGTAAAT
>JYMV01006629.1_pt1 | contig 15282 bp, 17 predicted proteins | sample 338911 | NCBI WGS metagenome assembly JYMV01 (sample SAMN03354496, study PRJNA234377) | hydrothermal vent metagenome | biome: Deep sea; feature: Hydrothermal plumes at the Eastern Lau Spreading Center, Western Pacific Ocean; material: Seawater | place: Tonga | collected 2009 | depth 2000 m m
ACCCAGCATTTCCCAGACACCAAAATGAGCAGAAATAAAGACAACTCCTTTCTTTTGTTTAAGGGCTTCGTCCAACACATCTTTTCCGTGAATATCATATTGAGCGGTTTCCCATACTCCAGGAAACGCTAAGAATTGTATAAAATTATAAGCGAAAAATTGATAAGAGTTTTTCAATGTATTTTCAATCCACCCTTCTGATTGATTCGGGAAGGCTCTCATCAGGTTTCTCCGAGCTAGATTCTTTCGTTTTGGTATGTGGTGATATCCCAAACTGGCGAGCCATTGAGCCAGGTGATATTGTGAAGATATTGACAATTGCGAGATAAACTTTCTCAGGTTCATAAGGAACTGGTATGTCAATTGTTCTGAAACTTTCATAGCCAGCGGGAAGTTTAGCTGTTAAAATCTTATCGAATCAGGGAATAAATACTGGATTGGTTGTAGACAAATTACAAGAAATAGAGTGAAATTTAGCTTACATGAGAATAGTTTTTATTTATCTTACTGTTTGGTTATCCATTCTTTATTCCCAGATTGTTTATCGAGTTCCAATTGAGGGGACCATTGATCTGGGTCTTCCACCATTTATAGAACGGTCTATCAAAGAAGCGGAATCAAACAGTGCAGATGCAATTGTCTTTGAGATCAATACATTTGGTGGACGGGTAGATGCCGCAACTCAAATCAAGGATGCTATTATGGACTCAAGGGTCAAAACAGTAGCGTTTATTAATAAACGGGCAATTTCTGCCGGAGCTCTTATTTCTCTATCGTGTGAGAAAATTTATATGACTGGAGGAGCAACGATTGGTGCTACTACGGCTGTTGATATGTCTGGAAAAAAAGGCAGTGAAAAGGTCATCAGTTATATGCGTGAAGAAATGGCTGCTACAGCGGAAAAGCGAGGCCGCAGTAAGGATATAGCCCGTGGCATGGTGGATGAGGAATTGGAGTTCCAAAAGAAAGTAAAACGAGAGTATATTACTGAAGATGGTGAAGTTGATACCATTAAGACTGTAAACTATTTTTTAATTCTCAATGGTGATACAATGTATGTTAATGATATTGAGGGCCGAAAACAGGGGAACCTGATAACTCTGACAACTGAACAGGCCCTGAAATACCGCATGGCAGATAAAATAGCAGAAACATTCGATGATGTGCTTGATTCACTTGGCCTGTCAGGTGCTTCTGTGTATGAAACAAGTGAAAACTGGTCGGAGTCCATCGTGCGATTTCTAACTAATCCAGTGGTGGCATCTCTTTTAACAACGTTTGGATTTCTCGGAATTTTGTTTGAACTGCAGAGTCCAGGCTGGGGTGTTCCCGGTACGGTTGGCCTGACCTGCCTGATTTTATCACTGGGAGCTTCATATATTGCCGAATTAGCCACCATGACCGACTTTCTCATTATTATAGCAGGATTAATGTTTCTTGTCTTGGAAACCTTGGTGATTCCCGGATTTGGAATACCTGGAATTGTCGGAATCGTAATGATTCTGTGGGGCTTATATTTGTTGTTGTTGCCCGATGTCCCTGTTGGAGAAGAAGTATTGAGTCAAGCCACCACTGGCCTGCTTATCGGAATTCTTGGGGGTATAGCAGGTTTAGTTATTTTATTCAAGGCTATGACCAGAACAAAATTTTGGATGGATTTAACTTCCCCAAGTATCCAGAGTCGTGATGAAGGGTACACAACAACCTTGGGTTGGGAAAATTTAGTAGGAGAAGACGGCGTTGCTGATACAGACTTGCATCCTTCAGGGTGGGTTAAAGTAAACGATCAGCGAATTTTTGCTGTTAGCGAAGGAGCATTCGTCAATAATAATACTGTAGTAACCATTCTATCGGTCGATGGAAACCGGGTTGTTGTTCGTGAGAAATCAAAGTAGGTAAAAAGGAGAAATATTATGCCTGTTATTCAAATAGCATTACTGATTTTTGTTGTACTATTTATTATTCTGTTCTTTTATTTTGTGCCATTGGGCATGTGGGTCCAGGCGGTTGTCTCACTGGGATTGGGCCATATACGAATTGTTGATTTGATCCGAATGCGTCTACGGAAAATTTCGCCGCGGCTGGTGGTTGATGGTGTTATTAACACTCATAAAGCAGGCCTGACGAATATTTCAACAGATATGCTGGAAACCCATTACCTTGCTGGCGGAAGCGTTGTTAACGTTGTGGCTGCATTAATTGCTGCAGATAAAGCTAATATTCCTCTTCAGTTTGCAACTGCCACCGCTATCGATTTAGCCGGTAGAGATGTAAAAACGGCAGTACAAACCAGTGTATATCCAAAAGTGATTGATGCGCCCGCTTCCGGGACACTGGCCGCCGTAGCGAAGGATGGCATCGAAGTGAAAGCAAGGGCCAGGGTTACCGTTCGTACGAATATTCCTGGCCTTGTAGGAGGAGCCACTGATGATACTATTATTGCACGCGTGGGAGAAGGAATTGTGAGTGCGATTGGCTCAGCTACAACTTATTCTGATGTCTTGGAAAACCCGGATAGTATTTCTAAATCTGTACTAAACAAGGGTTTGGACTCTGGAACAGCATTTGAGATTTTATCCATTGACATAGCAGACCTTGATGTAGGTAAAAATATTGGTGCCAGTCTGCAAGCGGATCAAGCAGAAGCTGATCTTCGTGTCGCCCAGGCAAGAGCAGAAACCCGGAGAGCTATGGCGGTTGCTGAAGAACAGGAAATGATTGCAAAGACTCAGGAAATGAGAGCAAAAGTGGTGGAAGCAGAATCTGAAGTTCCTAAAGCCATGGCGCAGGCTTTCCGTGAAGGTAACATGGGCATTTTTGACTATTACAATATGAAAAATATTGTGGCTGATACTGGAATGAGAGATTCCATTGCCGGGCCTAAGGATGGATCGACTTCTGAACCAGATGTTCACGATCATGATTAACAACTATTAAATGCCAAGTCAGATATTATAATCTAATGGGAAACTGGATCTTTCTAATATTGCTTTACCTGCTGTTTGGCTGGATGAAGAAAAAACACCAGGCCAAATCAAGAAAAGAGATTGAAAGCCAGGAAGATTGGGATACGGAAACACCACCGGCTTCTAGATTTGGTGTGCTTGATGAATTTCTGAAACCGCAGGCTAAATCGACAAAAGAGACTGAAAGCCAGGAAGATTGGGATACGGATACGCCACCGGCTTCTGGATTTGGTGTGCTTGATGAATTTCTGAAACGTAAGGGTTTGATGGATGAGGATGAAAAACCGGAAGAGCCTATCCCGCAAGAGAAAAAAGAATACTTGGATAGTCAGCCTGCTGTTGCCATGGAAGATGCAGATGATACTGATTACGCGGAGAATATCGATAGACTGGATGAGTTAGAAACGATCACGGAAGAAATAGAATCATTCAAAGATCATATCCTTGAATCTAGACTTGCATCACGTCACAAATCACAACCTACACATTCCGTATCTACATCTATTAATGCAGTGCGGATGCTGAATAATCCAGGAACTTTAAAGGATGCTATTATAATTAAAGAGATACTGGACAAACCCAGATCATTGAGACGTAAAATACGCTAGAATTTAATTAGATCAACTTATCAAATATTTCCCGGGCCTCTTTCTCCAGATCTTCCACACTGCTGTTGTTTGGGATTATAAAATCAGCCATGTGAACCTTATCTTCGTCCGGCCATTGCAGATCCAGCCGCTTCATGAAATCTTCTCGGGTCATATTCCCGCGGCTCATGGCCCGTTCAGTCCGAAAGCGTAATAATGATGTCACAACGATTACATAATCCATGTGAGTATCTGCACCGGATTCATATATAAGAGCAGCATCCAGCACAAAAATCTTATGTTTATCTTTAATAGACACATCACCGAATTGCTTATCAATTTCACGAAAAACATGGGGGTGTACGATACTGTTCAACAGTAGCTGATTATCTTCATCATGGAAGGCTACCCGGGCTAGTTTTTGCTTGTTGATTTTATTATCAGCGTCCAGTATATCCGTCCCAAATTCTGCAATGATATCATTCTGGGCAGTTTCATTGGTATCGATGATATTCTTAGCTTCCTTATCAGCGTTGAAAATGTAAGCACCCCATTGCTTGAAAAAGCGGCTTACTTCACTTTTTCCAGATCCTATTCCGCCGGTTAATCCAACTCTTAGCATATTATACCAATGCTTCCATAATGCGCTTTGTGATTTCCGGGATGGTTCCCAGACCATTCACCTCCTTTAGAAGGCCCTCTTTTTTATAATAATCTATTAATGGGGCAGTTTGTTGCCAATAAACCTGTTGACGCTTCCGTACTACCTCCGGGTTATCATCGCTCCGGCCTGACTCTTTTCCGCGTAGAACCAACCGCCTTACCAATTCATTTTCATCAGCGGTCAGACTGATGGCAGCATCAAGTTCATGATCGATATCATTCATGATGACGTTCAACCCCTCTGCCTGCGGCAGCGTGCGGGGAAATCCATCCAATAGATATCCGTATTGACAATCTGGCCGCGATATGCGATGACGAATAATATCCAGTAACACTTCATCAGGGACCAATTTTCCTTTATTCATAAATGTTTTTGCTTTCAGACCCACATCTGATTCAGTTTCTATTTCACCCCGGAGAATATTGCCGGTAGAAAGGTGGATAATATTCAGTTTTTTCTTAATGCGGTCAGCTTGTGTCCCCTTCCCAACACCCGGAGGACCCATGATTAATAGCTTCACAGATATTTCAAATTAATATCCCAGCAAGTGTGGCTGTTAACCAGGAAGCTAAAGCACCGCCAATCATAGCTTTCATAGCTAATTTTGAAAGATCTTTGCGCCTTTCAGGTGCAATGCCGCCAATCCCCCCAAGCTGAATACCTACTGACGCAAAATTAGCAAACCCACATAAGGCGTAACTGGCGATGATGGCTGATCGATCCGAAATAGAATTTGTGCTCCGTAATTCTGCCAGATCACCATAGGCAATAAGTTCGGTCAACACCAGTTTTTCACCCATAAGGGTTCCGATCGTTCCTGCCTCACTCCAGGGAACACCCATTGTCCACGCAAGCGGACTAAATATCCATCCCAGGATTTGCTGTAGACTAAGATCCATTAATCCAAGGATTCCGTTTACCAAGGCAATCATGGCCACAAAAGCAACCAGCATCGCACCTACATTTGCTGCCAATTTCATTCCATCGGTGGCCCCACGGGAAAGCGCCTCCATCACATTGTCATCTTTTTTTTCCAGCGTTATATTCAATTCACCCATGGTCTCCGATGATTCTGTTTCCGGATAAATAATTTTTGCGATAACCAGAGCAGCTGGCGCGCTCATAATGGATGCTGCCATCATGTGACCGGCAATCCCAGGGATATCTTCCAGCATTTTCACATAAATAGCCATAACACCCCCAGCCACGGTTGCAAAACCACCAACCATCATCGCCATTAATTCTGACTTTGTCATCTTGGAAACAAAAGGCCGCACCATGAGCGGTGCTTCCGTTTGGCCCACAAAAATATTTGCTGAAACACTGAGGGTTTCCGAACCGCTGGTTCCCATTGTTTTCTGCATGGCGCGGGCAATCCATTTTACAATGAACTGCATAATGCCGAGATGGTAAAACACTGTAATTAGGGAAGAAAAGAAGATTAGGGTCGGCAGAATCCGAAAAGCAAAATTCATCAACGGCGCTTCTACAACGCCTGTACTAAATGATTTAAAAAGGAAATCGCTGCCCGCATCAGAAAAACTAAGCAATTTTTTAAACACGGTATCTACTGCTCCAAAAAACGGTTGTCCCATAGGTGTTTTTAGGATAAAAATGGCAAATAGGAGTTGCAAGCCAAGCCCCCAAGCTACCAATCGCCAGGGAATTGAGTTGCGGTTGTTGGACATGGCCAAAGCAATCCCCAATAAAACTATAATCCCTAATATACCAATCAGCCGTTCCATTTATTCAATCGGTGTTTCAAAACAGTTTCTGCAGCGTGCTTCGTATATATCCGTTTCCCCAATCACCACTTGGGCGGAATCTTTAGTTAACCTTTGAGTATAAGAAGCTGGATTTCCGCATTGGATACAAATGGCACGCAATTTATCCAAATAATCCGCTTCACACATGAGTTGGGGCATGGGGCCAAATGGTAGCCCGCGGTAATCTGTATCTAGGCCAGCCACAATGATGCGTTTGTTATTTTGAGCTAGTGTTTTGCATACATCCAGGATATTATCATCGAAAAATTGGGCTTCATCGATTCCAACAACGTCCGCATCCTTGGATTGATTTATAATTTCTGATGAATCTTTGACGGGGATAGACTCCAGTTTGGATTGATTATGGGAAACCACATGTCTGGAACTGTACCGGTCGTCTAATCGGGGTTTAATAATAATCACATTCATTTTGGCAATCTCTGCCCGGCGTAGACGACGAATCAGTTCCTCGGTTTTACCGCTGAACATACTGCCGCATATTACCTCAATCCATCCTGTATCACTGGGTGTTAGTGTCATTTGTGGTCATTTTCTGTGGTGTGGGAAATGAAATCAGTATAGTATAGCGTCGATTTTGGTCCTTAATAAATCTATAGCGACTTTATTTTGACCCCCTTCGGGGATGATAATATCGGAAAAATATTTGGACGGCTCAACAAATTGTTGATGCATTGGACGAACAGTGTTCAGATATTGATTAATCACTGATTGAACAGTGCGGCCCCGGTCTTCTACATCTCGGGTGATTCGCCGAATGAAGCGGATATCATCGGGTGTATCCACAAAAATTTTAATGTCCATCAATTCCCGCAACACTGGATAATGCAGTGCCAAGATGCCTTCTACGACAATTACATGGTGCGGCTGAATGGAACGAATCTGATCTTTCCTGGAATGGGTGGTGAAATCATAGACAGGTACATCAACCGGTTGACCTTTCATCAGCTTAATAAGCTGATGATTAAACAGTTCAATATCGATGGCATCGGGGTGGTCGAAATTTTGTTGGTGACGGTTTTCCAATTGCAAATGAGATAGGTCATTATAATAGGCATCCTGTTCTAGAACTACGACTTCCCCTTCACCATATTCCTTCAGCAGTTGTTTAGCAATAGATGTTTTACCCGAGCCTGTGCCTCCGGCAATTCCAATTAGAATAGGTGACATACTCATGTCAAATGGGATTCATCGAAAGGATTAGGTAATAATGTTGCACTGGTTGTTTTTTCAATGCGTCCCCCGGAATCACAGATGTAAACGGGGATATCCCCACACAATTCCCAGATCACTTGCCGACAAGCTCCACAGGGCATGCCTCCATTTTCACTGGCAACAGAAAGGGCTTTAAAGGTATTATGCCCTTCTGAAATAGCCCGAAACAGTGCCACTCGTTCAGCGCAACAGGTCAGTCCATAGCTGCTGGTTTCGACGTTGCATCCGCCAACGATATCACCGTTTTCTGTTTCTACGGCAGCCCCAACAGTATAGTTGGAGTAAGATGCCCGAGATTTGGACCTCATGTGCAGGGCAGTTTGAATTAATTGATCATTTACCATTATTCAATTCGAAATGTACGAAATATCTTTTGTGTTGCGGCTCCAACTGCAAACCCGCCAACATGGGCAAACCAAGCCACTCCACCGGTATTAAGGCCGAGCGATCCTAAACCATTAGTCAGTTGTATCAGGAACCATACTCCTATCGCGATCTGAGCTGGAACAGCAATTGTTGTAATCAAGAAAAAAACAATAAGTACGTGTACTTTAGCCCGCGGGTACAAAAGCATGTAGGCTCCCAGCACTCCGGCGATGGCTCCGCTGGCCCCAACCATTGGGATTGGTGATGATGGATCAATGAGGAACTGGCCGAAAGCCGCACCGAAACCACAAAATAAATAAAATCCAATGTATCGAATATGTCCCAAGGCGCTCTCAACATTATCGCCAAAGATCCAAAGAAACCACATGTTACCCATTATATGGAATAAACCACCATGCATAAACATAGATGTTAATATGTCCAAGAAATTGAATTGTCCTGGTATAAAACCAAACACATTTATTAATGCTACACCGATTCTCGGATCAGGTAAGGAAAGCATTGTTTGACCCGTGAATACGATAATATTTAAACCGATGATGACATAATTCACATAGGGGACCAGCACCCTGGGATTATCATCTTTATAAGGGAAGAACATTAGTCAACCGAAAATAAGACTGTCTTAGAGACTATATTGCCGACTTGATCTCGAATGGTCACCTCGAATTGATGGTTGCCGGATTGAAGTGCCCTGTCCATCGTGTATGAAAGCTGCTTTATCACTGGTTGGTAGGCAAAATACACCGACTTTCCATCCAATATCAGGGAGAAAGATGCTTCCTTTGCATCAATTCCGGAAAGGTTATCATCCACATCAATTTTTATCTTACTGATGTCCTTTGCTTCATAATGCCCGCTATGGGCCGGGAAAGTTTTTAAGATCTTTGGGGGCACTAGGTCCTGGATGATTGTAACTGCATCAAACTGATTCAATGAAGAAGTGAGGATTTGTCGCTTAGGGTTGTTCTTTGTTGGACTGTAGGTCCATTGCTGCTCTTTTTGATCGTAATAATAGATTCCCATTTTGCTGTGACCGGAATATTGGCGCTCATAGCGCAGCCCTACTAAAAAGGAATCCTGTAAGGCTTGATTAAAAGGTTGTAGCTGGTACACAGCAGACAGGTGATAACCCTCATCGACCGGAGCATGCTTATCTACTTTATCAATCCAGATCGCAGTGGAAGCATACACAGTACTGGACACAGTCCGAATAGAGCAGTTTCGGTCTTGGGAAAGTATAACAGTTTTTATGCCGGGTTCGGCAATGGAAGATTGAAAATTAAAGCGTGTATCCCGGGAATATCCACTATATGATAGAGAAACATCCACAAATTTGATATTCCGCAAGTATTGAACCGGCAGCATTTCAGATAGAAAAACCGTTGGCTGTATCTGGCTTAGTGGATAGGATTGAAACGTATTATCATTGGATAATTTTAGGATGGCATTAGCTGGGACATACTGGTCCATTTTAACCTGGAAAAAAATACCTCTCTCGGTATGGGATATTTCCAGATCAGGATGAATATCGATCACGCTGGCAGATGTATTATAATTTGCCCAGTGAACCGGTGTGGTCATAATCCCGATTTGATTAATACCAAGAATCTGCATGATCCTTTTTTCGGTATCTTTGACAGATAGTGACACATGGATGTTTTTTTCTACTCGTTGGGTATGGAGATTTTCAATTTTCAGATCGGGATATCCAAAGGGAGTAAAACTGTAGATTATGGCATCCCGTATTGGCAGACCGCCCCGTCTAGGGCTGATCTCCAGCGTGATCACTTTGTCATCTCGCTGTATCTCTTTGACACTGAGAGACGTGGGAAAAGCACCTACCAGAATGCCCCTGGCAACAGCTTCATTTCCAGTTGCATCCCGGATTTTTATTTCAACCCGATGGTATCCAGGGTCCAGTCGCAGCACGCCGGTGTTGTCCGTGCCGTGAATAACCACGCGGGGATGTTCCGGGAGCCGGTAAAGTTTCTGAAACTCACCCAGATTTTCCCGTTTTAGTTCAAATTGTATCAGCGTTTTAGCACTGCCGGATTGTGTATAAGGTATGCGGTCATAAATGAGTTCAAAAACCGATTTTCCATCCAAGAAAAGCTCAGCGCGATTGAACTGATATACATTCTCGGCTCCTTCCCGCCTGTCCACAGCCTGAATGGCCAGGCCAAAGTCCCCTATAGTGCTTAGCGTATCCGCAAAGAGATATACACCGCTTTTGTCACGAAAGAGTGGGATGGTTTGAACCAGCGGGCTGGAATTGACCAGTGCATCTCTGGACAAGGGAACAAAAGCTAGTTTAGTGAGGATCGGGGTCACATGATCTTTCAGCAGGAACCCATTCTTGAGAGGATCCAGCGGTTCGTCACTGCTATTGCGAAGTTCAAAGTGCAAGTGGGGAGCAAATGAAGAACCGGTATTTCCCGTATAAGCGATGACATCGCCTTTCTTAACCTGGAATTCACGGGATGAAAAATTGGCATTCACCATATAGCTTTTGTTGCGAGATTGCTGAAGCTTCAAGACTTTTTCAAGCACGGGTGTGAATCTGTCCAGATGGGCGTAGACAGCAATGTGTCCGCTGACGGTTTTCAGGTATAGAGCTTTGCCATAGCCGTCGAAGCTGGATACGATCCGGGAAATAAATCCGTTTTCCACCGCATATACCTCATATCCCGTCCTGCCGTTGGTTTTGATATCGAGACCCATGTGAAAATGGTCGTCCCGGTACTCGCCAAAATTGGAGGAGTACGCATTTCCTGCGTCAGTTGGCCATTTAAGCTCCTGGGGATGCAAAATGGCTGTGGCCAGAAAGAAAAGTAGAAATCGGCTGTGGTTCATGGAATAATTGTATGGGGGCAATTTATTCAGGACAAAAGCGGGATTTCAATGACAAACAGAGAGATGTTCATTTATTAGTTTAAGCTGTGTAAAATCTTTTAGGTTTTGTTGCGCTAATATCGAGGAGAATATGAACATGAAGAAAACAATCATTTCTGGTCTTATATGTCTTTTGCCAGTATCGGCGTTTGCAATTTTAGGATTAGGTATAAGTGGTAATGCGAGCCAATTTATTGTAGATCCATCCGTAAGCCCTTTATTAGTGGACAATCCTTTAGGCGGTGACCCGCTCGAGGTGGGAAGTTTTACCCATCATGGTTTTGAAAACGGCGTTGGTGTTGGCTTTTATTTATATGTAGATGCCATTCCGTTTATCGGATTAGAAGCGGAAGTTAATTCCATCTTTAGTCCATATTATTTTTCATTTGGAAATGCTATAACCTCAATAGATAGTGCTGTATTTGGCTTTTTGGCGGGGTCAGCTTATTACACAGCGTACGCAAAAGTGTTCAAATTATCTATCCCTATTTTAGCCAAAGTCCAGTTGACAGCGGGGGCAGGCATAAACCAGCATTCATCCATTCCTATGATTAATCAGGAAATGCTTGAAGCGGTCGTGGCTGGTGGTGATATCGAAAATGGCGCCTTGGATGAAGATGTATTAATAGAATATCTAACTGATAATAAAATAGATGCATCTGGTATTCACATCCAGGCAGGTCTGCAGTTTAAAATCCTAGTATTGGATTGTATTGCATTAGCACGGTATACCATTGTTGAAGATTTAATTCCTGGGCAAAAAGGATTTCCCAGCCTTAATCTGCGTATTGGTCTTGGGTTTTAGTTAGAATTATTATCATTTTAAAATAAGGGGCGTACCGCCCCTTATTTATTTACTGTGCTATATAATTGTTTTAACGCGTTGTCCTATTAATCAGTTGGCAGGTTCTCATCTAGGAACAGTGATTTGTTCATGGAGGCAAAGAACCTTTTGAAGAATTCCGGTTCGTGTATTCCTCCGGACTCCAGTATCTTCCCGTCCTGCTCTAATTCTCCGCTGGCGCTGACCCGAATTCCTGTGGTCTGCTGGTTTCTTTCTTCCAGGTTTACAGTAACCTTATAGCGGTAGATGCGCGGGCCCTTTGGTCCGCTATCTTTGGGATAGTATTTATTAATAGTGGTGCCACCGCTGGAACTACTACTTGAGCCGCGCCACTTACCGGAAGAGTTTTCATCATCATCATCATCATTATCCGATTTTCCAAATAAGGCACCCAGGATAATGACAAAGATTCCGACAACAATGGCTGCGCCAATAGCTGATAAACAGGCATCCCGTTTTGCTTCTGCTTCTGCTTCATCTATTTTGGGAGAAGGACCGGACTCCACACCATCCTTTGAGACTGCTGCTTTTTTTTCTTCTGTGGTGCGGCTGGCGGTAATCAGGCCCACGTCGGAATTTAGTACATCGATCGTATAATCCAGGTCTTGGAGGGCATTGATGGATGCCTTGAGAGCGGTTTTCATGTCTGCAGAAAAATTCCGGGTCTGCAGGGTTCGAGCCACAGCCGTGGATGGTTTGGATTGGGACGGTGCAGCAAATAATGATATTGCTGATGACAGATAAATGATCAGGGACAGGTACAGGAATCTTCCATTAACTGTCCGGGGCTGAGCCAGGCAGCGCATCAACTTAATATTTCAGGCTTTGATAGGTAACGTCTGAAACATTCTTATTTTCATCGAAAGTGATAATCACCGTCAATGATTTTGACTCAGTGGTGGCACTGGCAGAAGACCTGGAGCTTACACCGCCAAATAGAAAAACCCAGAAACCCTGGTTAAGGGTACGGGATCCATAGGTGGCTGAAGCACCGGCAGATTGGCTGCTGCCTATTTTGTCGTAGGTCCAGACCTCATTTCCCTGTGCGCCCTTGGTGACGATATTCGGTGATCCAAGAACCGAGAGAACTTCTGTTTGACTCATACCGTTCTTTATCTGGCTTTGAACGGTCCCCAGAGTCAATTTGTCGATTGGCTCCGATGCCGCCGCAGGAGGGGGCATTGGGCCGGCGCAGTTGAAGAATAATACTCCAGTTACTAGAATCATAAAAAGATTTTTCATATTGATTCTACTCTCCTTTTTATTGATAAGAAGTTTACGCAATTCAACTCTATTTGTTCCAATTATCTATACCCGGGCACGCGAATATTCCCCACTTATTTTGTGTAATTCAAGGGACAATTCAGGTGGGTTAATGTTTTAGTTGGTGCTGTGATTTGAGCAGTAAATTTTCGTTTTTATTTAGCGTGGAATAATTGGAGAAATTTAATATGCCAAAGTTAAATGTTATTATCATGGGGGCCGCCGGGCGTGACTTTCATAATTTCAATACTTATTACCGGAATAATGATCTGTATCAGGTGGTCGCCTTCACGGCGACACAGATCCCAAACATTGAAGGCCGATTATATCCTCCGAAACTGGCAGGTGAGCTTTACCCAGAAGGGATCCCGATCCATGACGAGGGTGAACTGATCAACCTGATCCAAAGCAATCATGTGGATGAAGTAGTATTTTCTTATTCCGATATCCAGCATGAGGATGTGATGCATTTGGGTTCCATGGTAAACGCTGCCGGTCCTGATTTTAAGATGATGGGTATGACCCATACCGCCATCAAAAGCACCAAACCGGTGATAGGTATTTGCGCTGTCAGGACTGGGTGTGGAAAAAGCCAGACCACTAGGAGAGTCTCTGAGATCTTTAAAAACGCTGGAAAAAAAGTGGCCGTTATCCGCCACCCCATGCCTTATGGAGATTTGGGCATCCAGGCTGTGCAGCGTTTCAGTAGTCTTGATGACCTAAAGAAACACAACTGCACAATTGAGGAAATGGAAGAATATGAACCCCATATCAACCGCGGTACCATCGTGTATGCTGGGGTAGATTATGAGGCTATTATCCGGAAAGCAGAGCAGGAAGCTGACATTATTCTGTGGGACGGCGGTAATAATGATATGCCCTTTTATAAGACCGACCTGCTCCTTGTGGTTGCGGACCCCCACCGCAGCGGTCACGAAACTCAGTACTATCCAGGAGAGACAAACCTGCGTCTGGCTGATGTAGTCATTATTAATAAGATACGGACGGCCGATCCGGGAAATGTGGAAAAACTCCGTAGCAGTATTTCACAGGTTAATCCAAAAGCCACAGTTGTAGATGCAGCTTCGCCGGTCACGGTTGAAGACCCCGATGTCATAGCCGGGAAGCGAGTCCTGGTGGTGGAGGATGGCCCGACCCTGACCCATGGCGATATGAAGTACGGCGCCGGTGTGGTAGCCGCTAAGCAGTGCGGGGCGGCTGGGCTGGTTGATCCAAGGCCTTTTGCCAAAGGTTCAATTGCAGAAACGTTCGATCATTACCCGGATATTGGCACGCTGCTTCCGGCCATGGGCTACGGGGATGATCAGGTCCGTGACCTGGAAGACACGATCAACAGTGCCGACTGTGAAGCGGTTGTTATAGGTACGCCCATTGACCTGCGCCGGATCGTTGATATCAAACACCCATCCACTCGTGTTACTTATGAACTGGAGGAAATCGGCGAGCACACACTGGATGACATTTTAAGCGGATTTATTTCCTAACTGTTTATGAATTATTAGCTGTTTGGGGACAGCAATATATTTAAAAATTCGGCTGATCTGATTTTTAGTGAGCCGGGAGCTCGGCCAAAAAATCATTAATTCTATTTTTTAGTTCTTCCCGGGTATCACGGTACGGTTCCAGGTCATTGGGCTCAGCACCCCATCCGTGAAAGGGATCATCAATGCTCCAGTGGATGCGTTTTGCATCCCCGGGAAAGGCGGGGCAAACCTGGCTGGCGTTATCGCAAACGGTAATGACAATATCAATGCCCTTATCCAGGTATTCATCGATGCTGTCTGATGTATGCCGGGAGATATCGATACCCCATTCAGCCATGACTGTTACGGATGCCGGATGCAGGCGCGAAGGGTGACTACCGGCACTGAAAACATCAAACCGGTCGCCGGCCATGTCTCGCATTAATCCATCAGCTATCTGGGAACGGCAGCTGTTGCCAGTACAGACGAAAAGTACCGATTCTTTTTTTACCATTAAAATTTTAACAAAAAGATGCCAATTTGTTTCATTATATCGATTCTATGGTACGAATTGTTTTTAGCCCGGATCTCGGCTTAAGTGCATCCGTCCAAACCATTATATTTAACATTAATAAGCCAAGAGCAATGGTCCAGAAGTGCTTGCTGAACTTCATGGAACAAATTTAGTATGGTGATCATCTACAGCCATAATAATTAATTAACTATGTTAAAAATTTGGGTAATTACATTCTTTTCCCGTGCCTTATCAATCGTGTATTTAGTGCCACGGCTGACCCCATCCCAGAACGCCACCACACAATCTGCCGTTGCAACGATCAGGTCATTTCTTATGAGTCCTGCCGTTTTCCCGTACTTGTTCCATTCGGGAGAAATAGAGATTACTTCCAATCCCAGTTTTCTGGCTTCATCTTCGGCAGTCTCATCAACACAATCAGCACCGCCTGAAACGATTGTATCATCTGGCGAGAGTTTCCTTACAAACTCTCTGACCTTATCAAGGTCTGGGTAGTTACGGCTTCCTACAATAGCAATTTTCATTTTTCATGATTGAGTTTCAGCCAAATCAAAATCTACCCATCATCCCACAAACAAAAAACCCCACTGGGCTGGTTATAGTATATTTCGTTTCAAAAATTTATAATACAATATGAGTGATTTTATCTATGTTTTGA
>JYMV01002070.1_pt1 | contig 15281 bp, 12 predicted proteins | sample 338911 | NCBI WGS metagenome assembly JYMV01 (sample SAMN03354496, study PRJNA234377) | hydrothermal vent metagenome | biome: Deep sea; feature: Hydrothermal plumes at the Eastern Lau Spreading Center, Western Pacific Ocean; material: Seawater | place: Tonga | collected 2009 | depth 2000 m m
AAATTGTAGTCTACTGTAAAAGCAGCTATTCCAGAAAAATTGGTGGTAGGATATACACTCGTGTTGGTATTGGTATACAACCAAAATGGCAGTTCTTCTTCCGAAGAAAAAACAGCACTAGCTCCAACAGATCCCTCAAAATTTAGAGTTTGAGCACTTACAAATGCAGGAATTGCTATTAGAAATACGAGCAGAACTTGTTTCATAAAACGGTATGCTTCAATAATTGGTTGATTTTTGCTATCGCCTGAAAATACGTTGCAACAACGATTTGTTCTCGCTAGTGTAGGTGTAGCCGTATTTGTTTCCGTAGCCAAAATTATTAAGGTCCACGTTGTTTAATACAGTCGCCACATTTGCCAATCGGCCATCATCTATGGCATCTTTTGGGAACTCCAACAAGCGCTTATCTGTATAACCTGCTCGAATCACGTACAAGGTTATATCGGCCAATTTATTGATCAAGATTGTATCTGTAACCAACATAGATGGTGCTGTATCTACAATTACAAAATCATAAATCCCGTGTAGTTCTTCAAAAAACGTCTTAGTACGCTCTTGCATTAATAATTCTGCAGGATTCGGTGGAATTGCGCCGGAAAGGATAATACTAAGGTTTTCGTGATTTTCGCTAACAGAAGCCAGGTCATCTGCCCGTATGGAGTCATCAATAATATATTCTGTAAATCCTTTCTGATTACGTGAATTTTCCGGTAGGTATCTATGCAACTGCGGATTTCGAATATCTGCTCCCACCAAAACAACCTTCTTTCCCGTTAAGGCTAAGGTTAGTGCAAGATTAAAAGCGACGAATGTCTTCCCTTCCCCTTTAATGGTAGAAGTAACAAAAATAGATTTAGCCTCTTGTTGTTTTTGCAACTTGTTCACAAATAGGTATTGCAAATTCGTACGTAAGATCCGAAATGATTCGGCAAGCATACTTCTGTCATTGGTTCTCACCAATTCATGGTCTCCTTTTCTAAGGCGCGGAATCTCTCCAACCATGGCTGCATCTCTAATAACGCGTTCTACATCTCTTCGATTTCTTACTTTGGTGTTTAACAGTGTACGAACGTAGATCACCAAAAATGGAAGTAATAAACCGGCCAAAAGTGCAGACAGATAAATTAATTGTCGATTTGGTGTCACCGGTTCTTTACTGCTAAAAGCACGATCTACGACTTTTGCCTTAGGAGCAGTCACCGCTAGCGATATAGAAGCCTCTTCACGTTGCTGTAATAAGAACAAATACAATTGTTCTTTGATCGTTTGCTGGCGTTCTATGCCTCGAAAGATCTTCTCCTTGGTTGGAACTTGTGCAATTCTTGAATTTAACGTCGATTCTTGATAGTTTAGATCGCGCATGGATATCTTTAGTGCGTTGCTGCTGTTCTTTAGACTTGTTAAAATACTAGAACGCAGTTGTTCTATCTGATTGTTCACATTGACTACCACAGGATTGATCGCAGTAGAATTCTTCAGTAAGCGGTTTCGTTGAAGGATCAGCTCATTGTAATTAGACACAGCTTGACTCACTTCTTCTCCTTGAAGTCCTATATTAGCAGGAAGCAGGTCATTACTCGACGAATTTTCCATATAGTCGATCATGGTATTTGCCAATTCCAATTGTGTTCCAACGTCCAGTTGTCTTTTGTTGAATTCGCTAGCATTTTCTAGAATAAGTTGGGCTTCGGCCTCAATATCTGTGAGTCGGTTTCGACTTTTAAACTCCTCTTTACCACGTTCTACCGAATCTAATTCACGGGTAATAATATCTAAACGCGAATCGATAAAATTGGAAGTCTTTTGTGCCACTTGGCTGCGATCGTTGATCGCGTCCTTATTATACTGAAAGATGAGCTCATTGATAAAATCTTCGGCTTTTTCGCGAACCGGCGAATTCATGGTAATATCAACTACATTGCTATTCTTGTTAATATTAGAAACCTTAATGCGTTGTTGGTACGCTGAAGCTACAGCTTCAATAGGGCGATAGGTAACAGCGATAGGACGACCAATAAAATTCTCAAATTTTTCCGAAGTATCGATCACTGGAAATACCGTTATTTCTCCGAAGGGTAATGTAATACGTTCGCCAAATGGATAGGTGCCTTTTATGGCTCCAGTCGGGCTTTCCATTTTATATTCGGTGGTAGAAATTACTTCAAAAACGAGTCTGGGAACCGGATTTGTTGTTGCACTGTCTTGAATAGACAAGTACTGAACTTCAAAAGGCTTGTATTTATACAAATTGGTATTCTTGAACGTTCCTACCGATTCGTAATTGATGTGTAGTTTAAGTTCTTTTACCACTTCGGAAATAATTCGCTTTGAATTGAAGATGGCCAATTCGTTGTCGATATTGTTCGTTTTAAAATTGGAGAAGAACCCAATATCCGAAAATGCGGCTAGTTCGGCCGGGCCACCACCGCTTTTATCGTCTTTGATTATTACTTGTGCCTGACTTTGATAAAAAGGAGTGGAATATCTTAAATATATTTTGGCACCTACCAAGGCAATAATTACAGCAAGTACAAACCAATACCAATAACGTGTATATTGTTCGATCTGCTCTCGTAGGGAAAGTTCTTTTACTTCGGAAGCATTTGGGCTATTATTCATACACTACAAATTATCGGGTAAGGATGATAACAGTACTCAATACAATCGTGACTAGCGACAACAAGGCGGGAACATCGGGTATAAAACCAGATTGTTTTACGCCTTTTAGCGAAGGTTCTACATACACCACATCATTTTGTTTTAAGAAATAGAAATCACTGTTAAAAAGATCGGATTTAGTTAGATCGATTCGGGTTACTTTTTGCACCCCATTTACTTCACGGATCACCGTTACATTTTCTCTTTTTCCATCTTCGGTAAGGTCTCCTGCCAGGCCAATGGCTTGCGGAATGGTGACACGCTCGTCGTCTATTGTAAATACACCGGGATTTCTAACCTCTCCTAACACCGTAACCTTGAAGTTTAGGATGCGAACGTCTACTACTACATCGGTAACGTATTGAGATAACCTTGCTTTAAGATCTTCTTCAATTTCTCCTCTGGTCTTACCGGCAACCGAAAGCGTTCCTAGTACAGGGAACCGTATGTTACCGGAGGCGTCTACTAAATACCCTCTTAAACTTGGGTTGTTATTTCCTACTGTATTGGTTTCATTACCGGTATCGCGCAGGAATGGCTTTACCACATCCGGGTCTATAGATGAAATCGAAATATAGAGTATATCGTTATTTTCGATTACCGGTTCAAAAGATTGATCTGTTTCTTCTAAGTGAAGCGATTCAATGTCTTGAAAGTAGAGTATTTCCTTTTTTGTAGCACAAGATGCCAGTAACAACATAGCTACTAGTACTAAAAATATATATTTCATGGGCGTTTTAATTGCTGCAAATATACGGCTTATGAAAAACCTATAAATAGAATTCCTACATAATTAATTAGGTAGAAATCTTGATCTCTGTTGATTCCTCTCGTTTAGGATGGTCTAATTCTTGAAATTCTGAATTCTCACTCTTAAATTCCGGGACCAATTCTTTAAGAAGTTTCACCACCTTTTTATCCTTATCTCTGGTAGCCGATTTTACGATCTCCTTGACCTTTTTCTTTACGTCTATAAATTCGACCGTTGGAACTTTAGATATCATGATCTTAGGATGATGTGTTGGCTGAACGGTAGAGGTGTCATTTAACAGCTCTTCGTACAGTTTTTCTCCGGGACGCAGGCCTGTGATCTTAATGTCGATGTCTACATATGGTTCAAGACCCGAAAGGCGTATCATGCGTTCGGCAAGGTTTAATATCTTTACAGGTTTACCCATGTCGAATACGTAGATCTCCCCTCCTGCTCCCATGGTACCCGCTTGAAGCACTAACTGACAGGCTTCCGGAATGGTCATAAAATAGCGAATAATATTTTCGTGGGTCACGGTTACCGGTCCCCCTTGCGAAATCTGCTTTCTAAAGTGAGGGATCACCGATCCGCTTGAACCTAAAACGTTTCCGAAGCGAGTCGTAATAAATCGCGTATGCACCCCTTTTTCATTTTGAAGCGACTGCACATACATTTCGGCTGCTCTTTTCGATGCCCCCATGACATTGGTTGGATTCACGGCTTTATCGGTAGAGACCATTACAAACTTTTCGATGTCATAACTGGCCGCTAGTATAGAAAGATTTACCGTTCCTAAAATATTCACATAAATGGCCTCATGCGGATTTCGCTCAATTATGGGAACATGTTTATAGGCCGCTGCGTGATAGATTATGTTAAACTCATACTTGCTAAAAAGCAAGCCTACCCGGTGCATATTACTAATATCCGCTAATTCCGTTATAAAATTGAGTTCAGGATAATTTAGCTGTAAATACAGATCTAGTTCGTGAAGTGCAGTTTCAGCTTGATCAAGAATCACCAACAATTTTGGAGAGAATTGCGCCAATTGTCGCACGATCTCACTTCCAATAGAGCCGGCACCACCGGTTACTAAAATGGTCTTCCCGCTTAGGTCTTGTTTAATAAGTTCGTTGTCAATATGAATTGGCTCACGCTCCAATAAATCTTCTATCTGAATTGGTTTAATTTGCTTGTCGATATCCTCTTTCTTGTTCCAGGACTCTACCGTAGGAACGTTAAACACTTCGACGTTACTTGCCAAACAATGCTCAACGATCTCATTTTTTTCTTTCCCTGTAAAGGATTCGCTCATGATAAGAACGCCTTCAATATTAAGGGTAATTAATTCTTCGGAAAGTTTATCTTTAATAGGGAATACGGGTTTTCCCAAGATCTTGTATCGAGTAGATTCGATATTTCGTGTTAAGAATCCAATTAGTTGAAACGGCATGTTAGATTCGGTCGTTAGTGCCTTCCCCAATGAAATCGTATGGTCGTCAACCCCAATGATCGCCACTCTTTTTTTCTTCGAGTTACTCGCCGTGTTTCTAAGGAATTGGTAGCTTTCTTTTACCGCGATTCGGAAAAAGAGCATGATCACAAACGATATAAGCAAATACAATAATAAAGAGGTGGTCAAAAATATTTTCTCACCAAATACAGCCACGTAGGTGTAATTAAAGATGGCGATAGACGCGGCTGTTGTAAACGACGAAAACGCCAGTTTTAATACATCGGTAAAAGTAGAATGTCGAATTATACCAGAGTAGGTCTTATACACGAAAAAGAAGACCACATTCACTCCTAGAATGATAGCTCCTTGCATTGGCAACGAAAGCACTTCGAAGAAATTCAAAGGGGAACCAAGCAATATAAAATACACTAATCCTAACGAAATAATCGCTAAAAAAGCATCGATCAAAACAACGATCCATCGTGGCAGATACCGTTGATCTAGCATTTTGATCTTATCGTCTCCTTGATACAGGCTTTTAAATAATGTTTTTGGGGTGTTCACAATCAATAGGTTAAGTGATGCAAATATACTTAATATCTAAGTATAGGAAGTTAATTTAACTTTAATCCTTTGTTTTTCAGATTCTTTCAGATTAGACCCGGATGGTAAACAAAGTCCGTTCTTAAATAGATTCTCAGCCACGCCAGATCCATAATAGGGGGCATCTTTAAAGACAGGTTGCATATGCATTGGTTTCCAAAGCGGTCTTGATTCAATATTATCTTCGGCCAGATGCAATCGTATTGCTTCGGAAGTAAATCCGCTTTCCTTTTCGTTCACAGTAATACAGCTCAACCAGTGATTTGAAAAATATGCACTTGAGGGTTCAGAAAAAACTGAAACCCCTTCCGAAGCACTAAACAATTCAGCATAAAAAGAATGCATTGCCCTCCGCAATTTTATATGATCGTCTAACACTTCCATTTGTCCGCGACCTATTCCGGCAGATATATTGCTTAACCGATAGTTGTAGCCGATCTCGGAATGCTGATAATGCGGTGCATGGTCACGTGCTTGCGTAGCTAAAAAGATGGCTTTTTCCTTGTGAGCTTCGTTATGGCTTACCAAGGCACCACCACCGGAGGTTGTAATGATCTTATTTCCGTTGAACGATAGGATAGAAATATCGCCAAAGGTTCCACAGGGAGCGTCCTTATAGGTACTTCCTAACGCTTCGGCACTATCCTCAACAATTGGGATTTCATAAGTATCTGCTATCTTTCGAATTGCTTCTACCTTATACGGCATGCCATACAAATGCACCGCAATGATCGCTTTAGGCTTCTTCCCCTTCTTAATTCGATCTTTAATCGCTTGTTCTAAGTGATTGGGGCACAAATTCCAAGTGTCAGGTTCGCTATCCACAAAAACTGGCGTAGCACCTTGATAGACAATAGGATTCGCCGAGGCCGAAAAGGTCATGCTTTGGCAAAGTACTTCATCGCCTTTGGCTACACCTAGCAGTATCAATGCCAAATGCAAGGCAGCCGTACCGGAACTAAGTGCTGCAACATGAACGTTGTTTCCTAAATACTGCTCAAGATCAGATTCAAATCCGGTGACATTAGGACCAAGTGGAGCGATCCAGTTGGTATCGAATGCTTCATTTACATATTGTCGCTCGGTGCCTCCCATATGTGGAGACGAAAGATATATTTTTGTATTCATTTAGTTGGTATTAGACCTGATAACGGCCGGATTCCCATACACTACACTGTTATCCGGAACATCTTTAGTCACCACTGCTCCGGCACCTATGGTAACCCACTTTCCGATGGTTAGTTCCGGTAAGATTACACTACCGGCCCCAACAAGTGTTCCTTCACCAATACGCACACCTCCTGCCACCGCAGCTTGGATTGCCACGTGTACAAAATCTGCTATATGCACATTGTGTGAAACTGTCGCATTGTTATTGATAATACAATAGTTCCCAACCGTTACTCCCGCATCCAACACCGAATTTGGGTGTACTAAGGTACCTTCACCAATAGTTACCGAAGGATAAACAGTGGCAGAGGCGTGAATAAATGTGGGATAGACCGTATCGAATTTAGCAACGATCTCTTTGCGAACACGATTATTACCAATGGTTACACATAAGGCATCCGACTTAATCTCGGCACCTTTATACTGCATTACCGGAATATCTAAAATAGCACGTTCCTTGGGTGCATCATCCCACACCGCCGTAGGTTCGAATCCGCCTACCGATTTTATTAAAGCAGCAGCGGCATAGCAGTGCCCTCCGGCACCATATAATGTAATAGTTTTCATGTATTGCTTGATCCTTTAAAACGTTCGGTGGTAGCGCTGCCCGAAGTGTTGATATCGCTTCGGCTCACTACTTTTTTTACCGTTTGAAAGAGGATGGTTAGATCGGTTGCAAAATTACAGTTTTTTACATAGTAAACATCCAACTCAAACTTTTTTTCCCAACTAATTGCGTTGCGCCCATTTACTTGCGCATAACCTGTAATTCCAGGTTTTACCAAATGTCGTTGTTTCTGGAACTCGGTATATAAGGGCAAATATTCAGGAAGCAACGGTCTAGGCCCCACTATACTCATATCTCCTTTGATCACGTTGAGCAATTGTGGTATTTCATCGAGGGAAGCCGAACGTATAAACTTCCCAAAGTTGGTGAGTCGTTTTGCATCCGGTAATAATTGTCCGTTTTCATCGCGTTCATTGGTCATGGTCTTAAATTTAATGATCTTGAAGATACGTTCGTGTTTTCCGGGACGGCGCTGTGTAAAGAACGGATTCCCCTTTAGGGTTATCGATAAGGTGATTAGTGTCAATACAAATAATGGAAGAAGCACCACAAAGAGTGTAAGCGCGACCAAGAAATCAAGTATAGGTTTTAGAAAATTTTGATACACGCTGTAAAGGTACTAAAGATTGGTTTCTAACGATTTGTATTCTTCTAAAATTGCCTGCCACATGGTTTGACGATCGTAACGTTTCACAATTCTTGGCCGTGCGTTTGCAGCCATTCTTTTCCGAAGCGTGTTATCGGTCGTGATTAAATCCATTGAATGGTACAGCGCTTCACCATCTTTAGGCGGAACTATGAGACCGTTCTCCTTATGCGCTATGATCTCGTTACAGCCATTAATATTAGTCACAATAGATGGTAATTCCATGGCTCCGGCCTGCATCACTACATTTGGAAAGCCCTCTCTATAACTAGGAAAAACCAGTACGTTAGCTAAGGCATAGTATAAGCGTACATCACTTTGATACCCGGTTAGAATGATTTTTTTGTTTTGATCGATCAATTCTTGTGTACCAGTTGAAACAGGGTCGAGATCATTTTCGAATGGCCCCACTAACAATAACGAACAATCTTGGAACTTTTGTTGCAGTTTTGTAAATGCAGTAACCAATTCGTTGATCCCTTTGTCTGAAACAATTCGTCCTACAAAAACGAACACAAGGTCGGATTGAGGAATGTTTAGTTGTTGTTTTTTCTGAAGTAGTTCTGCTTCGGAAAAGTGCTCCGGCGAAAAATACTGTGTATCGATGCCATTGCTACTACCCTGCCCTAGTACCTTTAATTTTTTTTCTTTGGTGAATCTTTCGGCTAGAATGATATCATACAAACCTTGGGAATTGGGATAAACGTTGGTGGCCAACTTATAGGTTAGTTTTTCAACGGTGTTCAACACCTTTCGTTTTATTCCTGAGGCTTCCAACAACGGAAGTCCGGCTACGGTATGCAGACGCAATGGCACTCTAGCCAGCCATGCAGCAAACATTCCGACGATACCTGCTTTAGGAGTATGGGTATGAACGATTAATGGTTTTTCTTTCCTCAGAAAGCGATATAAGGTCACGACCGCTTTGAGGTCTTGAAATGGTGTGATCTTCCGTGTTTGATGAAGACGAAAAGTGGCAACACCTTCATTTTCGCCATATTGCTTTAAGCGGTCGGCTTCCGAAGAAACAGCGATCACCTCATAGAACTGTTGCATGAACGATAGTTGTCCTTCCAATAGTTTTTCTAATGACAACGGGACTGTAGTGACACGGATTAATTTTTTCTTACACATCGCTACTCTATCTTAAACAATCGTTTTACCGCTACAAATTTCCCATTTGCTCCTAGTGGAATTTCATTTACAATTCTAATCTCTATATCGCTAGAATATCCCAATCTATCCTTTAGGTTTTTTAGGAAATCAGCTTCCACTTGTTTCGTGAATGAGGAGTCTATTATGGTATTCACTATGAAGCTTGTTGGTGTCTGCTGGATAATCTGACTCTTTACAATACCAACCAATCCCTTGAAAGCGGTATCCATTCGGCCAATATAGCCTTTTTCGGGTGTCCACAAGACATCATCTTCACGACCTATAATTTTCTCTATAACCGGCATTTGACATCCACAATCACAATGAACGTCTTCTTCTGGAAGTAATACGGCATCCTCAATATCATAACGAATCAAAGGTGTTTTATAATTTCGAAAACTTGTAACGACCATACGTGCTATTTCTCCTGGTGCTGCGGGTGAATTGTTTTTATTTAAAAATTCGAACACGCCAGAGTCTTCATTTACGTGCAAGTTTCCAGAAATACATTCTGTAATAAAAGGGCTACCTTCACTCGAAGCATACTGATTGAAAACAGGGCAGCCAAAAGCTTTTTCAATTTCCGCACGTTGGTAATCGTATAATGTCTCTGCAGTAGTGGCTATTGCTTTTGGTTTATATTTAATAGGAATGTTTAATGCGTTACTAGTTTTAGCGATTACGTAAAGAGCCGAGGGATATCCATCTAAGAATTTAGGTTTAAACTTATTTAGTTTATCAATATAGTGGGGAATGTTTTTTTCTGAAAGATGGTATGATGACATGAATAGTTGATCTTCCACTTTATTATATATCCAAAAAGGTGGTTTACTTGCGGTCGGAGATACCACCAACCTACCTGAAAAGCGTACTGAACGGTCGGATGATTTTATTCCAATTGTATGATGAAAACGAGACCAAAGCGCAAATCCACGTTCAATTGATTCGCGATCCAAGAAATTTTTAGTAGGTGACCCAGACGTTCCACTGGTATAACCTACCTCAACTGTTTCGCGTTCAGGGTTCGTATTAATTAGCGATGAGACTTTTGTTTTACGATCGCTTTTAGATAGTAATGGCAATCTCTTTAATACATCGAATGGGTTGTTTCTAATTTCTTGATTGGAAACTCCCGCCCGTTTAAAAGTTTCAATATAATAAGGAACATAATTGTTACATTCTAACAGAAAGGCTACTAATTTATCATTTTGATATTGTGCAATCGCAGATTTTTCGGCAGTCCATAAGTTAATATACGTTTCGAGATAGGTATAATATTTAGCGGTATATCGTTTTCGCACATTGAGATAAGCCCTTACATTCAATAAGAGCATTTTTATAAAGTTTGGAGCTTTTAGGTATAACCGTTCTAGCCTTGAAGCCATATTAAAGAAAGTAAGGATTAGTTATTAACGCTGTCTGGATGATTCTAAATAAAATGATTCCATTTTTTTAGTATTAGACTCAATATCATAATTTGCTGCAATGATTAAATCTTTAGTGTTCTGTTTCTGATAGTTTAAATTTTCAAGTATTTCGTTTACCCATATATCGATCCCTTCTGAAATGGGTAAAAATGATATGTTATTGGTAATATCAGCTTCACGAGAAATCTGATCTGAACCAAATATTTTTAATCCATTGGCTTGTGCTTCGATCAAGGATACTGGTAACCCTTCAGATAATGAAGGCATCAAAAAGAAGTCAAAAGCTTGAAGTAAGTTTGGCACGTCGTTCCGTTCTCCTAAGAAAACAACTTCATTCTGTAGACCTTTATTCATAACAGCTAATTGAATCTCTTCTTTTAAATCCCCATCTCCAACCAAGACTAATCTTGCATTGGTTATTTTGACTCTAAGCTTTTCAAAGATCTCTACTAAAAAAATATGATTTTTTACTTTGTTAAATCGACCTACATGACCAAAAACTAGATCGTTTTCAAGGTGTAGCTCCTTTTTTATCTGTAGCTGGATCTCTTTATTGTAAAGAAACCTATCGACATTAATTGCATTATTAAGCACCGTGAATTTCTTATTCCCGAACAGCCATTTTCCCGCTGCGTTACCACAAGCGAATCGATGTGTTAACGGTTTATTTATTAAGCTTTTTAATAGAAGTATAAACGGAACACGTTGCATTTTATGATCCCAAACAGATTCATGAGACTCATGCGAATGCGCAATTCGAACCGAAATATTATTTTTTTTTGCAACTCTTAAAACAAAATAACTCCAAACAGAAATATGAGAGTGTACTATCAAGTAGTTATTATTCCTAAAAATTTGATCCACCTCTTCTAAATAGTTTTTTATACTGTGCAGGCGCAAGGGTGAAATCCGAAGAATTCGACCTCCCAATTCTAGAATCTCATCTTCAAAAACACATTTTTCTTGAGTATGCAACAAAAAATCAAATTGAACTTTGGTTCGGTCTATTTCTCTATATAAATTCATGAGCATATTCTCGATGCCACCGGAATTCATATTTGAAACTACTTGTAATACACGTAATGGAGTCATACTATTTAATTTGATTGAGAATATATGCTGTATGTTTTCCGAAAATTGGAGTTTGGTTTACGATCTGACTTAGCCAGACTGCTTGTCCTATATAATTGGCCTCAATCAAAACTGGTTTGTTATTAGAATTTAATGTCAAATCCCAAGAGATTATTCCCATTTGTGGTGTAGCTTCATGAAGCTTTTGTGCGGATTCTACTATTTCCTGTATTCCTGGTATGCTATAATCGCTAAACGAAATTTGACTATCGGGATGCATTTCGTACACTTTACATTGGTCGGAATAGCCTAACTGATAAGCTGTTTTTAAAAGCGAACTATTTTTAACATCAACACCAATGCCTAATCCACCAGAGTGTATGTTATCTACCTTGCTGCCACCAACACCTATTCTAAGGCTTACCGGAGCAACATGTACTTTTCCTTTAACTATGTATGTTATAACCCTAAAGGTGTTAATAGAGTGACGATACAAACCATTTAATGCTGCCGACTGTTGAATTAATTCCTGTACGATAAAGTTTTCAGCTCCCTCTAATAATGATAATAAACTAAATTTATGCTCATCACTATATCCGTCTTCATCGAATGTTCCTATTACAATACCCTTGCCTGAATTCCCTCCTACAGTTGGTTTTACAGCAGCTGCATTAATATTTAAAAGAATACTTCTTGCTTCTTCTTTTGTAATAATTCTTCTATTTTCATCATAAAAAACGCCACCTGCATTCAATAAAAACGTTTTTGGAATAATGGCATTACTTTTATCCTTATATAATACTTCAGTTAATGATTTATCACTATAAATCTTTGCATATAGATAAGGATTCATTTTATATTCCACTTTGGTAGCGAATAAAAAATCCGGCATATATTCTACGTTGAATGTACCATTAAATGCCTCTATTAGCTTATGCCCTTTAGAAGTAATAGGCTTGTATTCTTGCCTCCAAAAAGTATTGAATTCTTTTTCCTGTTCTTTGCTCCATGAAACGCTTTTAATTAATTTACTTTTTCTTTTTAGTGCATATTTTTCAGCCAAAAGCATTTTAAAATAATGTTGTCGCTCGTAAAAGCTTTCAATACCACTGATATAAAACTGATATATTTTTTTTAATTGCATGTTAAACTGATTGTTTTCTTTTGTTCAAGAACACTCCATATCCAAAAACTAAAAGTGCTATTATAAATGGGGTTTTTTGTCTAAGAATAATACCTAAGTTACCCAATATCAACGAAAAAGAACAAGCTCCTATAATAAAAAACACACAAAGACCTTTAATTTGCACGCTTGCATTTTTAAATCCGTTTCTGAGATTACTTTTAAAAAGTTTTATAGAAAAAATAAGCCATAACAGATTCTCGAACGATGCAACCAATCCTAATACGTTCATAGCGTCAAAGAATAGTGGTCGGTATAGAAATGTAAAGACTTTAAATGGGTAAGAATAATTGTTTAGATCTACAGCAGATCCTGCACCTCCTCCTAGATTGCGTGCTTTTTTTCAGTAAAGTTTTGGATAGTATTTAATTCGATATTTTCGAGTTGAACAAAATCGACCACATAATTGAAAATAGATGAAAAGCCAAGTAAAAAAAGTACAAAAATAAAAACCTTCTGATAACCTTTAAGATTTCCGGCTAACGCGTAAGCAATACCAAAAGCAACAACTAGGAAAAGTACAATATGCGGACGCACGGTAAACCCGATAAGAACACTCACTATAATTCCAATAATCCTCTTTCTTATGTTTCCAACAGAATAGGCAAATAAAGCTATACAAAGAAACAATAATGTATCCTTCCCTATACCCGCTGTCCAAAAATGTAAATTGGGTAAAAACAAAAAGGTCGGGAATAAGGAAATCCCAAGGATTTTGTTCTTTTTTAGTTTATATATATCGGGATAATTCTCTTTGATAATAGCGAAGATAAAGACAAAAGAAAAGTACCCTAGAACACCATAAATTATGTTACCTGTAAAAAACGAAAGTTCGAGTACTTTGGCAGGGAAATAATTAATCAATAAAAGGTTGCCAGCAGCAGATCCTCGTAGTACCATCTCCCAAATCTCATCAAAAGTGAAATATCTAAAATTATAAGATTCAAACCAATACAACTGTGCGTCTCCTCCTTGATTCATTATTAACAAAAAGAACGCGACAGAAGCGATAAGATGATAAAAGAACAGCTTATTTAATAGTGAGTTATCATATGAATTAAAGACCTTGAATAAAAACTTGAAATTATAGCCTAATAACAATAAAAATATTACGATAAGTATTTCAGTAAAAATCATTCTATTCGAGATTGTTTATGGAATACTTCGTAATAATCGTTTTCAAATATTTCTTTTAACTCAACTCTCAGTTCTTCAGATATAAGAGTTTCATTTTTCGCTTTTTTACTTACCACTCGAAAAAGCTTCTGTCGAACTGAAACACTTAAGATTTTAGAAAAATAATCCTTTAATCCTGCTTGTTTTAGTATGTAAAATATTTTCTGAAACCTGAGTTGTTTCGCTTCATTTCGATATGAACTTAAACTATCCAAGAAATTAAAACCACTTATTTCTAAAAATTCAGTAATACACAACATTGTTGAATCTTTATCTTTAAATAGTTCGGATGATTTAATAATTAGCACCGATTTAAACGTTTGCGTAAAACGAGCAATATGAGGTTCATATATACTCATTCCAAGATACGAATTCCAAGGAAGTTTACCGCTACGAAACGCATCTATCTCTTTGAGTATTATTTTATTAAAACTTCCTGTTACTCGTCCTAAGGCAAGGTCCATCTTAAAGTGTGAGAATGCTCTTTGTATCGGATCGCGTACTACTATTATAATTTTTGCCTTCGGATTATAATTGTAGATTCTTTCTACAGCTTCAGGTGCATGTAAATACGCTGTACTGGCGTCTAGTAAATATTTCTCATTTTCTGCCAATGAAAACAATTTCTGATACTGCATTTCGTTCTTTAATTGTGCAATATGTAACGGATCCGGAAAGTTGTTTTTAAAATAATCAGCTTCAGAAAAAAACTTAGAGGGCTTATAAATATTCTTAGGTAAGCTATTTGCAAAAAAATTAGGTTCTTTAATAGGTGGCACATAAATTTGAGGGTGTTGTCTTAGTAGCCCAACCAACTCAGTTGTTCCTGCTCTCATAGCGCCCACCAAAAACAGATTTACCTTTTGCTTCATTACACTTTTAGTTTTTTAAGCAATGTATATACGTTAAATGGCGCAACATTTACTGTAAGAAGCAAAGCTCTATAACGAGTATTAAGCAATTTCTTGGCTAGATGACTTACTTGTTGGCGTTCCTCTTTTGTATAACCCGAAGAATACTTTATGTATATAAGCAGCACGAACTTATTTACATATTTTGTAAAATAAGGTAGCTCTTCCGAAGATAGCTTGGCTTGTACCAATAACAACGTGTTTAAATAGGTCTTAAAATCGGTTGCTGTATAATGACCCTGTGACGCAGACTCTGATTCTGTTTTCCGGTAAAATGAAAGTTCTTTGTTTACAAAAACAAGTGGTTCAGCAATACACAATCGCATCCAAAGATCGTGATCTTCGTGATTTTTTTGATCCTTTCTAAAAAATCCCTTTTCCTTAAATAAAGCCTTAGCTATGATTACATTTGACGAATTAATTGGTGGTAAATATTTACTTATTATTTTAAAATAATTACATATCCCCATTTCTCCATCACTTGGCAGCATCTGGTGCGAATA